>Ga0209081_1002081_pt1 | contig 11727 bp, 5 predicted proteins | sample GOMGulsemesocosm_4_FD_184636 | JGI IMG/M metagenome (GOLD analysis project Ga0209081, IMG submission 184636) | Methane-oxidizing microbial communities from mesocosms in the Gulf of Mexico - GOM15B Gulf of Mexico (SPAdes) (version 2) | ecosystem: Environmental > Aquatic > Marine > Cold seeps... | reverse complement strand
TTGGGCCTCACTCAAAACATTATTTTTATCTACAATTCTATTAGTGCCGCTGACTGGCTGTGTGTGGATAGAGGGAACAGATGATTTAGTTAAGTATGTGGCAGAAGTACAGGCAAGGCCATCGAGGCCCATAAAATCACTGCCTGAATTTGAAGCGTATGAAGCATTTGTTTACGAGGGCACTGCTTTAAGAAATCCATTTCTAGCAGTAATTAAATTCACTGTTGACGCAGATGATGATGATGATGAAGTTGTGCTGCAAGTTGATCCGGGTAATACACCTGCCCCAGACAACTCACGTTTTAAGGATTATTTAGAGAGCTTTGCGATTAAAAATTTGTCGATGGTTGGAACTATTAGTAAAAGCGCAGCCGCAAGTTGGGCGTTGATAGTTGATCCTAATGGAGAAATTCACAGAGTGGCTGTAGGCGATTATATGGGGCTTGATCACGGCAAAGTGATTAAAGTGAATGCTCAAAAAATTAAGTTAATTGAGACAATATCTAATGGTAGGGGTGGCTGGATTACCAGGCCTCGGAGTATTGAACTTGTTGAGTCAAAGGGGCCATAGGAACATATGTTCATTATAAATAACCGTTTATCGGTGCAGGGGTTGCGTTTTCACATGAGAGAAGTCGTCCTGCTATTATTGCTTGCAGGGATGTTTTTGAGCGGGAGTGTCTGGGCGCAGAACATATTGTTACTTGACTTTGATGTGCGCAAACTCGGCGCTAGTAAAGTTGAATTGAAGATGTCTTTTGATCGACCTCCACCCGTTCCCACAGCCTTTGTTCTTAAAAGCCCAGATAGAGTCTTAATCGATATGTGGGGAGTTGAAAATGGCTCTTCAAAGACTCAAGCAGATGTCTTTTTAGAGGAGTTGCGAACCATTGAACTGGTGCAGGTGAAAGGGCGTTTAAGGTTAGTTGCCAATCTAAATAGTGTCAGTAATTATAGTTCGTATGCAGAGGGGAACTCGCTGTTTGTGGTGCTAGATGCCAATCAGACGGATGCTGACAGCAATGTTCAAAACGGCGTGCAAGCAGCTGATTCAGCGCCGGTGATGGCTAGAATCTCGGATGAACCATTGATTAAACGTACTAAAGTCCAAGGGATTGATTTTGAAAGAGCTGAAAACGGCATTGGGCGCGTTAAAATTAAGCTCTCAGATGGCAAGGCCGGTATTGAAGTCCTAGAAGAGGGCAACAATGTGCTAATTAGTTTGACCGGAGCTATGTTGTCGGCTCAATTAAACAATAGGCTGGATGTACAAGATTTTAATACGCCGGTGATGTTTATCGATAGCTTTACTCAAGGGCAAAATGCTGGTGTGCTAATTAAGCCAAATGCTAAACCCTATAAATTCAAGTCCTATCAGGTAGGGCGTGAGCTTGTTGTCGATTTTTGGCCTAAAAAGCGTACCTCGCGCAGTGCTAGTAACAATAAATCTCTAAGCGCTAGGAAAACATTTACAGGAGAGAAGATTGATCTGAATTTTCAAAATGTCAGTATTAGATCGGTATTGCAAATTATTTCTGAGGTGGCGCAAAAGAACTTAGTAGTCGATGATAGTGTTTCAGGTACTATTACGTTACGTCTGCAGGGGGTTCCCTGGGATCAAGCATTAGATTTAGTGCTTAAAACTAGAGGCCTGGATAAACGCTTGGTAGGCAATGTATTGTTGGTGGCACCGGCAGAAAAACTGGCCGAGCGCGAGCGAATAGAACTCGAAGGGCGAAAGCAAGTTGAAGAGCTGCAGCCAATTGAAACTGATTTTATCCAAGTCAATTATCGCAGATCTTCAGAGATGAAAACACGTCTTGAAGAGGCTAGTTTGATATCAAAAAGAGGTTTTGTATTGGCGGACGATGCAACCAACGTATTGATGGTGCGCGAGACGCAAAAGCAATTGGCGGTGATTCGCAATACGCTGAGTAAATTTGATGTTTCGGTCTCTCAAATAATGATCGAAGCTAAACTAGTGGTTGCAACCAATGATATTAGCAAAGAGCTGGGTGTGCGTTGGGGGCTAGGTTATAGTGATGGCGATTTTGGTATTGGTGGGGGCTCGGATGGTAGTTTAGATACGATTGCAGGTTCTGTTCCGCTAGCGGTTGATTTGGGAGTGACGGCACAGTCGGCGCTGCGTCTTGGTTATATCAGTCAAAACGGTTTACAACTGGGGGCTGAAATCTCAGCATTAAGCTCTACCGGTGATGCCGAGATTGTATCTCAGCCGAAAGTGATAACCACTAATGGTCAACCTGCTGAGATTGAATCGGGTCAAGAGTTACCTTATGTTGTCATCGATGACGGAACGCCGACTATTTCGTTTAAAGACGTAGTGTTGTCTCTTAAAGTTACGCCGCAGATTACGCCTGGAGATAGAGTCTCTCTTGATTTGGAGTTGACACAAGATTCTGTCGGCTCAGTTTTGCCAAATGGTGAAGTGAGTATTAATAAAAACTTCTTAAAAACATCTGTGATTGTTAAAGATGGTGATACTATTGTGCTAGGTGGTGTTTACCGTAACGAAATAACCAATTCAATTGCTAAAACTCCTGTATTAGGAGATTTGCCAGTAATTGGTGCTCTCTTTCGCCAAACGCGCAAAAGTGAGACAAAAAATGAGTTACTCATATTTATAACACCTAAACTGATTCGAGAAAGTTTGAATACTAATTAAGGTTTAGATTGAATATATTCCTCGTCGGCCCGATGGGTGCCGGAAAAAGTACCATTGGTTTATTGCTTTCCAAAGAATTAAACTCCCCTTTTTATGATATCGATAAGGTCATCGAAGAACGAGCTGGTGCTAATATCCCTTGGATTTTTGATATTGAGGGAGAGCAAGGCTTTCGTTTGCGTGAAGAGCAGACTATCGATGAAATAACCCTGCTAAGCTCATGTATCGTAGCCACTGGCGGTGGAGCCGTTTTACTCAAGCACAACAGAATCAATTTAGCCGCTAGAGGGTTCGTTGTTTATTTGCAAACCACAGTAGAGCAACAGCTTGAAAGAACAGCCAAAGATAAGAATAGACCATTACTGCAAGCAGATTCCCCACGTGCGGTGCTGAGTGCCTTAATGGAGGTGAGAGAGCCTTTGTACGATGAGGTTGCCGACTTGATTATCCAGACAGATAAACGACACCCGCGAGCAGTTGTCACTGAAATCATAAAAAAAATCCAAGAAAATAATATACTTAATTAACTAAACAGACTCTGGTTATTTGTATATCTAAACTGTATTCTTCAGTTTAGTGTGATTTTTATAGATAACTATTTGCAGTAGTGTTTTTATAAACATATTAAATATTCACTTGAAATTGATCACGATTTACAGCATTGGAGATAGAGATTGAACTCTTTAAGAGTCGAACTTGGTGAGCGTAGTTACCCTATATTTGTCGGTTCAGGTGTCTTGCAGCAATGTGAGATCAGCCGTTATATAAAATCCAAACAAGTAATGGTTGTCACCAATGAAACAATTGCACCGCATTATCTTGAGCGTTTGACTAAAATACTTAAAGGTTTTGATGTGCAAAATGTAATCCTCCCCGATGGTGAGCAATTCAAAAATCTCGATTATGTTAATCGTATCTTTGACGCGCTGTTAACCTCGAAGCATAATCGCAATACCACTTTGATAGCACTAGGTGGTGGGGTTGTTGGCGATATGACGGGTTTTGCAGCAGCCTCTTACCAGCGCGGTGTTAATTTTATTCAGATACCCACCACGATACTCTCGCAAGTTGATTCATCTGTCGGCGGGAAAACAGGGGTCAATCACCCTCTGGGTAAAAACATGATTGGTGCTTTTTACCAACCGCAGTTGGTGGTTGCTGATATCGATTTTTTTGCCACCTTACCAGACAGAGAAGTGGCTGCCGGCATTGCAGAAATCATCAAATACGGGTTGATTTACGATGCTGATTTTTTTCTATGGTTAGAACAGAATATCGAATTGCTAGTGAATAAAGACCCACAGGCGTTGTGTTACGCTATCATGCGTTCTTGTGAAATAAAAGCAGAAGTCGTGGCAAAAGATGAGACAGAACAAGGGATTAGAGCCTGGCTTAATCTAGGACATACCTTTGGTCACGCCATTGAAACCCACCAAGGGTATGGAAATTGGTTGCACGGTGAGGCTGTCGCTGCCGGTACTGTTATGGCCTTAGATCTCTCATTTCGCTTAGGCTGGATAGAGTGTGAGCTGCTTGAAAGAACAAAATCGTTATTTTTGGCAGCAAAGCTACCAATCTTACCGCCAACAGATATGTCGATAGATGCTTTTATCGATTTAATGAGTGTCGATAAGAAAGTATTAGATGGCAGCATTAGATTGGTGCTGATTGAGCAATTGGGCCGCGCAACAGTGACTGATAACTTCGATATGGCACTGCTAAAGCAAACATTAGCAATAGGTAGCACTGCTACTCATTAATAGTTTATAAGGAAACGGTTTAATGTCAGATAATTTGTATTTCGAGCCTCCCTCGAGATTGCAGTTAGTAGATAAACTTGCACATTTGCTCCGTTTCTCGAATGTTTTTATGATGTTAGCTGGGCCTGTTGGTGCCGGTGTCAGTACTGTCGTTAAGCAATTGCATCAACAAGTCGCAGAGAGTGACGTCTTTATTTTATCTCTTGAAATAAAGGGAGTGACAAGTCACGATAAGTTATTGCAAATACTCAACAATGCCATTGATGAAGTCTTTCCAAATAACGAAGAGCATGACGAAGAGATTGGCGTTGATTTACTCAGCGCTTTCCAGCAGAAAATAGACACGTTAGCCACGCTAAAGCGCAAAATATTACTCTCGATTGACAACGCAGATTTCCTAGGGGATGAAGCTTTACAAAGCCTGCTAAATTTAATACAAGCCAGCCAAAATGAGATCAGCATCATGCTGGCTGGCTCGACCGATATAGTCACCCGAGTATCTGATCAAGTCGTCGATCCTAGTCTGTCAGATATCGTTCACCATGAAATACTTAATCCATTTAGTCGTTTAGAGACAGAAGAGTTTATTCAGTTAAGCTTTGTGCGCGGTGGAGATTTCAGCGCCAAGCAACTGACCGATATATTCCTTAAATCACAGGGTTATCCGGGGCTAATATTGCAGCTTACCAACGAGATGATCAAGTCTGGGAAAATAATTCTCAATGGTAAAAATACAATTTTACCCGTCCCACATATTATTGGTATTGCTGTCATTCTGACGGCCATTATTACTGTTTCTTCCTGGCAGTATTTCTCTGATGAGAGCTTGTTGGAAGAGGGCAAGCTAAGCTCTCAAAGTTTAGATTTAGCAGTCGTTACCGTAGAGCCTGAGGAGATACAGCAGACGATTGTTAGCGAGTTAGAGCAACATACTGATAGGGCCCAAGAGCTACAGCAGGAGATCCGGAATTTAGCGGGTCAAATAGAAGCACAAGAACTGTTGATTGAAACAGTGCGTACAGAATCTAAGCAAGAATTTATAGAAGACGCTCTGCCGGTAGCCGCGACAGCAAGCATAGAGCCGGTAACGGTCCTTGATCAGCCAGATAAGGTGGAGGTCGAGTTAGCTGATCAAGCGCAACAGAGAACATCAGAGATAGTGCTGGAAGGCGTCAAAGATGAAGTAGCTATCGCGCAAGAACAAACTAATAGAGAATTGGCAGATATTTCCAAAACAGCAGTGACCCCATTGGTAAAACCTGCTATTAAACCAGTTAAAGTGGATGTTGAAAAAGCACAAGAGCCGCTAGAAGCTGTAAATGCGGCTAAAGAACAAAATGAAGCCGCTATTGAAATAGCGGCTGTTAAAGTCGCAGTTGAGCAACCAAAGGTTATTAAGGACGTAGTTAAGGAAGTAGTTAAGGATGCTGTTAGCACTGAGGTCATTGCAAAAGTTAAAGAAAAGACTATCGAGCAGAGTTTCAGTGAATTAACGAGAGTACTGAAGCAGAATATATCCTCCGAATCGCTAGCGGTGGTGCAGTCGAGGGAAGTCCAATCAGTCGTGGTTCAAGAAAGTAGTATCAACGCTGCTGTTGTGCCAGACAAAGCAGTGCGTAGTGTGAAGTTAGCGGGAGTAGACACAGGGGCACAGCTGGCTAAAATTGAAAAGCAAGTAGCGGTTGATAAGCCTTTAGGCTTCGCAAATGCAGAGCTGAATGTGCAAGTACTAAAATCTTGGCCTATTAATGGTTTTACGCTACAGCTACTAGGTACGCGTTCTCAAGCGGGGATTGCAGGCTTTTTGAAAAATATGCCAAACAGTGAGAAAATGCGACACTTTAAAGCAACTTTAAAAGGAAAGCCTTGGTATGTTGTTGTTTATGGTCAATATCCTACGAGAGCGAGTGCAAATGCCGCTAAGAGTGCATTACCGGCGAAGCTTAAAGCCTTGAAACCATGGATTAAAAGCATAAAAAGCATCTCAAATGCCATTAAAAAATAGTGTGAATCTTTTCTCTTATAGTTAATTGTTCTTAAAATTCATCAAAAACCGTTAAGTATTGTTGTTTATCGGTGAGATACTCGCATATAAATTGTCCCTACCTCTATAGATGTGTACACTAGCGCTCCCCTTTCAATCGATGCAATCAGCTTGATAATACTATAATAATGCGATAAGGGGTTGATTCTTAAGAACTTATTGAGTGTAGTTAATTTATGAGTGTAGGTCTTTATCGCGCGGATGAATTCAAGGATAACTGTGGTTTTGGGTTAATGGCCCACCTTGAAGGACGCGCTAGTCATGAACTGTTAGAAAAAGCCATAGAAGCATTAGTTTGCATGACCCATCGCGGTGGTATTGCTGCCGATGGTAAAACCGGAGACGGTTGTGGTTTACTGTTACAAATTCCAGATACTTTCTTGCGAGCAGCAGTCAGTGAAGAATTTTCCATTAACTTAGCATCCACCTATGCCGTAGGTATGGTGTTTTTGTCGCAAGACCCGATCAGGGCCAATACTGCTCGCGAGCAGATGAATAAAGCGTTAGCTGAACAAAACTTGCAGGTTAAAACATGGCGTGTTGTCCCAACAGACGATAGCTGTTTAGGGCCAATTGCCAAAGAGCATGAGCCGCGTATTGAGCAAGTATTTGTCGAACCTATTTCGCAAACTCCCACAGAGTTTAGTGTCAGTTTGTTTGTCGCACGGCGCAAGATAGAGTTGGCGCTGTCAGAAGATAGCGATTTTTATATTTGCACATTGTCAGAGAAAGTTATCTCTTACAAAGGGCTGACAATGCCAGCAGATATCGCCACTTATTATCGTGATTTAGCAGACCCAAGACTAGAGACGGCTGTCTGTACATATCATCAGCGTTTCTCGACCAATACCGCACCGCGTTGGCCGCTTGCGCAACCTTTTAGATTGTTGGCGCACAATGGTGAAATTAACACTATTGAAGGTAACCGTAGCTGGGCTAAGGCACGTGCCAAGAAATTTATTACGCCGCTAATCGATAACCTCGATGAGCTTCAACCTATTGTTAACTCAACAGGCTCTGATTCCTCTTCCATGGATAACATGCTGGAATTCCTACTCACCGGGGGTATGGATTTATATCGCGCTGTGCGTACTATTATTCCGCCTGCGTGGCAGAACGTCGATACTATGGATACTAGCTTACGTGCTTTTTACGAGTATAACTCGATGCACATGGAGCCATGGGATGGACCGGCCGGAATGGTTATCACCGATGGTCGCTTTGCAGTATGTATGCTCGATAGAAACGGCTTGCGTCCGTCACGTTGGGTGATCACTAAGCAAGGGTTCATCTGTACAGCCTCTGAAATCGGTGTTTTTGATTACAAGCCTGAGGACATCGTGGCACAAGGGCGTGTTGGTCCCGGCCAAATTCTAGCAGTAGATACTCAAAACGGTGAAATCCTGCACACCGCTGACGTCGATAATAAGCTGAAAGTGCAAAAGCCCTATAAAAAGTGGCTGCGTGATAACGCACTGCGCTTAGAGCAGACGTTCAACTTAACGGAAGAATCCCAGTCGTTCAGAGATATGTCTCCCGAAGAAGTTAAGACCCACATGAAAATGTTCCAGGTCACCTTTGAAGAGCGCGATCAGATCATCCGTACCCTTGGTGAAACGGGCATGGAAGCGATAGGTTCAATGGGCGATGACAAACCTATGGCGGTTTTGTCTAACCAAGAGCGCTCGCTTTACGACTATTTCAGACAGCAGTTTGCGCAAGTTACCAACCCACCGATAGATCCATTGCGTGAAGCGATAGTGATGTCACTAGAAACCTGCATAGGCGCAGAACTCAACTTGTTTGAAGAGAGCCCTGAGCACGCCAGACGTATTATTTTGACCACGCCGGTGCTTTCTGCCAGTAAGTTTCGCCGTCTGCGAGACAATTCTTACAAGGGTTTCTCCGTAGCGACAATAGACTTGAACTACAACCCAGCAGAGTTATCCCTAGAGCAGGCATTAATTGCAGCTGTGGATAAGGCCGAGGCAGAAGTACGTGCCGGGCATGTAATTATCATTCTCTCTGATGCACATCTCGCTAAAGGCTGTATCCCAATTCCTGCGGCTATGGCAACGGGGGCAGTGCACCGTCGTTTGGTTGATGAAGGCTTGCGCTGTGACTCAAACATCGTGGTAGAAACAGGTACTGTGAGAGATTCACACCAATTTGCAGTGTTATTTGGCTTTGGTGCAACGGCTGTCTACCCTTACTTAGTGTATCGGGTCTTACGTGATCTTTGTGAGAGTGATGAGTTGCCATTAGATCCATTGGCTAGTCATGAGAACTACCGTAAAGGTATCAACAAAGGCCTGATGAAAATCTTGTCCAAAATGGGTATCTCAACCATTGCCAGTTATCGCGGTGCGCAATTGTTTGAAGCGGTAGGTTTAAGTACACAAATTACTGAGCTGTGTTTCAAAGGTGTTAGCAGTCGTATTGAAGGTGCTCAATTTACAGATTTTGAAAACGATCAAAAAGTATTAGCCAAAGAAGCTTGGTTGGCCCGTAAACCTATTAGATCGGGTGGTTTATTCAAATATAAGTTTGATGGTGAATACCACGCTTATAATCCTGATGTGGTCACTACTATTCACGAGGCAGTTAAGAGCGGCGATAGCAAAATCTATCAAAAATACGCCGACTTAGTCAACAAACGTGATGTGGCGACACTGCGTGATATGTTAAAGCTCAGTGATAGCCAGCAAGCTCTGGAAATCACAGAAGTAGAGCCGGTTGAAAACATCTTGCGACGTTTTGACTCTGCGGCGATGTCACTCGGCGCTTTGTCTCCAGAGGCTCATGAAGCACTGGCAACAGCGATGAACGAGCTCGGTGGGCGCTCTAACTCTGGTGAAGGTGGTGAAGACCCTGCGCGTCACGGGACTATTAGACGTTCTAAGATCAAACAAATTGCCTCTGGCCGCTTTGGGGTCACACCTGAATACTTGATCAATGCCGATGTAATGCAGATTAAAGTAGCTCAAGGTGCGAAACCAGGTGAAGGTGGTCAGCTGCCAGGTGCTAAAGTGAACGAGCTAATCGCTCGATTGCGTTTTTCAGTGCCGGGCGTAACGCTAATATCGCCCCCACCACATCACGATATCTACTCGATCGAAGATTTAGCGCAGCTAATTTTTGATTTGAAACAGATCAACCCTGAGGGCTTAGTCTCGGTCAAGTTGGTATCAAGACCAGGGGTCGGCACTATTGCCTGTGGCGTTGCAAAAGCCTATGCGGATTTGATTACTATCTCCGGTTATGATGGCGGTACAGCGGCATCCCCTATGACATCTATCCATCATGCGGGCTCTCCATGGGAGCTTGGCCTGTCGGATACACACCAATCACTGCGTGGTAACCAATTGCGTGGGCGCATCCGATTACAGACTGACGGTGGCTTAAAAACCGGTCTAGATGTCGTTAAAGGAGCTATTTTAGGTGCAGAGAGCTTCGGTTTTGGCACTATGCCAATGGTCGCTTTAGGTTGTAAGTTCTTACGAATTTGTCATCTCAATAATTGTGCTACCGGTGTTGCCACACAAAATGAAGAGCTGCGTGAAGAGTTTTTCCGCGGCACCGTGCAGATGGTTAAAAATTTCTTTACCTTTGTCGCACAAGAAACACGACAGTGGATGGCTTATCTAGGGGTTAGAACCTTAGAAGAGCTAGTCGGTCGGGTTGACTTATTAGATGTGATTGAAGGCAAGACAAATCGGCAGAAGAATTTGGATCTAGGGCCTATCATCTCCGATGGTGGTGTAGATCCAAGCATGCCGCATACTTGTCAGGTTGAGCGCAACAACCCCTACGATGAAGGTGGCCTAAATACCCAAATGCAAGACGCTGCTACTGGAGCTATCAAAGCTAAAACAGGTGGCGATTGGCAGTTTAAAATTACCAATTGTGACCGTTCTGTAGGCGCTCGAACCTCGGGTGTGATTGCCCGTAACCACGGCGATCACGGTATGAGCAAAACGCCGATCAACTTTAGATTTACCGGTCACGCGGGTCAGTCATTTGGCGTCTGGAATGCGGGGGGACAAAACCTCTTTCTAGAAGGTGATGCTAACGATTATGTCGGTAAAGGCATGACGGGCGGTAAGATTGTGATCAACACTTTCAAAACTGCCAACATGGAATCAACCGCAATCATCGGTAATACTTGCCTGTATGGCGCAACTGGCGGAAAACTGTTTGCATCAGGTCGTGCAGGTGAGCGTTTTGGTGTGCGTAATTCAGGGGTGCACGCGGTTATAGAAGGTGCAGGCGATCACTGTTGTGAATACATGACCGGCGGACTAGTAGTAGTACTTGGGCCAACTGGGCATAACTTCGGTGCGGGTATGACTGGCGGTTTTGCCTACGTCTACGATGACGATAAGTCATTTATTGATAAGTACAACAACGAGTTGGTGGATATCCAGCGGATTCACACTGAAGCTATGGAAGAGTACCGCAATCACTTGCGCGGAGTTCTTAAAGAGTTTGTTGAAGAGACAAGCAGTGAATGGGGAAGTGAGTTGTATCAAAATCTAGAAGATTTAATACATAACTTCTGGTTGGTTAAGCCTAAGGCTGCCAGCTTAACTAAGCTGCTAACCAATATGAGAGTCAGGCAGGAATAACGGCTGCGCAACGGCCAATAACCGTTGTGATATATTGAGAGAGCTGCTTGGCAGCTCTTATCTTGAGCGAATTATAGAGAGTGTTTTTGAAGCTCTTAGAGGTAATAAAATGGCTACCCGATTAAACAATGATTTTCAATTTTTAGACCTGTCTCGCAAAGGGCCGGTAAAAATTGAGGCCGAAGTACGCAAAGAGCGTTTCGCTGAAATATACGAGCCCTTCAAGCCTGCGCGTGCGGCTAAGCAGTCACACCGCTGTCTTGATTGTGGCAACCCGTATTGCTCCTGGAAGTGCCCAGTGCACAACCATATCCCAGACTGGTTGAAGCTAGTGTCTGAGGGCAATATCATTGAAGCAGTTGAACTTTCTCACCAGACTAACTCTCTGCCTGAAGTCTGTGGTCGAGTATGCCCGCAAGATCGTCTCTGTGAAGGCGCTTGTACGCTTAACGATGGCTTTGGTGCGGTCACTATTGGTTCCGTCGAAAAATACGTCACTGATACAGCGATGGCGATGGGCTGGAAGCCAAACTTAGACAACGTGGTTAAAACCGATAAACGCGTTGCAGTAATTGGTGCAGGTCCTGCGGGACTTGCCTGTGCTGACGT
>Ga0209081_1002079_pt1 | contig 11729 bp, 12 predicted proteins | sample GOMGulsemesocosm_4_FD_184636 | JGI IMG/M metagenome (GOLD analysis project Ga0209081, IMG submission 184636) | Methane-oxidizing microbial communities from mesocosms in the Gulf of Mexico - GOM15B Gulf of Mexico (SPAdes) (version 2) | ecosystem: Environmental > Aquatic > Marine > Cold seeps... | reverse complement strand
AGGCCAACCACTAATACCTTGAGCAATCGCTCTAAAAGCTTGTGATGCACGTGATTCAGGAAATCGGTCAACAACAGCGGATTGTTTTTGTACCGCTTTACGCAAGAACTGGTCAAAAGGAATCGCACCTGCATAGGTTAATACCACGTCTAGATAGTCATCCGTTACATTAGATAGCTTTTTAAATAACTGCCGCCCATGTTGCGGCGATTGAACCATATTAGCTAATATATGAAATTGGTATAATCCATATTCACGATTTAATAGTTTAATAAATGCATAGGCATCTGTAAGCGATGTAGGCTCATCAGAAACAACCACCATGACCTCTTGACAGGCTCTGGCAAAACTAACAACGTTTCCTGCAATACCCGCTGCCGTATCAACAATAAGCACATCAATGTCGTCACTTAAATCACTAAAAGCATGAATCACTTCCGACTGCTCTTCTGAACTTAATTCGGACATATGCTGTAAACCAGAAGAAGCGGGGATAACCTTCAAGTTAAAAGGTCCCGTTTCCATAATTTCTTGCATTTTCTTTTGCCCATTGAGGACATGAGATAAATTATATTTAGGGTTCATTCCTAATAAAATATCTACATTGGCTAAACCCATATCAGCATCAAACAACGCAACACGCTTACCCTGCTGAGCAAGAGAAACACCTAAATTGACAGCAATATTAGTTTTCCCCACCCCCCCTTTACCACTAATCACCGCAATGACTCGTACAGGGTTAACTCGCTTTAACTTTCTGATTCCAGCTGCTTGATCTTGTACTTTACGCATAACCTGCCGCCAACCATTCGTCACTTTCTGTTAAATCGTCACCCGCTTCTGACTCAGCAAGACATTTATCAATCAACATATCCGCATTAGCCTCATGAATATCTTCGGGAACCTGTTGTCCATCCGTTATAAACGCAACAGGGAGTTGATACTCAATTAAAGTAGAAACCGCATTACCCGTTTCAGCCGTTTCGTCCATTTTAGTCAAAATGCACGCTTTAGCATCAAACACGGAAAACCCTTCAATAATTTCAGCCATTGCTTTGATTTGCGTTGTGGCAGATAACACTAAATACGAGGTCAATGTAATCCCAGATTCATGCAAACTACTCATTTGCTCTAACATACGCTGGTCTTTTTGACTGACACCTGCTGTATCAATCAAGACGAGGCGTTTATTTTTGAAACTTTCAACTAAGGTGTAAAGTTCTTTTGCATCCGTAGCAACACGAACGGGAACCCCTAAAATTCGCCCATAGATACTTAACTGTTCGTGAGCACCTATTCTATAATTATCCATTGTAATAAGTGCAATATCGCGACTGGAGCCATAATGTAAAATAAATTGTGCCGCCAATTTTGCGACAGTCGTTGTTTTACCAACACCTGTTGGTCCAACTAACGCAACTACTCCGCCTTTCTTTAAAATATCACCACCATCAACGGGTAATACTTTTCTTAGCATATCTAAAGCTTTACTCCAAATAACCTCTGAATCCTTATGGTTATCTAAGCGATTCGCTATTTTGATACTTAATTTTTTAGACAAGCCAATATTAGCAAGCCGTCGCAACAAATCTAACCTGACCGGTGATTTAGTAAATTGCTCATTAACAACAGGTTCTGGAGGTCGCGAAGATTCCAATGCTGTCTTAATATTGCTTACTTCTTTACGCATCTCTAAACGCATCTCTTGCAACATATCAGTCGTTGCAATTGCCATGCTATCTTTAATTTGCTGTAAAGCTTGTTGCAAACCATTGGCTTGTGCTTTTTTTATCGCTGGATTTAGCTTCTTAACAGGTGCGGGGGCTTTAGGTTTTTTAGCTAGAGGTGGCCTTTTTAGGGTTGCAGCATGCCCTTGTGTAAAATCTACTTTTTCTGCATAACCGACATATTCATCTAATTTATTACGCGCAGTCGTATTTTGTAGAATATGTCGCGATTCATTTAAATCGCGACGCGGGCTTTTTAAAGTTTTGGATTTTGCGCTGCTTTGTGCTTCTAAATTAGCTAATTCAGCTGATTTTCTAGCGGCTTCAGTGCGCTTTTGTTGCTGCTGTTTTTTTAAATTTTCATGCACTAATTGTTCATCAAAATCTTGAGCGGCAACAATTTCTACCCCCCCTTCTACCGAACGATTAGACATAATAACCGCATCATTGCCTAGTTCATCCTTCACCATACGCATAGCTTGGCGAATATCTTCAGCAAAAAAACGTTTAATTTTCATCGAGCTTCCTCCTTAATTAACTCAATTAGTCCGTTGTCCAACAGTAGAAACAACCTTGATCTGACGATCTTCAGGTATCTCAGTATAAGCTAAGACATGCAAACTAGGAATAGAATGACGAACAAATCGAGATAACCAAGGGCGTACAAAAGCGGAAACCAACAAAATAGCAGTCTGTCCTTCAATTTCCATTTTTTGTGCACTTTCTACAAGCGATTGATGCATTTGCTCAGCTAAACCTGGCTCTAAACCAGCGCCCGATTCATTTGCCGTCTGCAATGTTTTATGCAATAACTGTTCCAAATCCTGTTCCAATGTAATAACAGGGACATCCAGCTGGTTTCCTGATATTTCCTGTAATATCAAACGACCTAAACTAACTCTAACCGCCGAAGTCAATACGTCAGGATCTTGACTCTTCGCACCATATTCCGCCAAAGTTTCGGCGATACTCCGCACATCTCGAATTGAAACCCTTTCTTGTAATAAATTTTGCAGCACTTTTACAAAGATACCTAGAGGCAACACATTAGGCACTAAATCTTCAACCAATTTAGGTGCAATAACACTGAGATTATCCAGTAGTTTTTGCGTTTCTTCATAGCCAAGTAACTGGTGAGCATTAGTTTGTAAAATATGGCTAAGATGAGTTGCTACAACTGTCCCTGGATCAACAACAGTATACCCTAATGTTTGTGCGTAATCTTTTTGATCTGCATCAATCCAAATAGCATCCAACCCAAATGCAGGATCTTTGCAGGGCGCTCCTTCCAAGGTTCCAAAAACCTGCCCCGGATTAATCGCCATTTCTTTATCTGGCATAATATCGGATTCACCCACTACCACACCCATTAATGAAATTTGGTAATTAGTTGGGCTCAATTCCAGGTTATCACGTATATGTACCGTAGGAATGAGAAAACCTAATTCTTGTGATAATTTTTTACGCACGCCTTTAATACGCGCCATTAATTGCCCACCTTGCGCTTTATCGACTAAAGGGATTAATCGATAACCAACCTCTAAGCCAATCACATCAACCGGCCTGACATCATCCCAACTCAATTCAGTTGTTTCTGGCTCTTGCTGTACCGCAGTCGGCAGCGCAGATTCTAAAGCAACCTTTTCTTGCATTACCAGTGATTGCCTTTTAATCCAGTAGGCAGCCCCTGCTAAAGTCCCTGAAATAATAAGAAATACTAAGTTTGGCATACCAGGAATAACACCCAATATCACCATAACACCTGCCGTAATATTAAGCGCTTTAGGGTTTGTAAATAACTGCGTAGAAATTTGCTCACCCACTGTTTCATCACTTCCTCGCACCCTACTGACAACCATCGCTGCCGCTGTCGAGAGGAGTAAAGAAGGAATCTGTGCAACCAAACCGTCACCGATAGTCAATAACACGTAGACTTCACCTGCCGCAGCAAACGTCATATCATGCTGGCCAACACCAATAATAAGACCGCCGATTATATTCACTGCAAGAATAATCATCCCTGCAATCGCATCCCCTTTAACAAACTTACTCGCACCATCCATAGATCCATAAAAATCTGCTTCTGCTGCAATTTCATCACGCCTTTCTTTTGCCTCTTCTTGCGTAAGGGTGCCCGCATTTAAATCTGCATCAATTGCCATTTGCTTGCCTGGCATTGCATCTAAGGTAAATCGCGCGCCTACCTCTGCAATTCTTCCTGCCCCTTTGGTAACAACAGAAAAGTTAATCACCATTAAAATACCAAAAACAACCAAACCAACCGCAAAGTTACCACCAATAACAAACTCACCAAACGCTTCAATTACTTTTCCAGCCGCATCCCCGCCTTTATTACCTTCTAATAAAACCACACGTGTTGAGGCAACATTCAGTGCCAGCCTGAATAAAGTGGCAATCAAAATAACACTAGGAAATGCTGCAAATTCAAGTGGCTTTGTTGTATAAACAACCACTAATAAAATAATCAGCGAGAATGCAATATTAAAAGTAAAAAACAAATCCAACATAAATGCCGGCAAAGGGATAACGATCAATGTAAGCATCATTATTATGACCATTGGCGCGCCTAATTTAGCGTCACCAGCAATGCCTAAGTATTTTTTAAACTGCGTAAAATCCATATTTTCTTTTGTTTAATATTTAAAAAGAACTACTGCGTTCTAAATTCACTAGGAATATCTAAGTTTTCAGGGAATCTCGGTTTTATCGTATGCTGTTTTTCAGCAATTTGTAACTGATAAACATAAGCAAGCACTTGAGCAACCACCTGAAATAAGCCCGAGGGTATTTCCTCGCCAATTTCAGTAGAATAATACAGGGCTCTTGCTAATGGCGGCACCGCCACTAAAGGAACACCGGCACCCGTAGCAATATTTCTAATGTGTGCAGCCACTAAGTCTGTACCTTTAGCAAGCAATATAGGAGCACCTGAGTTTTGTTGATCATATTTCAGTGCCACTGCAAAATGCGTCGGGTTGGTTACAATAACATCTGCCTCAGGAACATCATTCATCATTCGCCCTTGTGCCATTTGCATTTGCATCTGACGAATCCGCCCTTTAACTAAAGGGTCCCCTTCGGATTGTTTATTTTCATCTTTCACTTCTTGTTTAGTCATCATCATATCTTTATTGTATTTCCACAATTGATACGGAACATCAATAATAACTAACAAAACTAGTGTCGAACTCAAGATAATCAAGCCAAGCAAAATAATATCTGCCGCATGAAAAATAGCTGACTTTACTGGCTCATGCATTAAGCCCATAAACTCAGGCAAATAACTAGTAAATAAAATTTTTGTAACAATTAGAATTAAAACTGTTTTTAGAAACGCCTTCAATAACTCGACGATTCCTTGCAGTCCAAACATACGCTTTAAGCCTTTCATCGGGTTAAATTTGGACAACTTAGGCGACATGGACTGCATACTAAAATTCCAGCCCCCCATTAGCAAAGGGCGTAATAAAGTGGTTATTGTAAGCACCACAGCAAAAGGAATAATCAACATCATGCCATCCATTAAAACTTGAGTAAAATAGATAGTAATACTTTTATTAGAAAAAATTATTTCTCGTGATAATTGAAATTGCTGCTGCATCAAACCAATAATGCCGTCCACTATGCCACGCCCTAAAAACAACAGCATAATCACCGCAACCATTAAAGAAACAAAAACATCCAATTCCTTAGACCGTGGAATCTGCCCTTTTTTACGTGCATCAGCGATACGCTTAGCCGTTGGCTGCTCGGTTTTATCCAATCCAGAGTCATCTGCCATTTAAACTCTCAATACCTGTTTAACTAAATCAAAACCATCAATTAAGATCAAAGAAAAACCGGTTAGTAAGTTGGGTATCAGTACCCAAATCAATATCAAACCTGTCATGATAAAAATAGGAAAACCAATACCAAAAATTTGTATTTGCGGTGCCGCTTTTGATGCAACGCCAAAACTAATATTGATAAATAAGATAGCGGACATAAGGGGCAAGGCTAGCAATACGCCGCCTGCAAACATTTGCCCACTCCACATAATAACCATCCATAAATCAGCCATACTGAGACTGACTAATGCGATGGGTAAACTGCTAAAACTTTGTATGATAATTTCAATAGCGAGCAGGTGCGCATTCATACTAATAAAAAACAAACTGGCAGAGACCACGAATATTTGCGCGACAACAGGTACTTGTACACCAGATGCAGGATCTACCATGGATGCAAAACCTAAGCCCATACTATAAGCAATCGACTGCCCTGCAACCAACATAACAGAAAACACCATCTGTAAAATAAAAGCACTAATTAGACCAATAACCATTTGTTGCAGCGTTATTAAAACACCGTAATAACTCATCAACTCAACATTAGGTAATGCTGGCAAAAAAGGCATTACAATTAAGGTAATAAAAAAGGAGATCATTATCCTAACTTTTACCGGCGCAGAACGCGCACTAAAGACAGGAATGGCCATAAACAAAGCACTAATTCGCACCATAGGCCAAAAGAAAAGAGCGACTTTATTAAGAATTTCCTGCTCTGTAAATTCCAAAGATTATCCTATTAATTCAGGTATTCTATGCACTAAATCACGAAAAAAATCAACTATCACTTGTAACATCCACGGCCCTAAAATCATCAAAACAATGATGATCGTCGCTAATTTGGGGATAAAGGTGAGTGTTTGTTCATTAATAGAAGTTGCTGCTTGAAACATAGAGACCACCAAACCTACCGCTAGTGAAGCGAGTAAAATGGGGCCTACCAACTTCACGGCAACAACCACTGTTTCTTGTGCAACTAAAGTAATAATATCAGGCGTCATTTTTTTGGCTCATTAAACATAAAAGCTCGCCGCTAGCATTTCTAAGACTAAAGCCCAGCCATCAGCAAGAACAAATAACATAATCTTAAAAGGCAAAGAAATAATCATCGGTGACAACATCATCATCCCCATAGACATCAAGACACTCGCAACCACTAAATCGATTACTAAAAAAGGTAAAAAGATTAAAAAACCAATTTGGAAAGCAGTTTTTAATTCACTGGTCATATAGGCAGGAACTAACATAGTAAAAGGGACTTCTTCTGGGCTAGTAATGTCACCACGATCAGCAATACGCATAAATAACTCTAAATCTTCTTCACGCGTTTGCTTCATCATAAAGGTACGAAATGGCCCTGATGCCTTTTCTATTGCTTGTAAGGCATCAATTTGTTCTTCCATATAAGGCTGGAATGCAACTTCATTCACTTTTTCAAATACTGGCATCATAATAAAAGCCGTTAAAAATAAAGTGAGCCCTAATAAAACCTGATTACTGGGAGCTTGTGCAGTACCGATTGCTTGCCTTAACAAACCTAACACAATCATAATTCGCGTAAATGAAGTGATCGCCAATAATAACGAAGGCAACACCGTTAATAAAGTCATTAAAGCGAGAATTTGTATGGTGACCGTATAAGTTTGGCCGCCATCTGGGTTTGTTACTACTTTCACTGCGTCAATACCTTGTACCGCATAACTAGGTTGACTATAAAATAAAATACTCCCTAGCATCAATAGAACAATTTTAATCACGCACCTGGCCTGTCATTGCTGCACTAAATTTTGTTGCAAAGCTTTCTTCTAAAGGATTAGTTTGCTTAGCCGCCAAACAGTCATCTCCCTCTAGCACATGCAATGTTTCCACTCGCCCCGGACACACACCTAATACCAGCTGTTTAGAACCTAGCTGCACTAAAACCAGCCTTTCTTTTGCTCCTAGCGATAACCCACCAATAATCTGCATTTGATTATTACTATGCATATTAAATAAATTGGTTTTGCGCATTAGCCAAACACAAAGGAAAAAAACTGCCAACACAAAAATCAACCCTCCTAGCCACTTCACGATATCAACACTCTCTACAACAGCAGGCGCTGGCATGGTTAAAGCACAAAAAGCAGTTTGGCTATATAAACTTAAAGCACTAAGGAGAACAAATAGACGCATTAGGTTAATTGTTTAACACGTTCTGCCGGGCTAATCACATCCGTTAAACGAATACCAAATTTATCATTAACGACAACCACTTCCCCGTGCGCAACCAAGGTACCATTCACTAGCACATCCATCGGCTCACCAGCCAACCGATCTAATTCAACAACTGAACCTTGGTTAAGTTGTAATAAATTTCTTATATTAATTTGTGTTCGCCCAATCTCCATAGAAATAGTGACAGGCACATCAAGAATAACATCCAAGTTAATATCATCATCAATATCGCTACCCAGCATGCCGCCTTCTAATTCTTGAAATTGCATAGCTTCTGCCGTTTCTTGCTCTTCCATAGCAGATCCCCAGTCAGCGTCGCCACCAGCTTCGGTTTCGCCTTGCTCTTCCATAGCCGCGGCCCAATCATCACCAGAAGAATCACCACCTTGCTCATCCATAGCGGCAGCCCAGTCATCCCCTACTTCGCCATTTTCATCTTCACTCATATTCCATCATTTCCTAACAGTTGTTCAACTTAAAAACTAATATAATTACTTCTTATTTCTTATAATTTTTTCGTCAATTTTAATCGCATAATTTCCCGAAGATAAACCTACCTTCCCCGTAAAAACTGGCACCATTTCAGCACGTAACAAAACTTCTTCAGGCAAGGTAATCGGGATTACATCACCCGCTTTAAAATTTAGAACATCTCCTAGTTTAATTTCTTTTTCAACTAAAATGCTCTTCATTTCGATTTCTGAACGCATCACTTCAGCACGTAAAGCACCTTGCCAACGATTATTATCTGAATCACCTTGGTCACTTGAAATACCGGCATCTAACAAGTCTCGAATCGGTTCTATCATACTATAAGGCATGGCAATACTAATATCGCCACCTCCACCTTCCAGTTCAATATGAACAGTCGAAACGACAACAATTTCAACAGGACTTACAATATTAGCAAAAGCCGGATTAACTTCTGAGCTCATATACTCCATTTGCAGCTCAATCACCGGACGCCATGCTTCTTCTAAATCTTTAAACACCATATCAACTAAGACTTTAATAATTCGCATCTCAGTCGGCGTAAATTCGCGCCCTTCAATTTTATTGTAAAACTCACCGCCCCCACCAAAATAATTATCTACCGCAGTAAAAACCAAGCGAGGCTCAATAACAATCAAAGCACGCCCACGTAACGGCTTAATTCTAATAATATTCAAATTAGTAGGTACAAAAAGTCCTTGAATATATTCAGAAAATTTTTGAATTTTTATGCCCGAAATAGAAATCTCAGCAGAACGACGTAAAAAATTAAACAAAGAAATACGAAAATAACGTGTAAAACGTTCATTGACCATTTCCAGGGTAGGCATACGCCCACGAACAATACGCTCTTGATTATTAAAATCGAATGTTTTAGATTCTACCCCCGTATCTTCATCCGAGTCCGTTTCAACATCGCCATCATCAACACCATGCAATAAGGCATCAATCTCATCTTGTGAAAGTAAGTCAGCTGTTGCCATTGTTACTGCATAACAAATGAAGTGAAAAAGACATTTTCTACTTTCGTTTTAACAGACATTTTCTCGAGCATTTTATTAGCCTCTTCAAGCAATGCAACTTGCAACGCTTCTTTTCCTGCGCTACTACGTAATTTTTCGGGCTCTTGGTTACGTACAACCATTAAAAAGTAATTACGTAACATCGGTTCATGCTTTTTTAGATTAGCTAAATCTTCATCATTCCCTATGACTGCTAAGGAAACCGCTACCTGAAGTAGTCGCATGTCACTCCCTTTAGGTAAATCAACCACTAAAGCTTTACTCATTGAATAATATAAAGTTTCTTTGATCGCACCTTCTTCCTCTTCTGCAAAAACTTGCCCAGCATTTACTAGCAAAACCATAAAAATGATTAGCATCATCATTATTTTTGAAAGTTCATTTTTACGTCTAACTTGTTGCATTATAAACACCTCAGAATAAGCCAAGAAACAATTTAATACTTACAATTATGTAATTTTTACCATTATAGAATAAGCACAAAGCATATGAATAGGTACTTCTTCTTTTATTTGAACGCTAAGCATAAAAAAAGGGTTTTTACTTTCGTAAAAACCCTTTTGTAAACCTCAATTATAATTACACCTTTTTTATTTAAAGGCGCACCCTGGTTTAGCTCCAAACATTTTCAAAATCATGGCCAAAGGGCAAAAACCCGTAAATGCAGATTGAAATAAATTTGCACCAACAAACGCTGTTAACCACAACCACTCTATAGCATGATATTGTGATAAAGCTAAACTGGTTAAAATAACAGTGCCTGCAAAGGCAAAAACAATTCTATCGATACTCATATTTATTCCCTACTTTAAGCGTACTACGCCCATAAATTTTAAAATCATTTTTTCATAATAAGGCTCACTAATCCCTTTACGCACTTTACGCATAAAATATTTTTCGAAGCCTATTTTTGCCAAATGCACCCATTTACCATGTTGTGACCATGTCGTATTGCGCGGTGGAATTTGTGGTACAGCCAAAAATGCAATACCACTATCACCCATATCAGCAAGACATAGGGCATTTAAACTAGGTTTTTCATGCGGTTCTTTTCCTGCCAATTCATCTGCAATATTATGTGCGGTGGCTGTTACCATCGATTCAATCATATAGCCTGTTTTAGGCGTGCCAACAGGAACTGGGGTTTTTTCTACAGGAGGCAGAGCCACACAGACACCCACTGAATAAATATTTTTAAATGTCGGATTTCTCTGATGCTCATCCACAATAATAAAACCACGTGGGTTGATTAGCCCTTCAGCTTTAGTATGCCTAACGGCATCGATACCTGTAAATGCAGGCAACATCATAGAGTGCTTAAAAGGAAGTTCGTGTTTTTTCTTTTCAACGCCTTCTTCATCGACCTCGGTCACATACATCATGCCTTCATCAATTTTATCGACTTTAGCGTTAGTCACCCATTTAACCGTCTTATCGCGTAATGCGCTTTCCATTAATCCTTTGGTATCACCTACACCACCTAAACCTAAATGCCCTACATAAGGTTCAGAAGTCACTAAGGTCATCGGCACTTGGTCACGAATTTTACGTTTACGTAATTCCGCTTCTAAAATCATCAAATATTCATAAGCAGGACCAAAGCATGAAGCACCTTGTACGGCTCCAACAACAATAGGACCTGGGTTTTCCATAAATTTATCCCAATCATCCGCAGCTAATGCAGCATGATCCACATGACAAACTGAAGTTGTATGACCTTCAGGCCCTAAGCCTTCAATTTCATCAAATGCAAGACGAGGGCCTGTCGCAATAATTAAATAATCGTATTCAACAGCTGAACCATCGGCTAATTCAATTTTATTATTTTCTGGGTCAACTTGAGTTGCAGCTTTTTGTATAAACGTAATACCTTTTTTCTCAAAAACAGGCGCAAGCTCAATTTTCAATTCTTCTGGTGTACGCCATTTAGGCGGAACCCACGGGTTAGATGGCACAAAGTGAAACGTTGGAGAATCTGAAATAACCACCACTTCATGATCATTATTAACCATCTCTTTCATTTCATAAGCCATTGGTACACCACCAATCCCTGCCCCTAAAACTACAATTTTAGCCATTTCAATCTCCAGATAATTATTATTTTATTGTCATTACTTCTATGCCATCAAATTGTGCACTGTAGCATAAATATAACTTGCTTTTATATTAGCATTCTCTAAAATAGCTATCAAGTTATTTTAGAGAATCATTTTATTTGTTATGCTTAATTAACGAATGATTGCTCTACAAAATTTTTTGACCATTTATTTTTATCTATAAATATTGGAGTATTTATGAACCAGGAAGTACACGATACGGAAAGTGTTAATCCTCTTGTTTTATTTGCGATAAATCATCCCAAAATGATTACACGCATAATGACAGTTATCACCCTAGTTTTAATTACAACTGCCGCCTTACCCAAT
>Ga0209081_1002075_pt1 | contig 11745 bp, 8 predicted proteins | sample GOMGulsemesocosm_4_FD_184636 | JGI IMG/M metagenome (GOLD analysis project Ga0209081, IMG submission 184636) | Methane-oxidizing microbial communities from mesocosms in the Gulf of Mexico - GOM15B Gulf of Mexico (SPAdes) (version 2) | ecosystem: Environmental > Aquatic > Marine > Cold seeps... | reverse complement strand
AATCACTATTATAAATTATACATCATACATTTTTAAAAACTTAGCCAGTAAATCATCTTCACTCTCTACATGATTAGGATCGGGCTTTACGCAATCTATTGGGCAAACACTGACACAGGTTGGTTTTTCATAATGGCCAATACATTCAGTGCATTTGTCGGGATCAATTTCAAAGATATCTTCTCCTAATGTAATGGCACCATTTGGACATTCGGGATCGCACATATCACAATTGATACAACTGTCTTCAATAAATAATGCCATTAAACAATCTCCTAAACAAAGCTTCTTGTAAAACTTAATTTTAACCGCTATTTGTCGGTTTGATTTTGTGCGAAAGGGTGACGAGTAGTACCACCTTCAGTTAAATAGCGCATGATGATACCAAAAGATAAATCTAAGTCAGTGTCTAGATCAAAGGCTACTTTATGACCCGAGCCTTTAGCATCGGTAATTACTTCACCATTTTTACTGTTTATTAAGTTTGTTAAAGTAAAACTGATATTACCATTAGGTGTCATTAGCTCTAATTTATCACCAACAAGGAATTTGTTTTTTACATCTATTTCAACCATACCTGTTGCGGCATTTCGTCCCAACACTTCGCCAACAAATTGTTGAGTATCACTTTTAGAGTAACCGTAATCGTAGTTTTGGGTGTCAGAAGGGCGGTGACGTTGTAAAAATCCTTCGGTATAACCTCTATGAGCTAAATGCTCTAGATCTGTATTTAAGTTTTGATTAAAAGATTTATTGGCTAAGGCATCATTAATGGCTTGATTGTATACTTGTGCGGTACGAGCACAGTAATAGAAAGACTTGGTTCTGCCTTCTATTTTTAAAGAGTGAACACCCATTTTTACGAGACGTTCTACATGTTCTACAGCACGTAAATCTTTTGAGTTCATGATATAAGTACCATGTTCATCTTCAAACGCTGGCATATATTCACCAGGACGACCTTGCTCTTGCAATAAAATTATATCGTCGATAGGTTTATTAGTCGGGATGATGGATGTGTTAGCTGGCGTTGGTAGTACAATGTTAGGATCACTGTCAGGAATGTAAATTTCTGTAGCGCTATTTGTAGGCGTTGTTGGAGATACGGCAATAATATCGCCAGTTTCAGTTTCTTTCGCTTCATGGGTATCATATTTCCAGCGACAAGAATTAGTGCAAGTACCTTGATTTGGATCTCGTTTGTTAATATAGCCTGAAAGTAAGCAGCGCCCAGAATAAGCCATACATAAAGCCCCGTGAACAAAGACTTCTAATTCCATTTCAGGACAATGAAAACGAATATCTTCTATCTCATCAAGGGAAAGCTCACGAGATAAAATAACCCGTTCGACCCCTTGTTGATGCCAAAACTTTACGGTTGCCCAATTGACAGCATTAGCTTGCACAGATAAGTGAATAGCCATTTCTGGAAAATGTTCACGTACTAACATAATTAAGCCAGGATCAGACATAATCATCGCATCGGGTTTCATGTCTATTACGGGGGCAATATCCTTCAAAAAGGTTTTTAGTTTGCCATTATGAGGAGCAATATTATTAACGAGATAAAATTTCTTACCTAGTGCATGTGCTTCATCAATGCCTATTTTTAAATTTTCTAATGAAAACTCATTATTTCTAACCCTAAGAGAGTAGCGAGGTTGTCCAGCGTAAACGGCATCTGCGCCGTACGCAAAAGCATAACGCATATTTTTAAGGCTGCCAGCAGGGGATAGTAATTCAGGTTTCAACATAAAATTAGTCTTTAATTCTTAAAAAAGCTCAGTAATTTGAGCCAATAGATACAAGGGCGCGTATTATAAGAAAAAGCACCACGGTCGGCAATCTAAACAAGCGATAAAAAAAGTAATAAGATTAAAAGATAAATCATTTGGTGAATGTTTTTTATACAATACTAATAAATAGTAAAAAATCTCTTGGAGATAAGTGAAACTGTGTTATTTTTAAGGTACAGACTGAATTGTGAACAACAATAAATAAAGGAAAAATTTATGGCGACTGAAAATGCCTTATATACAATTTTAATGGAAAAAATAAAGCAAGATGCATTGGTATTACCTACTTTGCCTGAAGTTGCTTTAAAAGTTAGGCAAGCAGCTGATGATCCTGATATTAATTTAGGATATATGAGTGATGTTATAGCACAAGATCCAGCGCTTGCTTTGGGAATGATAAAAGTAGCTAATAGTGCTTTATTAGGCCGAAGTGTTAAGGTTGAAACGGTATCTCAAGCTGTAACCCGTATTGGTTTGAGACAAATAAAGGGTATTGCTACAGCGATGGCACTTGAGCAAGTTTTTGTTTCAAAAAATGACATAGTTGCTTTGTATATGAAAAAATCATGGCAAAAAACACTAAATATTGCCTCGGTAGCAATTAGTTTAATGAGCTTATACCTTAAGGAAAATAAACATACTCCTTTAACACTAGACACCATAACTTTGGCAGCTTTAGTGCATAATATTGGTGTTTTACCTATTTTAACCGAAGCAGAGCAGCATCCTGATGTTTTTGCTAACCCTACTTTTTTGCAACAGGCTCTTATTAAACTCTCTGGTAGAGTGGGCGGTACTATTACCCATGCTTGGGGTTTTTCAGATGAGTTAACATTAGTTGTCGAAAGTTGGAGTGACTTAACGGTTCTACCAAAAGAAGTAAATTATTTAGATTTTATTCGTGCTGGCGCTGTTTATCATGACATCTTTAAAAATGAGTCAACAAAAGAAGCGTTACTAGGTAGCTATGTGAAAAAAGGTATTTTACCTGATATTGATTTTATGCAGACTGATGATTTTAAAGCGATGTGTGCTGATGTTAAGGCTATGTTCAGTTAATTCTTTAATTTCTTTAATGACTTTTTTAATGGAAGCTTATCAAGTTTTGGTCATAAATAGTCACTAGTGTAAATTAGGTTTTAGCCTGTATTTATTATCTTTATTATCTTTATTATTATAATATCGTTAAGCTAAAGAACAGCTTTTAGCCGTTCTTTAGCTTTTTAATTCAAGTATTATCTGTAATCGTTAGCATTTCTTCAGCAGTATCTAACATTCTATTAGCAAAACCCCATTCATTATCACACCACACTAGCATTTTTATTAAACGCTTATGACTAACACGAGTTTGGTTGCCATCAACAATGCAAGAGTGGGGATCATGGTTAAAGTCGGCTGAAACTAAGGGTTCTTCGGTATAAGATAAAATACCTTGTAAACCCTCTTCTACCAGTGGTTTTTGCTGAGCCTCTACAATGACTTGATTAATATCCTTAATAGAAACATCTTGATTAACGGTAACGCTTAAATCCATCGCAGTAACATTAATGGTTGGAACACGAACAGCAATGGCTTCAAAACGTCCTTTAAATTTTGGTAAAATTCTTTCAATACCGACGGCTAGTTTAGTATCTACTGGTATAATTGATTGACTAGCAGCGCGTGATCGGCGTAAATCAGGGTGATAAGCATCAATAACTTGTTGATCATGCATTGATGAATGAATTGTAGTAATAGTACCACTTTCAATGCCAAAAGCATCATCTAACACTTTAATGACAGGCACAATGCAATTTGTGGTACATGAGCCATTTGAGACAATGTTAACACTGTTATTAAGTTTTTGATGATTGATACCGTAAATAATAGTGGCATCGACATCATGACTAGCAGGATGGGAAAATAAAACTTTTTTAGCACCTTGTTTTATATGTGCCAAGCCATGATCTTTACTGCCATATACGCCAGTACAATCAAGGACTATATCTACTTGATGCTTTTGCCATGGTAATGCGGTTAAGTTGTCTATATGAGACAGTGCTATTTTATCTTGGCTGATCAATAAATTGTCACCCTGTAATTCAACAGGAAAAGCAAAGCGGCCATGAGTACTGTCATATTTTAATAGATGGGCAATACCATTAGCAGGAGCAAGGTCATTAATAGCAACTAAGTTAAATAAGTCAGATTTGCCACTTTCATAAATAGCTCTAACAATACTACGCCCGATACGACCAAAACCATTAATGGCTATATTTATCATATTTTTCTTATTTATATTTTAAATTGAGATAGGGTGGGCAATGTTTTGCCCACCTTTTTACTTTTACAGTGCAAGTTTTAAAACATAGTTTTTACAGAGCATTAACTGTATTTACAACATTTTCTACGGTAAAACCAAAATGCTCAAGCAACACATTACCAGGTGCTGATTCACCAAAGGTGGTCATACCGACAACAGCACCATTTAGACCAACATATTTAGCCCAAAAATCAACATGTGCGGCTTCAATTGCTACGCGATTGATGACGTTTTTAGGTAATACTGATTCTTTATAGTCGTTACTTTGCGCATCAAAAATATTAGTTGATGGCATAGAAACTACGCGAATTTTCTTACCTTGCTCGGTTAACGTTTTAGCCGAGTCAACAGCTAAGCCAACTTCAGAGCCTGTCGCAATTAATATCGCGTCAGGTGTACCATCACAATCTTGTAAAATATAACCGCCTTTAGCAATATCGGTTACTTGCGCTTGACTGCGAGTCATGGCAGGTAAACCTTGGCGTGAGAATATTAATGCTGAAGGTGCTTTTTGGCTTTGTACTGCAGCTTTCCATGCAACGGCTGACTCTGTTGCATCACACGGGCGCCATGTTGTTAAGTTTGGTGTTGTGCGTAAGTTAGTCAATTGCTCAATAGGTTGATGAGTTGGACCATCTTCGCCTTGACCAATAGAGTCATGGGTATAAACAAATATATTTTGAATTCCCATCAGTGCCGACATACGCACGGCATTACGGGCATATTCCATAAACATCATGAAAGTTGCACCATAATTAATGAAACCGCCATGTAGCGATACGCCATTCATTATGCCGCTCATACCAAATTCACGTACGCCATAAAAAATGTAGTTACCAGCGGGATCAGTTTCAATCCCTTTTGCGCCAGACCATAATGTTAAGTTTGAACCTGCTAAATCAGCAGAGCCACCTAGCATTTCAGGTAATACCTGACCAAAGGCTTCAATGGTGTTTTGTGATGCTTTGCGTGAGGCAATGTTTTCACTGCTTTTGTGGCATTCTTGAATAAAGGCATTCGCTTTATCTTCAAAATCTTGTGGTAACTCACCTTTAATAACTCGGCGTTCAAATTCGCTAGCAAGCTCAGGGTATGCGGCTTGATAAGCACTGAATTTATCGTTCCAGTTTACTTGACGAGTATTACCTTTTTCTTTTTGATCCCATTGAGCATAAACATTTTTTGGTATTTCAAAAGGGGTATATGACCAGTTTAAAAAATCACGTGTTGCTTGAACTTCATCATCACCTAAGGGTGCGCCATGACAATTATGCGTACCTGATTTATTTGGTGAACCAAAACCAATAACTGTTTTACAACAAATCATACTTGGTTTGTCAGTTATTGATTTTGCTTCAACAATCGCTGCTGAGATGGCAGCACTATCATGGCCATCAACACTGATTACATGCCAGCCATAAGACTCAAAGCGAGCAGGGGTATTGTCAGTAAACCAGCCTTCAACATGACCATCAATAGAAATGCCATTATCATCCCAGAAAGTGATTAATTTACCTAAACCGAGTGTACCCGCTAATGAACAGGCTTCATGAGAAATACCTTCCATTAAACAACCGTCACCTAGGAAACAATAGGTAAAGTGGTCAACAATCTCGTGATTTTCACGGTTGAATTGTGCGGCTAAGGTTTTTTCCGCAATGGCCATACCTACGGCATTTGAAATACCTGCACCAAGTGGGCCCGTTGTGGTTTCAACACCAGGCGTGTATCCGTATTCAGGATGACCGGGTGTTTTAGAATGTAATTGACGGAAGTTTTTTAAATCATCAATGGATAAATCATAACCAGATAAATGCAATAAAGAATAAATAAGCATTGAACCATGACCGTTAGATAGAATAAATCGATCGCGATCGGCCCAGTTTGGATCACTTGGATTGTGTTTTAAAAAGTCACGCCATAAAACTTCGGCGATATCCGCCATTCCCATAGGGGCTCCAGGGTGTCCTGATTTTGCTTTTTGCACGGCATCCATACTTAACACACGGATGGCATTGGCTAATTCTTGACGCGACGACATATTGGCTCCAGATCTATTGATTTTTGAAGGGGATTTTATACCCATATATTATATTGTGCGTATTTTGGCTTACCCTTGGGGTGATCGCAAATTTTATTGCACTATTTATTACACTATTTATTGCATTTTTTATTATATTTGAGGTGAAGTAAAAAATAATGCTAGTATTCTGAATATAAATTATCTTTATTTTATTCATTAATGCCAAATAAACTTCAGCGTTTTAGTTTTGCCTTTATTATTTATTTAATTGTTTGTACAGGGACAATACTGTTTATTGATCCTTTTTCCTTTGTTAGCTTTATTGGTCCTGTCGCTGGGGTAACGACGGCTTTAGTTATTTTTATGGGTGTTAATGTATTATTTATCACCGCGATTGCCATCATTGCCTTTTCAGGTTTTTTATCTTGGTATACTCAACTCAATATTGATTTAGCAATGATAGTTCTTGCTGTGTTGGCTATTATGCTGCAAAGCTACTTGGCAAAACAGATTGTCTCTATTGAGTTGCATCAACAAAACTGGTTAAAATCACGAAAAGCTTTGTTTGCTTTTTTGTTTAAAATAGGTCCTTTAACAGGGTTAGTGTGCGCGAGCACCATAGTGGTTATTACTATACTAGACAACGAGAAAATGACGGGTAGTTTATTCTATGTCTTTGTAAGTAGTTGGTCGGGTAGTATTTTATTTGCCATTTTCTTTACACCTTTATTTTTATTAGCCCAACAAAAGCAACAGCTTTCAGCTTCAAAACGGCTTTTTATTACTCTGGCTTCATTTTTAGCGTTTATTACTATTGGTCTACTATATAAAACCTCTCAAAATATACAGCTACGTGATCGCCAAGATATGTTTACTCAAGTTAAACATGAAGTGAAGCAAACAATTGAACAAGAAGTTGAAAGGGTTGTTAGCGAAGTAAATAGTTTATCAGCTTTTATTAGTGCCAGCGATCAAGTTACTTTATCTGAGTTCACTCTTTTTACTGAAAAAACATCTCATAAAAGTTCTTCGATAAAAGTATTGGAATGGGCACCAATTATTGAGCATGATCAAAGAGAAAGTTATGAGACAATATCTATGAATCCCATCATGGAGCGAAGTGACACCACTAAGTTGCAAATCGCTAAGGTACGAAAACGTTATGCACCTGTTCATCATGCTTTCTCCCATGCTGTTAATCGTGTCACTCTTGGTTTCGATGTGTTAACAAATTCAAAAGATGTGATTTCTATGGCAGAAGTTATGAATAGCAATAGTATTATTGCTAGTGCGCCATCAAATTTAAGTTTGGGTGATTATAATAATCTCGGTATTTTATTTATTTCATCTGTTCACACTAAAAACAAACATGACATACAAGGTTTTGTTGTTGCCGTTGTGCAATTTAATGATTTTTTTAGTCAATTATCTAAACTTACAATGAATGATGTTAATCTATTTATTGAAGATATTAGTTCAGAAGAGTCTTATATATTATATGGTCAACAATCAACGAATCGTAATAATCATGTCGAACAATTAACGTTAGATATTTTCTCTCGCCAATGGCAAATCAGTTTTAGTGAGCTGCAACCTTGGCAAATGCAGCAAAAAAGCTGGCAAGCATGGGGAATTCTTTTGGGGGCAACTCTCGGTGGTATGTTATTCCAATTACTTATTCTGATGATGGTGGCATACTCAAGTGAGTTGAGTATTCAGGTAAGAAGAAAAACTCAAGAGTTGATTATTGCTAAAGAGTTGTCAGAAAAAGAAAGCACAGCAAAAACAGTTTTTTTAAAAACCTTAAATAAAGAATTACAAGCACCACTGAAAGCGATTAATGTTTTTGTTGAACAGTTGCGAGAAACGGAACAAAAACAGCAAAAAACTATCATTACAAATATAGATTTATCACAAAAAAACATGAGTCATTTACTTGATATGGTCACTAACTTATCAAAAATAGAGTCAGGTGAACTAGTTGTTAAATCAGAAGTCTTTGACTTTCATCATTTTTTAATGCGTATAGATGAAATGCTAAAAGCACAAAATGCTTCTAAAGGGCGAAGTATGACTTTGGTGATTGATCCCTCAGTTCCCCACTTTATTAGTAGTGATGAATTACGAATTCAGCAGTTTTTACTTCCTTTATGTGCCAGTATTTATGAATTATATAATGTAAGTAGTATACGGTTAACGATAAAAGCACATAGCCATCAGTTTAATATGGCAACATTATTATTTGTATTTACGGATTCTGATGATGAACACACTAGAAAAAAAATACCTATCGTTAATTCTATAGTCAGAGACATATCACAGTGCAGTACACAAATGGCAATGGTTAAAGAAATTTGTCAGTTGATGCAAGGTGATTTAAGTTTTGGGGCGACGAAATCGGATGAAAAGATTTTAACTGCTGCAATTAAAATATCTCAAATTATAAATTCCCAATAACTCCTTAGTGTCAGAAAGGTTGTCACTCAAAATGCGTACTTTTTTGAAAAACACCGAAGAGGAAAAGTGCGGTAATAGATATCATGCTTATCTGATAACTGATAACTGATAACTGATAACTAATTAGATAAAAGTAAAAACAATCAAAAAAATAAACAATCAGAAAAATAAATAATACTTTTACAGTTTTTTATTATTTATTTTTCTGAACGATGAGGGGGGGGGTTAATTTTATTCTTTTATTGCTGCTTTAATTTGCTCAATACTCGAATGACGCACATCTTTACCTTCGACTAAATAAACAATATATTCACAAAGGTTAGTGGTATGATCACCAATACGCTCTAAAGCACGAGCACACCAAGTTACCCGTAATGAATTTTTTATTTCACGTGGATTTTCCATCATTTTAGTGACAAGTAGGCGTGAAATATTGTCAAACTCTTCATCAATAATATCATCATTTTTGATGATTTCTAAAGCAGCGGCTACATCCATTTGAGCATAAGCTATCAATGCTTGATTTAACGTTTTATTAACATGATGCCCTAAGTGTTTTAACTCAACTAAAGGTCTTGAACCTTCTTCTTCAGCAAAGCTACCTCTGGCAAGTTTAATCGCATTTCTACCAAGCTTAGCGGCTTCATCACCCATGCGTTCAAGATCGGTGATACTCTTAACAACACTGACAATTAAACGTAAATCACTTGCAGCAGGCTGTCTACGTGCCAAAATTTGTGTGCAATATTCGTCAATTTCTAACTCCATGGTGTTGACTTCTTGATCGCGTTGTATCACTTTTTTAGCGAGTTTCTCATCTGCATTTAATACTGCGTTTAGTCCATCATTAACTTGCTGTTCAACTAACTCACCCATTTGCATTACTAAGGTTCTAATCTGCTCTAGTTCTTCATTAAAACGGCGTGAAATGTGTTTATCAAGGTATAACTTTGTCGTAAACCCAGATACGCTGTTTTTATTGGTTAAGTTGTTATCCGTTGTGTTTGATTCTGTCATGTTTTTTTCCTTTAACCGAAGCGGCCAGTGATGTAGTTTTCCGTTAGTTTATGACTTGGACGGGTGAAAATATCTTCGGTTTTACCCATTTCAACAAGTTTACCTAAATGAAAGTAAGCTGTGTGCTGTGAAACACGCGCTGCTTGTTGCATTGAGTGGGTAACAATGGCGATAGTATATTTTTCTTTTAGTTCATCAATAAGTTCTTCAATAATAGCCGTGGCAATGGGGTCAAGTGCCGAGGCTGGTTCATCCATTAAAATCACTTCAGGACTTACAGCGATGGTTCTAGCAATACACAAACGTTGCTGTTGTCCACCTGATAAACCAGTACCAGGCTCTTTTAATCTATCTTTTACTTCATCAAATAACCCCGCTTTTTGTAAACTGGTTTCAACAACTTCATCAAGCTCTGCTTTGTTATTCGTGAGTCCGTGAATACGAGCACCATAAGCCACATTATCGTATATTGACTTTGGAAATGGATTAGGTTTTTGAAATACCATGCCAACGCGTGCACGTAATAGTACAGGATCTAACTCTTTCGCATAAATATCTTCACCATCAAGCATTAATTGACCCGTAACACGACAAATGTCGATGGTGTCGTTCATGCGATTTAAACAACGTAAAAAAGTTGATTTACCACAACCAGAAGGACCTATTAATGCCGTTACTTGGTTTTTAGCTAAATCTAAGCTTACATTATGAATCGCCTGTTTATCACCATAAAAAACATCTGCTGAGCGAATTGACATTTTTGCATTGTCAGCATAAATATTGCCAACGGTTTGTGTTATTTCTTCATCTTGTATATTCATTTATTTATTCTCAAATTTGCTGCGTAACACTGTTGCGGTGATATTAATCACTAATAGCAATGATAGTAACACTAAAATTGCTGCAGAAGTTTTTGCCAAAAAAGCACGTTCAGGACTGTCTGCCCATAAAAATATTTGTACAGGTAATACCGTAGCTGAATCAACAATACTCGTTGGAACATCAACAATAAAAGCAACCATGCCTATCATAAGTAACGGTGCTGTTTCACCTAATGCTTGGGCAATACCAATGATACCACCAGTAATGATGCCAGGCATAGCTTGCGGTAATACATGAGAAAAAGTAACTTGCATTTTTGATGCACCTAGCCCTAACGCTGCTTCTCTTAACGAGGGTGGTACGGCTTTTATTGCTGCACGACTAGCAATAATTATTGTTGGTAAGGTCATTAGGGTTAATACAATACCGCCAACTAAGGGGGCAGAGCGAGGTAAACCAAATAAATTAATAATAACGGCTAAACCTAATAAACCAAAAACGATAGAGGGAACAGCGGCTAAGTTATTAATATTTATTTCAATAAAATCTGTCCAACGGTTTTTAGGTGCAAACTCTTCTAAATAAAGTGCACCAGCAACGCCTAATGGAAATGACAATAATAAGGTGACAAACATAGTCAGTAAGGTGCCTGTTAATGCACCTCTAATGCCTGCTAGTTCAGGTTCGCGCGAGTCACTAGCGGTAAAGAAACTAAAATTGAAACGGCTTTCAATACGGTCTTCATTGTTTAGTGTCACTATCCATTGCGCTTGCTGCTTATTAATTCGTAAACCAGCATCACCTGGAGCAAATCCTTCTTTTAAGTAGCTATCTACATCATCATCAAGCCTCACCCAAACACTCGTTTGTGTATTGAAGTATTTTGGTGACTCAATTAAATAATCCTTTATTGTAAATTCAGCATTTGTCGATAACAATTTAAAAGCTTGGCGTTTATCTTTTCTCGATAGTTTTTTGCCTGATGTGTTTGGAAGCATCTGATATATAGATTTCTTTAATACTGTTCTATAGTTTGCTTCTTTTAAATTTTGCTCTGATGCATCATCAATTTTTAACCAGCTACTTTGGTAATTTATATCAAGTTTTACCCAGTGTTGGTGAAAAGCAGGTAAAGATTTTGAGGTAATATCACTAATTAATACAACAACAAGCATAAAACCAAAAATTACTGCAAAAAAACCTGTTCGTTTAAATAACCTTTCTTTTTGATGACGTTTCTTTAAACTTAAAGTCACTTTTTCCGTTGTGGATTGAGTGCTTGATAGTAATGTATTAGCCATGCTTGTTACGTCTTTATTTACGTCTTT
>Ga0209081_1002074_pt1 | contig 11745 bp, 7 predicted proteins | sample GOMGulsemesocosm_4_FD_184636 | JGI IMG/M metagenome (GOLD analysis project Ga0209081, IMG submission 184636) | Methane-oxidizing microbial communities from mesocosms in the Gulf of Mexico - GOM15B Gulf of Mexico (SPAdes) (version 2) | ecosystem: Environmental > Aquatic > Marine > Cold seeps... | reverse complement strand
AAAATATTTTTATATTCGCTAGTGGTTTAATTTACAAGAGTTAATTGAACTTTATGTAACTTATGGGTGTTGGCATTGGTTTAAGGCTCATTTCAAATTATAGTTTTGTATCTCACTATGATGTGATAAGTTTTCCATAATAAATTAAATATATTTCTTTTCTATCGTTTTTTAATAATTATTTCAGATATTTTAATGAGAAATTTTTATACCACATAATTGCCACTTTTTTTTCTTATAATTTATATGTGTAAAATTTAAGAAAGGAAGAATATGAAGTGGCTCAATTTTATTAAAATTAGAACTAAGTTGATTATTCTTTCTATAATCCCAATTTTGGGTTTATCCTTCTTTTTGACACAAATATTACTTGTAAACAATAAAAAACTTCTAGAAATGTTCGAAACTAAAATTACTATACAAAATATACATTTACTGCATGAAATTTACACTACATTAGAAAAAGAAAGATTGGCAGTTATTAGAATAACAAATAGCAAATATTTGAAAAATATTGATGATATAATGCTAATTCCTAATTTGTATGATGTAATTTCGCAGACAAATAACAAGTTTGATTGGTTTTATAAACAAAGAAATATTCACGACTTACCCATACTATTTATTCAAACTCTTGAAAAAGAGTTATTGTCTATTCGCTCTAAAAATGAAACACAAACGCTTTCTATTATTGAGATTAATGAAATGTACTCCTTACTCATTGGGAGGTTTGTTTCATTAATTGAATCAATGTTAAGTTTAAATACTAGCCTCAAAACTAAAATATATTTGAGCGTTATGAAATACCAAGAAATTGCATCTCAAGAAATAGCAAGTTTGGATGATGTGTTTTTGTCTGGAAAAATAAACAAAGAAAATTTTTCTAACTATTTGTTCAAATATTCTGCTCGTAAAAATTCAATCAATAATATTAGGAATCTAGCTGACCATAAAAATAGTTTGAATGAGTTTCTTAATAAGTTAAATAAAATAAATAAACTTAAAATTGACACTTATAGTAATCTGGTTATTGATAAAGTAGATAAAATACTACTCGTATCTGAAATAAAATCGATACTTGGATATGGAGGGTTGTTCCTTTACTTTTCAAATTATACATTAACTAAAAATGAAGATGACAGAAATGAATTCTTGATGAAAGTAGAAGATTTGACAAGATTAGTTAAAAAGTATAAAACTCTACTGCCTATAAATAAAAAGGAAACTATTATTTTAGATGATATTTTAAATGTAGTAAAAAACTACAATGAAAAAATCGATACTATATACGCTGATTCGCTTGCTAAGAGTATTCCAAAAAGTGATATTTCTGTTCTTGGACAGATAAATGAATTGGATGCCCGTATATATAACTTAGAATATCTTAAATGGTATGATAAAGCGCTAGAGTTTGAAAAATTAAACGATGAAATGTATCAGTTTATTGGTAATGATATATTGAGTCAGATTTCTAAAAATGTAAGATCCTTAGAATCTAAAAATACTAGCCAACTGATTCTTTTTTGTTTGTTATTAGCCATTAGTATTTTATTTAATTATCTAGTCAATAAAAATATTATTGAAAAAATATTATATTTTGAAAAAAAGTTTGATGATTTTTTGCTATTCGTTAAAGGTGATTCTCTTAATGCATTTCATGAACACATTGATGGTAATGATGAATTTTCATCAATGTTATCAAGATTAGATAGTGATATTACATATGTTGAAAAAAAGGTTAACGAAGAAAAAGATTTTATTAAAAATGCATCTGTTAAATTAGGAAATATCAAAAATGGCAAGTTTTGCAAAAACTTAAACTATGCTGGAGATAATATGCTTATTTCTGAGCTCTCCTTTGTCATAGATAACTTTTCTCAAAACCTTGAACGAATTGTTATTAATATTAACACTGCATTTCTGGAACTATCCAGTGGAAACTTTAATCATAGAATGAAATTATTTTGCCAAGGTGAGTTTTTACTTATGAAAAACTCCTTGAATAAAACTTTGGATAAGTTTGAGAACCTAACGCACGAACAAAATTTAAAAATTACAACTGCTGTTTCAGAAATACAAAGAAAAGATCAACTATTGTCACAACAGTCTAAACTAGCAGCCATGGGAGAAATGGTGGGATCAATAGCTCATCAGTGGAGACAGCCACTAAATGCAATTGCCGGTAATATTCAAATGGTTGTTTATGATTATGAAGACAATATTATAGATGAAAAATATTCACAAGACTTTGTAAAAGACAACATGAATCTTATTAACTATATGTCAAAAACCATAGATGATTTTAGAAATTTTTTCAGAGTTGATAAAAACAAAAAATCTTTTAACATAAAAGAAACAATTGATTCCGTTGTCAATCTAATATCTGCACAGTTAAGTGATAATGGAATTGCAATTGAAGTTAATGGCAATGAACAAAGTATTATTCTTGGGCTTCAGTCCGAATTCCAACAAGTTATTTTAAATATTATTTCCAATGCAAAAGATGAGTTAATTAAACAGAAAAACAATAATGCACTTATCAATGTTAATATTAATGAGGAAGAATCATATATTGTGATAAAAATATCTGATAATGCAGGAGGAATTCCTCTTGAAATACTTGACAGAGTATTTGAACCATATTTTACAAGTAAAGAACAAGGTAAAGGTACGGGACTTGGATTATATATGTCAAAAATGATAATTGAAGAAAATATGGATGGAAAGATTACGGCTTATAATTACTCTAAAGGTGCTGTATTTGATATAAGGTTTAAGCTTGAAAAGGTCTAATATGAACTATTTTACGAATATGAGGTGATTAATGTTTAATTCGAATATTAAAACAATGAATAATTATGTTGTTTTATTTAATTTAATTTTTGTGATATTTATTTTTGTGCTTATTCAAAATATTAAATCTGATAATACTCAAGTTTATGAGTACGAAAATGATAGATATAATATGATGCAAATTGCAGATAAATTAAGACAGAGTTCTGATGACTTGACTCATTTTGGAAGAACTTATGTGGTAACTGCTGACAAAATATTTAAGCAACAGTATTTTGATACTTTGTCCATTAGAAATGGGAATAAAAATAGACCTATGAACTACAATACGATTTATTGGGACTTAGAAAGATCACAAAGGACAATCAATCATTCTGATGGCACTAAAATTTCACTTAAGAAGCTAATTTCATTACTTCCTTTTAAAAAAAGTGAATTACAACAACTAACACTAGCAGAAAATAATTCAAACGATTTAGTTAATCTGGAAATAGAAGCCTTTAATGCTATGGAGGGTTTGTATAAAAACGATCAAGGTGAGTATCTTTTGAAAAAAGATTCTAATCAAGAACATGCAATCAAACTGATGCATTCTAGGGCTTATTATGTAGCAAAACATAAAATTATGAAACCTATAGATGATTTTATGTTAGCTGTTGATAAACGTACATTTTTGGACATTGAGAAGCTTGAAAATCATATAAAATATGAATTTTATATCTTATACCTTCTTCTTTGTGTATTTATTATAGTAAACATAATATTCTTTCTAGGCTTGAAAAAAATTAATAGTTCTATTACTAAAAAATTAAGAGAATCTATAAATAATGCAGTTGACGACAATAGGAAAAAAGACGAACTACTCTTTCGCCAATCTAAACATGCAGCTATGGGTGAAATGATTGGTTCAATTGCACATCAATGGAGACAACCATTAAATGCCATTGCTGGACATATACAAATGATAGAATTTGATCATGAAGACAAAATAATTGATGATAAATATATTCAAACTTTTATTAGTGAAAATATGGTATTGGTTAACTTTATGTCAAATACAATTGATGATTTTAGGGATTTTTTTAGAGTGAATAAGTTGAAAAAAGAATTTAATGCAAAAAAAGCAATTATGGGAACTTTGAATTTAATCAAATCACAATTAAATGAAAAATCAATTCAAATAAGCCTGGATTTGGATGAAAAGTGTTTTGTATTTGGATTTGAGTCTGAGTTTCAACAAGTGGTTTTAAATATTGTTAATAATGCTAAGGACGAACTCATTGGTAAAAACGGCAAGGAAGCTTTGATTAGTATTAGTATTTTTAAAAATATGAATTTTACTGTTTTTAAGATAAGTGACAATGCCGGAGGTATTCCAGAAAAAATAATTGAGAGAATATTTGAGCCCTATTTTACAACTAAAGAGCAAGGAAAGGGCACGGGTTTAGGTCTATATATGAGTAAAATGATAATTGAAAATAATATGGGGGGACATATTAGTGTCGCTAATACTGAAAACGGAGCTGAATTTACTATTGTATTTGTAGATAAGGAGGAAGAGTAATGATTTTCATAAAAATATTATTGTTTATATCTATGGTGTTTAGTTTACATGCAAAAACACTTGAAACAGTTAATTTACAATTAGAATGGAAGTATCAGTTTGAATTTGCCGGTTATATTGTAGCCAAAGAACAAGGTTTTTATGAAGAGGCAGGGCTAGATGTACTAATTAGAGAGTTTGACAACACCGATACAATTGAATCTGTTTTATCAAACAAGGCAACCTATGGTGTTCATGGCTCTGGATTAATTTTATCAAAAATGCAAAATAAACCACTTGTATTACTCTCAAGTTTTTTTAAAAAATCTGCTTTGGTTTTTGTAACAAGAAAAGAAATTAAATCCCCAAGTGATTTAACTGGTAAAACAATTATGGCTGGCCATGGGGAATTACAATCGAGTAGTTTGGGTGTTTTAATCAATAAATTCAATATCAAAATTGGTAGTTTAGATGTTGTACCACATACTTTTAATGTGGAATCATTTATAAATAAAGATGTAGATGTAATGACAGCTTATGTATCAAATGAATTATATGAATTAAACCAAAGAAGTATTCAATATAATGTTTTGGATCCTGTTAACTATGGAATATTTATGTATGGAGGCAATTTATTTACTTCATTAAATGAACTGGAAAATAATCCCCAAAGAGTCAAAAATTTTAAAAATGCCACTATAAAAGGTTGGAAATATGCCTTGAAACATAAAAGAGAAACAGTGGATCTAATTTATGAAAAATACAGTAAAGCTAAATCAAAAGAGGCACTTCTTTTTGAGGCAAAAGAGATCGAAAAATTAATTATGCCCAATGTTTTTGATATAGGATATATTGATGAATTGGTTATCAAAAACATTGCCAATAATTTTGTTCAATTAGGTTTAAATAGTAAGTATTATAATCTGGATAAGTTTATTTATGGTAAAAATGAAGTGAAGAATGATAACGACTCATTAAAATTAAATCTGTCTAAAAAAGAAAAAGAGTATTTATTAAATAAAACACATATTACTATGTGTATTGACCCTGATTGGCTTCCTTATGAAGGGTTTTCAAATAATGAACATATTGGGATGAGTGCTGATTATTTCAAATTAATTGAAAAGTTAATTGGTATTCCTATAAAAGTTATTAAAACAAATTCTTGGGCTCAGTCCTTGCAATTTGGACAACAACGTATCTGTGACATCTTTTCATTGGTTGTGGATACTCCCAATAGACGCTCTTATTTAAACTTCACAAAACCATATTTTTCCTTTCCTTTAGTAGTTGCTACAAAACACAATAAAAGTTTTGTTTCAGATATTAGTTCTATTAAGGATGAAAAACTTAGTATTGTTAAAGGGTATGCCTTTATTGAAATATTAAAAAATAGATTTCCAAATATTAATTTGGTTGAAGTTTCAAATATTACCAATGGACTAAAACTTGTTGAGAGTGACGTTGTTTTTGGACATATTGATACTTTACCTGTTCTGGGATATCAAATTCAAAGAGGTTTTTTGGATACTTTAAAAATTGCAGGAAAGTTTGAAGATAAATGGGAATTAGGAATAGGGATTAGAAACGATGATGCCGTAATGTTTTCAATTTTAAATAAAGCTACTAGTATAGTTCCTCCTGAGTCCCTTCAAAGTATTCTGAATAAATGGATTTCTGTAGAGGTGGATCAACGAGCGAATTTGAATTTTTTATGGAAATATATCATTGGTTTTTTCTTGATTTTATTCTTTATTTCATATAAGTATTATTTGACCAATAAAAACAAAAATGAACTTTTAAAGCTTACCAATAAATTAAACAAGTCAAATTCAAAATACTTAGCAATTCTTGCAATGTTTGATGAAAATGTTATTGCGTATAAAGTCGATAAGCATGGACGTATATCTTATACCTCTAAAGCACTACATCGAATTACAGGCTATGAAGCCAATGAACTACTAGGAGTCGACTGCAAAGATATTTATTTTAATGAAAATCAAGAGTACAGTTTCTTTAAATTTAAAAAAGAACTAAAAAAATTAGAGACTTGTACTTATGAAGTAAAAAATAAGAAAAAAGACGGTTCTTCATTTTGGGCCAGAGAGACAATAATTGCTCATCAAAACTCCAATAAATTTATTACGGGATTTGATATTATTTTAGAAGATATAAGTGCGAAAAAAGAAGTTGAGAACTTTAACGAAACATTAGAATTGAAAGTAAATAGTGCAATTATTGAAAATAGAAAAAAGGATCAAGTTATTTCTCAACAAAATAAACTCGTAGCCATGGGGGAAATGGTTGGAGCTATTGCTCATCAGTGGAGACAGCCCTTAAGTGCTCTTTCTGGGAGTATTCAAATGATTAGATTAGACTACGATGATAATATGGTAAATGAAAAATATATAGATGAATTTATAGAAGAAAATATGTCATTTATTCATTTTATGTCCAATACAATTGATGATTTTAGAGATTTTTTCAGAATAGACAAAACAAAAAAGGATTTTGATATCGTCTTGGCAATAAAAGCTACAATGAATCTCATGAGTGCACAATTGAAAGACAACAATATTAATTTTGAACTTAATGCATCAAAAGAATTTATTATCCTAGGTTTTGAAGTTGAGTTTCAACAAGTTATCTTAAATATAGTCAATAATGCAAAAGATGAATTTGTAGAAAAAAAAATAAAAAATGCCAAAATTAATATAGAAATTAGCGATGACTTAGACCTTGTAATTATAAAGATTAGGGATAATGCAGGGGGTATCTCTGGAGATGTTATTGGAAAAGTTTTTGATCCTTACTTTACAACTAAAGAACAAGGGAAAGGGACAGGTATGGGATTATATATGTCCCAAATGATTATTAAAGATAATATGCATGGTGAGTTAAACGTAGAAAATACCAGCGATGGAGCGGTGTTTAGCATTAAGTTAAATAAATACTAGACTATGATGATAATAGCAAAAGGAATAACATGGAAAATCGATTACTTGAAAATATATCACTGTTATATGTAGAAGATGACGAAAATATTAGAAATGTATTTGGACGATATTTAAAACGCAAGATTAAAAACGTACTTCTAGCTGTTAATGGTCAAGAAGGTTATAACATGTATTTAGAGCACAAGCCAGATTTAGTGGTTACTGATATTAATATGCCTATTATGAGCGGACTAGAAATGAGTAGTATTATAAGAGATGAAAACAGTGAAATCCCAATAATTATTACTTCGGCGCACTCAGATACTCATTTTTTCCAAGAAGCAATTAATATTGGTGTAAATATGTTCTTATTAAAGCCTGTAGATATGACACATCTTTACAATACTATCAAGATTACGTCAGAAGATATTGTTCTTAAGATTAAAGCACAAAAAGAAGAGAAAATAGAAAGCAATAAAAATAGAATGATTGCTGTGACAGAATTATTGGAAAATATAGCTCATCAATGGAGACAACCATTGGCAGCAATTTCTGCTGCAACTATCAATATGAACATAGATATTAAGTCTGGTGTTTATAGCAAAAATAAATTTGAAAACAAAATTGATAATATTGATAACTGTGTACAGTATTTATCAAGTACTATTGATAGTTTTAAACACTTTGTAAATAAAGATAAAAAAGCAGTTGATTTTAATGTATCTGAAAACTTAAACAAATGTATAAATATTGTATCCGAAATACTATTGAGTAAAAATATAAAATTAGTAACGCAATTTGAAGAGAATCTAAACTCACAAGGTTATCCTGAAGAGTTTGTACAAGCAATAATAAATGTTGTAAATAATAGTATCGATGCAGTTGAGAACTCCATTGATAAAGTTGTATTAATAAGTGCTAAAAATATTGATGATAAAATTGTTATTAATATTATGGACTCTGGTACGGGAATTAATGATGAAGTAATAAATAATCTATTTGAACCCTATACTACAACAAAAAACAAGTCCTTGGGTAGTGGGTTGGGATTGTATCTTGCCTACCGTATTATTAAGCACAATATGGCAGGGAATATGTATGCAACCAATAGTAAATTTGAATATAAAAATAGAAAGTATACAGGGGCAAATATACAAATAGAATTTTAAACACTAAGATTAACCTCTTCTATACACTTCTACTTGGTTAAGAGTAGAAGTGTTTGGTTCTAACTAATAATATTCATAAATTTATTTGACAAATTTAAACAGACTCTTTACCACAATTTTGCCACATTATTAAAGTAAACTCTTACAAAGGGTAAATTAAATAAATGATTTTTTACACTTAGGCAAAAGTTAAATAATGTACATGATTGGTTAATTTATGGATACTACACAAGTAAAAGACATACAATTATTATATGTAGAAGATGATGACAATATTAGAAAAGTATATGAACGATATTTACAGAGAAAAGTTAAAAATTTACTTGTTGCAATGAATGGACAAGAGGGTTATGATTTGTATGTAAAACACAAACCAGATTTAATTGTAACAGATATTAAAATGCCAATTATGGATGGACTTGAGATGTCTAGAAAAATTAGAACCCTTGATAATATGATCCCAATTATTGTAACAACTGCACATACTGAAACAGAGTTTTTTCAAGAAGCCATAACAATAGGTGTTAATACCTTTTTATTAAAACCTGTTGACATGGTGGAGTTATCAAACAAAATAAATGATGCCTCAATTAATATAACCCTTGAAGTTGATAAAGAAGAAATAAATAAAGTTGAAATTGAAGAAGATAAAATGGTGGCATTGAGTGAATTATTATGTAATATTGCACATCAATGGAGACAACCTCTGGCTGCTATTTCTGCTGCCAGCTTTAATATTCAGTTTAAATTAGAAAACGATAATCTTGATGATGATTTTTTTTCAGATAAAGTAAATAATATCACACAATCAGTGCAATATCTTTCTCAAACTATGGAGAGTTTTAAAAGTTATATTACTGAAAGTAGAGTAACAGTAGAGTTTGACCTTATCGAAAAAATTAAAGAGTGTTTGAGTATTCAATCTGGAGTTATTTCAAGTAATAATATTGAAGTAATAGATAAGTTTGATTCTGAAATAAAAATAAATAGTTTTCCCAATGAATTTATTCAATCTTTAATTAGTATTGTCAACAATAGTATTGATGCACTAAAAACAATACAGAGTGAAAGTAGAGCTATTATAATAGAAGTTGCAAATTACGAAAATAACATTATTATTAATGTAAAAGACACAGGTGGTGGATTTAAAGAAAATATGTTGAAGTCTATATTTGAACCATATATTACAACAAAACACAAAAGTGCGGGGATAGGCTTAGGTTTATATACTGTCTATAAAATTATAACAAGTAATATGAATGGGACAATACTTGCATCTAATGAAGAAATTGAATTTAAAAACAATATATATACAGGTGCTAATATTCAAATTGAACTGCCTAAAAACAGAGGTTAATATGAACAGTAACATACTTGATGGTATAAAAATCCTTTATGTTGAAGATGATGACAATATACGAAAAATCTTCACAAAGTTTTTAGAAAGAAAAACCCAAGATGTTGAAGTATCAACGAATGGAGAAGAGGGTTATGCTAAGTTTTTGGAGTTTGAACCAGATATTATAGTTTCTGATATAAACATGCCAAAATTAAATGGTCTTGAAATGTCAAAGAAAATAAAAAAAATCAACAAAGATATACCTATAATTTTAACATCTGCACATAATGATACTGAGTATTACGCTGAAGCAATTTCTCTTGGAGTTAATCATTATTTATCAAAACCAGTTAACGCACAAGAGCTGTTAAATGCCATCGAACTGTATGCTAAAAACCTATTGTTTGAAAGAGAGCAGAAAAAACAAGAAATGATACTTCAAAGTGTTATAAACTCTGATAGAAACATTATCGTTGCTTTTAATTCTAACGAAATAATTTTTTCAAATAAAAGCTTCTTACATTTCTATAGTGTTAAAACAAATGTCGACTTTTTAAGCCAATATAGTCATGTTTTTGATACTTTTCTTAAAGATGAACATGTATTGTCAAAAGATATGATTAATGATGGAAGTTCATTTGAAGACATGTTGATAAAAACAAAAGATGAAAAAAGAGTAGTTAAAATTCTTAATGTGGGTTTAAATATACCAAGAACATTTTATGTAAATATATCAACTTTATCTTATGAAACAAAAGAAAGGGATGAAGATATCTATTTGTTGAACTTGACTGATATCACATCGATTAATGAAGAAAAGATAGAAATTGAAGGAAAAGCTTTTCATGATAATCTTACAAATATTTATAATAGGTATAAATTAGAAGATATTTTTGAATATGAATTAAAACAATTTAAACGATATAAGCGTGAATTTTGTTTTTCAATACTTGATATTGATTTTTTTAAAAAATTTAATGATACGTATGGACATTTAATTGGAGATGAAATATTGATTGCTATTTCCAATATACTTGAAAAAAATACAAGAGAAGCCGATGTGATTGCAAGGTGGGGAGGGGAAGAATTTGTCATATTATTGCCCAATACGAAACTAAAAGATGCTGTTGTTATTATAGAAAAATTAAGAAAAAATATCGAAGATTTTAATCATGAAACTGCTGGAGGAGTTACTGCAAGTTTTGGCTTAACTAGAATCAATGAAACAGATGATTCTATTTCTGTTTTTAAACGTGCTGATGAAGCACTTTTTGAGGCAAAGGGATGCGGGCGTAATCTAGTCATCACGAAGGGTGATATTATGATGAAAAATAGGGAAGACTAATATGTTAAATATACAAAAACTTAAAAATGAAGCACAAGGTATTAGTGTACTCGTCGTTGAAGATAGTGAGCCAATTAGAAAACAAATATGTAGGTTTCTAGAAAAGTTTTTCACCTATGTTTTTCAAGCTCAAGACGGTGAGAAGGGTATCGAAATGTATGAACTAAATAAACCAGATATTATCATCACCGATTTGAATATGCCTGTCATGGATGGTCATGAAATGATAAAAGCTTTACAAATTAAAAGTAATAGTATTCCCATTATTATTATTTCTGCCTTTTCAAATTCTGAAACCTTACTGGAGTCAAATCACTTAGGGATGGTTGATTTTGTACCAAAACCTGTTGATTTTGAATTAATTCAAAATGCATTGTTAAAAGCAATAACCAAGATTGACACAAATAAGAATACTTGTAGAAATGAAGATTTATAAGTAAAGTTTGATAGGAGTAATATGATTTTTACAAAAAAGAAAAAAGAAAAAGTATTTGATGGGTATTGGAATATTTTAGTGGTTGATGATGAAGAAGAAGTACATTCAATCACAAGTATTGTGTTAAAAAACTTTATTTTTAAAAATAGAAAAGTTAAGTTATATGATACTTATAACATTGAAG
>Ga0209081_1002073_pt1 | contig 11749 bp, 8 predicted proteins | sample GOMGulsemesocosm_4_FD_184636 | JGI IMG/M metagenome (GOLD analysis project Ga0209081, IMG submission 184636) | Methane-oxidizing microbial communities from mesocosms in the Gulf of Mexico - GOM15B Gulf of Mexico (SPAdes) (version 2) | ecosystem: Environmental > Aquatic > Marine > Cold seeps... | reverse complement strand
GTCTCGATACTTTAATAATTAATAACATTGAAGAATTAGACACTAAAATAGAGCAAGCTTTAAGTCATCCTGGGCCATTAATCTGTGATGTCAGGCTTATTAGTGATGAGGCTTTATGGCCAAAAGTGGCGGCTATGCCCCAAGCTGATGGTTCTATGGTTTCTATGCCGTTAGAGGATATGTCACCTTTACTATCATTAGAAAAACTACAGCAAGAAATGAGCGTAGATCTTACCCCAGCTTCATTGACTGCTGAAAGGTGCTAGGAGTGGTTTTAGTATTAGTAGTGGCGAATTTACCATGATTTGCTCTGTCGTTACTTGTTGTTGCTGTGGTGGATCAGCTCATGATAAAAATGAAAAAAATAATTTTTTCAGGTGTCCTTGTTGTGGTCATCAATGGTTACCCGTAAATAGTGAATTGAACCTGCAACATTATGCGGAGCTCTCTGATCGTAATGCAATGCCCAAAGCCTATTTGGATAGAAAGCTTCAAGAGAGAGTTACTTTTTTAATGTCTATGATACATAAAGGGATGAGTATTTTAGAGGTGGGGTGTGCGGAAGGAGATTTGGGTAAACATCTGAAAGAAAAGGTAGATGTGTATTATACGGGCGTTGAGCTTTCAGCTGATGCGATAGCTGCTGAGAAAGTGCTCGATAGTGTAATAAGGAAGCCTAATGTTCTTTTAGATGAGAATCAGTTTGATCTTATTATTTCATTTCATGTACTAGAGCATATTGCAGAGCCTTTGATGGAAATTGATAATTGGAAAAAAATGTTAAAGCCTAATGGGTGTTTGGTTATTGAGGTTCCTAATCAATCAGGTCATCCATTGGTAGTTTTTGACCAAAATACAGAACATATACACCAGTTTAATACCGTATCTATCATGGCACTAATGGCACATGCAGGTTTTAAAGTTACTAGTCTTATTAGTGGGTGTTTTGAGTCGCCTTCTTATATTGATAGTATCAGAGTTGTTGCTGACCAGAACCTTAGCGATGAAGAAAAAAATGGTGCAATGATAAATCGCTTATTATCAGTGATTAACGGTTGTTTTGATATGTACGGAATAGGTGGCGATTTTTTTAATTATATTCATCCATTGTTGAATAAACTTCCTGTAAGTTGTCTTTTTGATAGACAGCAACAACAGCATGGAAAAGTGGGGAGGGGGTTTGTAGTTAAACCATTCGATATTAGTGAAAATGAAGGTAGGCCAATTTTAATTACGAGTATACGTTTTCAAGAAGAAATAAAACGAATGTTACTCACTTTAGGGGTCCCTGAAAATAAAATATTTTATTTAAGCGATATCTTGATGGGGTGATGATGAGCGATACTAAATGGTACAGAGTATGTCCTGTGTGTGGACAAAAAAATAATGACACTCTTTATTACAATGATTTAGCGGTACTTGATGATTTTGATATGAGCTATAGGGTCACTTATTGTGATGGCTGTTACTTTATTTATGCGAATGTATTACCTGAACCGCAACAATATGATGAATATTATCGACTGTTGTCTAAATATGATGTTATTTCAAATGTGCAAAGTGTTCCTGCTGTTGATCAGTTTCGCACACAAAGTGCGGTAGCATTTTGCCAGCCATATTTAAAAGGTGATGCAACTATTGCTGATTTGGGGTGTGGTTCAGGTGTTTTACTTAATGCTTTTCAGCAAGCAAATTGGAGTAATCTTTATGGATTAGATCCAGCACCCAATGCACATACTAAAGCTCAAACGATGTTTTCGTTATTTAATGTTTATACGGGTACATTGAATCAAGCCTCAGAAAAGCTACCATTAACTCAGGTTGATTTAGTTTGTTTAATGGGCGTATTAGAGCACTTACCAATGTTGAAGGAGAACCTTGCAGAGTTAGTCGGACATTTATCAGTGGAAGTGAAAATCATGATTGAAGTTCCTGCTTTAGAACGATTTGACCGAGATGAATTTGAACCTTATGGTGAGTTTTCTTTAGAACATATTCAATTTTTTTCTGCGAAGACACTGGCTAAACTTATGGAAAGCTTAGGTTTTTTTCCCATCAATATTTCTTATTTAGAATTGCCTAAAGGAAGTACAGATAGTTTGTTATGCTTATTTGGCAGGCAAGCCCAGAAAAAGTTTTTTGAATACGAGCAGGAAGGAATTGCTCCTTATTTAAATCAATCAAAGACGATGATGGATTCTGCGATTAATACCATCCTTGGTTGTGAAAGCGAACAGCTGATTATATATGGAGCAGGTAGTCATACAGCAAGATTAATACCCAAACTACGTGGTGCTGGGCTTAGTGAGAAATTACTTTGTCTGGTAGATTCCAATATCAATCTACAAGGAAAAAGTATGGGAGGGCTCACTATCAGATCACCAGATGAGCTGGAAAAATACCCCCATTATACAATTATTATTTCTTCTTTCAGATCTCAACAAAACATTGCTGAGACATTAAAATCTAAATATCCTAATCCACTGTTATTATTATATTGATTGTGAAGATTAAAGATGTATTGCGCGGTTTTTATGGCATGCTTGTTGAGCCTGCTATATCTTCTGGTGTGGCAGTTTATATCGCTGATAAACAGTTTTTCCCGACAAAGCAAACAGCTTACCTTTTCTTAGGAATAATAGCGCTCTATGAAAGATGACTAAACAGTCTAAATTAACATCACCTGAACAGCTGGCAATAGCTGATTTTGAACGGCTCTTTAGTCTATTTCCATTGTCAGAATTAAATGGGAAGCGATTGTTTATAACGGGTGGGACAGGTTTTATCGGTTTTTGGTTGTTGATGGCGATAAGCTATTTAAATATGACCGGTGCAAATATAACTGTGGTGGCACTGTCGAGAGATCCTGATCGCTTTTTAAGCAGTCACCCTTTTTTTAAACAATGTGAGTGGTTATCTTTTTGCCAAGGTGACGTCACCGATTATTTGTATCCAATTGGCAATTTTGATTTATTTATTCATGGTGCTACGGATACATCACCTTCTGCTATCGCATCATCACTACAGTTATTTCAAAGCATGGTCAATGGTACAGCCCATGTGCTAAATCACGCAGCATCTTCCAATGCACAAAGAGTATTAATTATTAGTTCTGGGGCTGTGTACGGTGAACAACCACAACATATTGAGAAAATAACTGAGGGTGCAAGCTATGCTGGAAGTTCGCTAGATTTAAAAAATGTTTATAGTGAAGGTAAACGTGCGATGGAAATGTTAAGCGCTTGTTATGCGCAGGGTCATGATATTGAAATCGTTACAGCAAGGTGTTTTGCATTTCTAGGGTATGGTCTACCGGAGCATTTAGCTATTGGTCAATTTATAAATGATGCGATTTATGCTGATGAAATAACGATAAAGGGAAATGGCAAGCCGGTTCGCAGCTATCTTTATGCTGCAGATTTAGTGGTTTGGTTATTAGCTATTCTGATGAGGGGGCATAGTGGAACAGCATATAATGTGGGGTCGGATATCGGTATGACGATTGCTGATATATCCTTAAAGGTGAAAGCAATTTTATCGCCAAGGAAAAATATTGTGATAAAAGATTCTGTAGAACAATTGAATAGCGTAAGATCTACTTATATACCGGACATAGAAAAAGCGAGACAGGAGTTGGGTTTGGATGTTTGGACATCATTAAGCGAAGCTATCAGAAAGCATTGTTAATAGAGATAAAAGAATCGAATTTTTGAGATTATGAGCTCAAAGGTTTGCGTGGAATATTAGTAATTATGAGGTAAATAGATGAGTAAGTTTAAGGATAGTGACAATGTTGGAGAGTTGGTTTTTAAAGATGAGATTGGTCGCCCCCCCTATGCATTTGGTTTATGGTTGGCTACATTGCAGGCATCAAGGCTTGGGATCAGTTCATTAAAAGTTTTTGAGTTTGGAGTTGCTTCTGGCGTAGGCTTAATTAATTTATGTGAAATATGTGAAATAATGACTAAGTCAACGGGGATGAAATATGAAATATATGGTTTTGATTCAAGCATAGGTATGCCAATATTATCTGAAGGCTATAAGGATAACCCAGAATTATGGCATCAAGGACAGTTTCTATTTGATCATGAAAAAATAAGAGCTCAGCTCCCATCAAATGCACAACTTATTTCTGGTGATATATCTGATACCCTAACGGAATTTTGTGAAAATAATTTAACTGTAGAATCACCCGTTGGGTTTGTGGCTGTTGATGTGGATTTATACTCTTCAACACTTTCGGTTTTTGAATTATTTAAAAGAAGTAACCCAGAATTTTATTTACCTGTAACAATTTTATATTTTGATGATATAAACGACCTTCTAACGAATAATGCTTGGTGTGGAGAGATGCTTGCCATTAAAGAATGGAATGAAGCTCAAGCAATGCGTAAGATGGAAGAGATGCGTGTTCGTCAGAATCATAGCCCAGCAGGCTGGCATGATCATATATATGGGTTGCATGTTTTTGACCATCCCGTTCGCAATGGTAAACGCCCGGGTGTCTGCTTAGATATTAATATTACGTCTATTTAACTAGGATGTATGGGGTTAGTTATGAAGCTAGCCCCGATAATCCGTTCCGTAGGTGAGTGGGGAAGTATTATTTCTCGTCATACTTATTTTGCGACTAAAGATGATACTCAAGAGCGTAAAAACTAGAGGTATACAGCCCTGGGGGGAATTCTTCTGTCATGGGAAGCAAGTTACATAGCCTTTTTCAGTGTTGATTAGCCTACTAGTTGTTTGCATATTTGGCTGAATTTTTCCCCATCTAACATATTAGGTCTAAGGGTTTCGCTCTCTAATACCTCAGGGTGAGGCGTGGGCTCCCAGTAGTCACGAATTTCTCCATTTGAGGTAACATTAGGTGTAATGCCATTTATTTTAAGAAAATCGATAAAGTTTTTATAGCGATCTTTATATGTTTTTGCTGCTGGCTCAAAATTACTTAGTGAATAAAAATGTTCAGCGGAAAGGTTTCCTGCGGATGGTAAATCTTTCTCGGCAATAAATGGTAAGTTAAAAAACTCGCAAATCTCACGTACTCTTGCATCATGAGCAATAAAAAGAGAGGGAACCCCAGCATGTAATGCTGGCGTCAAACCATGCATACGTGCCCCGAAAACAAAATCCATATTACTGAGGAACTTTTTCCAAATCTGGTAATTCGTAAAATAATGAACCTGTTGGTTTCCAAGTAGAAAGTTTATTTCCTCTAAACCATGATAAAATTTTCTTGCATTATAGATATCAACAGCTTCAATCATATGGGGGTAATGAAGTGCTTTTACAATTAGGTTGAAGCTTTGTTCGACATACTGATACCCATTGTCACAGGCGAGTTTTAGTATATCTTTTATTCTAGAATGTTTTAAATTCTGATAGTTTGAGTAACAAACTGATATGTTTTTTACTTCGTCGAAACTTTTTTTTGATGTTAGGTTGGGGTGAAGGCTCGGTCCATTTATATATAATGACGGGCAACCGATAGGTTCAACATTAGAAATTCCGATGCGACGTAAAATATCGGCAGAATATTCACCACGGGTTCCTACGACTGTACTGTGATCTGCAATTGTGTGTAAATACCGCGTAACATTAGGTTGAAGCTGTTTGGCTAAATTTGCAGTGTATTCATAATGGGAGCTCTGCACTGATTCGGAAATGCTAGTAAAAGGGATGGTTAGTTTTTCAATAAATTTAGTTACAAATTCAAAGGGAAACCCATCTTCACCATAAGGTGGTGGAGCAATTCGACAAGGTAAAAAGAAGATGACTCGTGAGAACTTTTCATTAACTTCTTCGGCAGATAGAATGAAGTCCCAGGGAATAAAGTTTTTTCCTGCGCATAAGAGTGTAGCCGAGTAAGTATAAGCAAGATCTCCAGTATTAATAAAACGACTATTCGCTAAATAATGATTTGATGTTTTTGGTATTCCCCCTAATGTTGGTAAGTAGCCGATCAAAATAGGGCGGCCTTTTATGTTTTCCAGTGAAGTATTTGTATTCATCTTTTGCAGTGTCCATAAAAATTATTAAGAGTGTGCAGTGCTGCTATAGTAAGGACGTATCCGGCCATTATAGGTGTTAATGATGGGGTTGTTGCACTGTCTTCTCTGTATGTGCAGAGCTCTTACCTTTTACGCTAACCATTATTGCTCTTGACTTCATAGCAGGTTCTGCAATGTTGATTATTTCATCAACAAAGTCTCGGCGAGCACCGATAACAAGAATATCTAGGTTGGCATCTTTCAGAGTATCGGGGTGAGTAATATTTAGATCTGTACCATCTAGGCAGATACCCTGTAGTGAGGGGTCTTTATCAGCAACCCAGAATAGGTTTTCGTGTAAATGGGGAGAGAACTTGACAAAGAGATGTCCTCTGCCAGAAACTCCCCACAGTCCAATTCGAGCATTAGGAATATCGTCAAGTATTGATATAACCAATTCAGAGAGGTTTTTGGCATCATGGTCTGTTTCGATATTTATACGCGATTCATTCATGAATTCATTCCAGAATAATTTTTGGCCTGCGGACGAAGGGATAGCCTTGTCTAAAACGATATCTAACCCCTTATGATTATCGCTATCGTGGAGCATACGAAAGAACAGTTTAGCAGCCATTTTGTAATAACTACTCCAAAGGTGCTGCATGGCATCACTGGCGAAAGGTGTTTTTTCTAACCACTCAAAAAATTGGTGTGTACCAAATATCATATTTTTGACGGCATAATCGCCCCATTCCCACCCGTTGATGCCTTGCATGAGGCAAGGCTCTCCAATGTAGGCGATGGGTTGCCCAAATACTCTAGGTAGAGAAATCATAGCATGGGGGAAGCAGTCAGCGATCAGTATAGAGGAGCCATCCAAGCTATCACTTGGGTGTAGAGTATCAACTGCATCGACAAAGAACTGTTTACGAGTAACAAAGCAAAATACGCCGCTGAATGTGGCAGATGGGTTGTCGGCTGGCAGGAAAACAATATCTTCAAGGCGTTGCAAATGCTTCCAGTTAGTTTCCATGCACTGCAATCGTTTTAGTGAAGAGACTGGCGGGTGACCATTTTCGTCACGAATAATTCGATCACGAAGTTTATAATCGATCCAGCCAAAATTGAGATAGTGGTAGTCTACATCAGGTGCATCGCCAATAGACTTAAGTACGCGTGCAATGCCTCCCGGAAGTACTAAGTCATCGTCGCCAATTATCCATACAAATTCTCCTGATGCTAACTCAGCAGTGGCGAATAGGATGTTGCGTGCAAAGCCAACGGTGCTTTTCTGTCTGCCGTAAATAATCGGTAATGAGCTTTTTTTGACGACTTCTGCAGTGGTGTCGATAGATGCATTGTCTGCAACAATAATTTCAATTTTCTCAAGATGCGCAGGTGCCTCGTTTTCTAAGTTCTCTAAAAGTACGCCTAGTAGTGCGCAACGGTTAAGTGTTGGGATGCAAATTGAAAGTATAGGTCTCATGAGCCATATAAAAATATTAAAAAAAAATTATAATATATCATTGCTAAGTAATATCAAGTAAAGCGAGGATAAAACCAGAGCTTGATTACTCGGCTGGAGTTGGGTGTTGGGTTTTATCCCGATTTTACGGGTACTTCAATTAAGAATTATAATGGCACCACGAAGTGGCATACCTACGGTTTCTTGTCTACTTTAACGCTGTTTGAGTTGTTGTAGCTCTGCTAGGTGTCTAGAGAGCTAAGTGGGATACCGCTGTCGAAAGTGTACAGCACGAGCAGATGTGCGTGCTGGCTTTTTGACTGCATAGATTGCTTTTATGGATCAAGAAAGCAACAGCTCTTAAACCGTGATAGTATCCATTAAACGCTATATTACGCTTAACTGGGTGTCCGCAAAATCGGGGTAAAACTCGTGGTTATAAAATTACAAGAATAGACTGCTTAAGGGAATTTAATGAGAGAATTTAGTTTTTTTGAGGGGGTTCGGTTACCCTATTATATATATGCATATAGTTTTGATTTTACAGCTAATTCGGCAGGTAAGAGGGCATTACATTATTTATGTCATGCATTGAATGAATTAGGTGCTGAGGCGTATTTAATTGGGTGTTCAAATGAGAGTGAATTTTTGAGAACCCCTTTATTGAAAAAAAGTGATGTTCTTAGGCATCGGCGCTGTAATACTGTGCCAATAATAGTCTATCCTGAAGTGGTGCTTGGAAACCCGCTTAATATGCCCTTTATTGCAAGATGGTTGTTGAACCAAGCCGGTCATTTAGGGGGGGCGGGTACTTTTGATGATACGGAGTTATTGTTTGCATATAATGCGCTTTTTATTTCAGAAGGTGTACCTGCAACACTTTTAAGTGTTCCTGTCGTTAATGACCGAATATTTAATAATATAAATAACCCTGATGATAATAGGCGAAGTGGGTGTTGCTTCTATGCTCATAAATACTTGGTTAAAGGATGTAAGTTAACCAAGGAGGTTGAAGGGGCCGAAAGCCTTTGTCAAGATGTGTTGTTGGCTCCAAAAGAAATTGCTGCAGTACTAAGGCGTTCAGAGGTTTTATATTGTTATGAGCCCTCTGCAATTATTGCTGAAGCTTTGTTGTGTGGGTGCCCCGTTGTTATGGTTCCAACACCATTTCTTGAAAAAAATTTACCTAATTCTGTTGTTGGGTCAGGAATTTCTTTATCACTTGCTCCGGAAGATATAGTTGTTGCAAAGAATACCGTTCATTTAGTGGCTGAAAAGAATAGGGTTTTTGTTGATCATTGTAGAGAGCATGTAGAAGATTTTATTAATATAACTCAGTCCACATTTTCAGTTAGGCAGTCAGCGGATGGGTGGGTTGATTTTATATTTTCTTTTTTAGATAGTGTAAATGAGCTTGCTGTAAAGAAAAGGCGGCAAGATAATCTGATAAGGGTTAGAGGGCAAGTAGCTGTTAAGTTTGATGCTTATGCCTTGTGGCAGGAATGCAGAGTCTCTTTACCTAGGATTGTTGGGTTATGCGAAAAAAACATAGCTGAGGGGGGGCGTTTACCTTTATTTCATTTTATAATTATCTTAAATCAAGGTGAAGAAAACTTATTAGCCAACACAATAGACTCTTTAGCTGAGCAAATTTATTCAAATTGGCACCTTACCATTATTTCAGATAGTGCATGTCCAGATGCTGTTTTTGAAGAGCAAGATGCATTAGGTTGGATTGAGTTAGAGGCAAATGAAAGCCCTTATGATGTTATTAATTCGTCCATCAGTAGAAACAATAGTGATTGGTTTTGTTTGTTAGAGCCAGGGGCAACGATAGGGTCTGATTGCTTAGCTACTGTCGTTCACTATAGTTACCAGAATAATAATTGGAACTTTATTTATACTGATGAAGATCAGATAAATAAAGAAGGGGAGCGAGTTACCCCGCAGTTTAAGCCAGACTTTAATTTAGATTTACTGCGCTCTTCTGCCTACATCGGACGTTTTTGTTTTATAAAAACAGAGGCGTTGAAGAAATTAGGGGGCTTTTATGCCATGCCTAGTGTAGAAAATTATGATTTAGCTTTTCAAGTGTTTGATAGTTTTGGTGAGCAGGCTATTGGGCACATACCGGATGTATTAGGTCATAAGTCTTATGATTCTACACGAGAGTTTAATGCTGAAATGGGCTTACGCACTTTAGCTAATCATATGCAGCGTAATAATATTGATGCATCGGTTAATCACTCTGAAATCACACAATGCTTTAGTGTTAATTACAATTTAAATAGTGCCGCCACAGTCAGTATTCTCATTCCCGTTAAAGATAAGCTGCCATTATTGAAAGCATGTATCAATAGTATTATTGATACAACAAGTTATCAGTATTATGAAATTATTATTGTTAATAATCAAAGTATAGAGCAGGAGACAAGAGATTATTTTATAGAGTTAAAACAACTTCATAATAAGCTGAAAATTGTTGAATATAGCGGACATTATAATAGCTCGGCAATGATTAATTTAGCTGCTAAACAAGCACAAAGTGATTACTTAGTCTTGTTAGCTTGCGATACGATGGTTTTACAAGCTGAATGGCTACAAAGGATGTTAGCTCATGCGCAACGACAAGAGATTGGTATTGTTGGTGTTAAGCTGGTGTCCCCGAGTAAGAAATTACAACATATAGGTTATGTTTTAGGTTTAGGTGATGACGGTATTGCTGGCAGTCCATTAATAGGTAAATCAATGGGTGATAAAGGATATATGAATCAAGCGATGTTGGTAAGAGAGGTTTCAGCAGTATCGGGCGCTTGTTTAATGTTATCTAAACAACTTTATGATCAAGCTGAGGGTTTAAATGAGGCGGTTGATGCCAGGTATAACGATATTGAATTATGTTTAAGAGTTAATAGACTCGATTATAAAGTTGTTTGGACTCCTTATGTTACGTTAATTCATCATGGAAAACAGCAGTCTAAAGTTGATAAAAATAGTCAGCAAAAAATTGAAGACAATAAAAACACCCTATTGGGTAAATGGCTACCTCAGTTGGCGAATGATAAATATTATAATAGAAATTTGTCTTTAAAGGACGCTGGTTTTCGCGTAGACACCTCTTTAAATTCTTTTTGGAATATGGATTTTAAAGGTAAACCTAAGATTTATGCATTTCCCGGCGATAGTTCTGGTGTCGGTCAATATAGAGTTAGAGGGCCTTTGGCGGCATTAACGAATGCGGGGGAGGTAGAAAGTAGTTTAGCAAATAATTTTGATGAGTTAGTTTATCCGACAGTAACGGAAATTGAGCGTATTAACCCCGATGTCTTACTCAGCCAAAATTCCTTTTTAGATGATTCGCTTACGCCTTGGAAGCAGTATAGAAAATATAATGATACCTTTATGGTGAGTGGCTTGGATGATCTGGTGTATATGTTGCCCCAGTATCATCCTAAGCAAGGAAAATGGCCGAGTAATACGCGTAGGAAGGTTAAAGAGTTATTTCAAAACTCGGATCGTGTGATTGTAGCCAATGATGCGCTGGCCGAGGAGTTTTCCAAAATGGCAGGTGATATTGTTGTTGTGCCGAATTATTTAGAAAATTGGCGCTGGGATTCTTTAAACTTACCCGAAAAACGTAATGGAAAAAAACTACGTGTTGGCTGGGCTGGTGGGCAGGAGCATATTGCTGACTTAGAGTTTATTCGCCCTGTTGTTGAGGCTTTGCATAAAGAAGTCGATTGGATTTTTATGGGCTTATGCTTAGATGGCTTTCAGCCATATATAAAGGAAAACTATGCGGGTGTAGATTTTGATCATTACCCTCAGTTATTAGCGAATTTAAATTTAGATTTGGCCATTGCACCACTAACACATAATAAATTTAATGAATGTAAAACAAATTTACGTTTATTAGAATATGGCATGGTCGGTTGGCCTGTAGTGTGTACAGATATTCTTCCTTATCAAAATGCGCCAGTAACACGCGTTGGAAATAATACGAATGAATGGATAAGAGTTATTCGAGAGAAAATTAATGAGCCGGAAGCATTGTTGAGAGAAGGTAAATTATTACAACAGTGGGTAATTGATAATTATATGTTGAATGACCATGTGGATGAGTGGAGCGTAGCTTTATTGCCTTAAAATTATAAATTGAGCGTCGGGTGCCTTTCTATCTGTAGATGATTTGTTGGTTAGGGAGTATAGAAAATATTTTTTCCAGAAATAAATTAAAGATTACTTTTAGTAGGTCGATACCTAAGTCAGAGAACAATAAATAGTTGTTTCT
>Ga0209081_1002072_pt1 | contig 11751 bp, 10 predicted proteins | sample GOMGulsemesocosm_4_FD_184636 | JGI IMG/M metagenome (GOLD analysis project Ga0209081, IMG submission 184636) | Methane-oxidizing microbial communities from mesocosms in the Gulf of Mexico - GOM15B Gulf of Mexico (SPAdes) (version 2) | ecosystem: Environmental > Aquatic > Marine > Cold seeps... | reverse complement strand
ATTGTTTTATCAGGTGCTGGCGATAAAGCATTCTGTACAGGTGGTGATCAAAGTGCACATGATGGTCAATATGACGGTCGCGGTATTGTTGGTTTACCGGTTGAAGAATTGCAAACAATTTTGCGTGATGCACCTAAGCCTGTGATTGCTATGGTTCAAGGTTATGCCATCGGTGGTGGTAACGTTTTAGCAACAATTTGTGATATGACTATTGCGTCAGAACGAGCAGTATTCGGCCAAGTGGGGCCTAAAGTGGGTTCAGTAGATCCTGGTCATGGAACAGCTTACTTAGCACGTGTTGTTGGTGAAAAGAAAGCTCGTGAAATTTGGTATATGTGTCGTAAATACACGGCTGCTGAAGCATTGGAAATGGGCTTAGTAAACAAGGTTGTTCCTCATGAACAATTAGCCGCTGAAGTTCAAGATTGGTGTGACCAAATCATGGAGAAAAGTCCAACGGCCTTATCTATCGCAAAACGTTCATTCAATGCAGACTCAGAAAATATTCGCGGTATTTCTGCGTTGGGTATGCAAACTCTACAGTTGTATTACAACTCAGAAGAGTCTCAAGAAGGCGTTAAGGCATTTAACGAGAAACGTAAGCCTGACTTCCGTCAGTATTACAAGTAGGGCCTATTCATCGTGAACGATAACGACTTACACATTTATTCAATAGACGGGGTGATTCCAGTTATTCACCCCTCTAGTTTTATTGATAAAAGTGCCGTTATTATCGGCGATGTCATTATTGGGGCTAATTGCTATATTGGCCCCAATGCTTCTATTCGTGGAGACATGGCTAGAATTGAAATTGGTGACGACTCTAATATTCAAGATAACTGCACTATTCATTGTATGACAGGTATTCCAACGATTATTGGTCGCTGGGGACATGTTGGGCATGGAGCAGTTGTACACAGTGCTCATTTAGCCGATAACGTATTAGTCGGTATGAATGCGGTCGTTATGAATGAGGCTTTCTTGGGTGAAAACAGCGTGGTGGCGGCTATGGCATTTGTTAAAACAGGCATGCAGGTTGCTGACAATACACTGGTTGCTGGAATGCCAGCACGTGTTGTACGTCAGTTATCTAAGGAAGAAGTGCAGTGGAAGCGAAACGGTACTGATTGTTATATTGATTTGGTTAAACGTTGCCAGCGGTCGTTAAAAAGAGTGGAACCACTCACTGCAGAAGAAGTTCACCGTCCACAGTTAACGGTGGATCTATTAAATAAAAAAATATGAATTGAGGCGTAAAGCTTCAGTTAAATAATAACTTAAAGGACAAAAAATGGACCTAAATTATTCCCCAGAGGATCAAAAATTCCAGCTAGAAGTACGTGAGTTTTTAGCAAATGAATACCCAGCTGATCTTCAGAAAAAAGTGGCTAACGGTACTAAATTAGTTAAAGAAGACTATGTACGCTGGCAGAAAATTCTAGCCAAAAAAGGCTGGGTTGCTCCGGGTTGGCCAGAAGAGTTTGGCGGACCAGGTTGGACGCCCGTACAAAAGTATATTTTTGATGAAGAATGTGGCCTTGTAAACAGTCTAAGAACGGTTGCATTTGGCTTGGTTATGTTGGCACCTGTATTAATGAAGTTTGGTACGGAAGAGCAGCGTGAAAAATATTTAGGTGATATCTATAACAGTGATGTGTGGTGGTGTCAGGGTTACTCTGAGCCGAATGCGGGTTCTGATTTAGCATCATTACAAACGAAAGCGATTAAAGACGAGAGTGGTGAAAACTACATCGTTAATGGTACAAAAATCTGGACGACTCAAGGTCATTATGCAGACATGATGTTTGCTCTTGTGCGTACAAGCCAAGAAGACAAGAAGCAGAAAGGTATTAGCTTTTTATTGATCGACATGAACACACCAGGAATCACTGTTGACCCTATCGTTACGGTTGATGGTATGCACGTGGTTAACCAAGTTTTCTTAGAAGACGTAAAGGTTCCTGTTGAAAACTTAGTCGGTACAGAAGGCTTGGGCTGGACAATTGCTAAATCATTGCTGATGCATGAGCGTACTTATATTGCTCAGGTTCCTCGTTCTAAAAAGCAAATCGAACGTCTTAAAAAGATTGCGACTAAAGAACAATATAACGGCAAACCATTGATTGAAGACCCTGCATTTAAAGCTAAAATTTCAGCAGTTGAAATTGAGTTAATGGCGTTAGAAATGACTAATCTTCGAGTATTGTCTAAATTAGCATCTGGTGATGCACCGGGTGCTGAATCTTCATTATTAAAAGTAAAAGGCACTGAAGTTCAGCAGTCTATTACTGCCTTACTAATGGAAGCTGTGGGTTACTTTGGATTCCCTTACTCTAAAGAAGTGATGTTGAACGACTGGCAGGATGAGGCTATTGGCCCTGAAGAAGCGGCAGTACTTGCTCCTCATTATTTTGATTGGCGTAAATCCTCTATTTATGGCGGCTCTAACGAAATCCAGAAAAACATCATGGCGAAGGCCGTATTAGGCCTGTAGGCTTTAGGAGAATTTATAATGAATTTAGAATTCACAGAAGAAATGGTAATGTTGCAGGACTCGTTAAACAAGTTTTTGCAAAATGAGTACGACTTTGAAACGCGTCAAAAATCTAGCCGTAATGGCATAGGTTATAGCGAAGAAAACTGGCAGAATTTTGCTGAAATGGGCCTATTAGGCGTTCCATTTGAAGATGAATTTGGTGGTTTTGGTTTTGGCCAAACGGGTTTGATTGTTGTTATGGAAGCAATTGGTAAAGGCTTAGTATTAGAGCCTTACTTATCATCAGTAGTATTGGGTGGGCAGCTTATTCAACGTGCCGGTACGCAAGCACAAAAAGAAGATATTCTACCTAAGTTAATTGGCGGTGAATTAAAGCTGGCATTTGCTTATGTTGAACGTCAAGCACGTTACAATCTTAGCGATGTACAGTTTAAAGCTGAAAGCAAAGGTGAGCAATTCGTATTGAATGGCAATAAATCAGTTGTCTTTAATGCAGAAACGGCCGATAAAATTATTGTTAGCGCAAGAACTAGCGGTGAATCAATCAGCAATGAGGGTATTTCATTGTTTGTTGTAGATAAAGATACTGCAGGTTTAAGCCTAAGGAACTATGAAACGGTTGATGGCTTACGTGCCTCTGAAGTTCGTTTTGATAATGTTACTGTGAGTGCTGATGCGCTAGTGGGTACATTAAACGAAGCGTTACCTGTTATTGAGTACATCATAGATTCTGCATCTGCGGCTACGTGCTCTGAAGGTGTGGGCGTGGTGAATCAACTACGTGAGAAAACAGTTGAATATTTAAAAACTCGTAAGCAATTCGAAACAACCATTGGTAACTTCCAAGTGCTACAGCACCGTGTTGTTGATATGTTTATGACAGAAGAGCAAATGCGTTCTTTATCTTATCTTGCGGCTATTAAAGTAGCTGCTGATGATAATGTTGATGAGCGTACAAAAAGTGTTTCAGCTGCAAAAGTTTACTTGGGTGATGCACGTGCGATTTGTGGTGAACAAGCCGCTCAATTACACGGTGGTATCGGGGTAACGGATGAGCTGGATGTTGCGCATTACGTAAAACGTTTAGCGATGATTAACACTTTGTTTGGTGACCGTGATTTTCACCTACAACGTTTCTCACAAGTTTAACTGAGGGAGAACGGTGTTAATGAAAACAAATACTCTAGAGTTTCCGATAGACAAAAAAATGGATTTTGGTGTCCCGTCCGAGGTAGCTGATGGGGTGTTTTTATTGAAAATGCCAATCCCATTTGCTTTGGATCATATAAATTTATGGTTATTACGCGATGGTGATGGTTGGACAATAGTTGATACTGGATTTAACACCGAGGAATCGGCCAGCATTTGGGAGAACGTGTTAACAGGTTTTTGTAAAGGCGAGCCGATTAAGAAAATTATTGTGACTCATTTCCATCCAGACCATGTGGGTATGGCTGGATGGTTAATGAGGCGCACGAATGCACCCGTGCATATGAGTCAACTTGATTATTTAATGGCGCACCAAGCTTGTGCGCCGTTAAATGATAATCAAACGGGTGAGAGGCAGAGTTTTTACCAGAGCTTTGGTTTGTTGGAAGAGCAAACAGATAGTTTGCTGGCTAGGAAGATGAGCTCAAATGATGGGATATCTGAAGCTCCCGTTGCTTATACACGAATGAAGGGTGGCGGCTCCATTCAAGTTAATAATGAGACATGGGAGTTTCATAGCTTTAGTGGGCATAGTCCAGAACACATATGTCTATTAAATGCGGAACGAAATATCCTGATATCAGGTGATCAAATTTTACCCAATATCTCACCTAATATAGGTGTGCCATTCAATGAGCCAGCTGCTAATCCATTACAAGAATATTTAGATAGTTTAGCTGTACTCGTGACATTTGATGTGGATACCTTGGTGCTACCTTCACATGGCCGTGTTTTTAAGGGTATTCAGCAGCGTGCGCAAAAACTGATGGATGGCCATCATGCACATTTACAGTTGTTACGTGACTTATGTAGCGTGCCACGCAATGGCAAAGAGGCTACAGAGGCGATGTTTGGCACTCGTTTAAATACCTTTAACTTGTCTTTAGGTGTTGGGGAAGCAATGGCGCATTTAAACTACCTTATTGGCACTGGTGAAATAGAGTTGCAACAAGGAACGATTAACAACTATCAATCGATATAAAAAATAGAGAATTTAGAATGACTGATTATGTGAAATATGCAAGTTTGGTGGAAGGTGCGGATTTTCTAAATCCAGCGGTTTCTTTTGAGGTAACTAAAGAGGTTGTAGATAAATATATTAGCTCAACCAATGATTCGACACCTGAGTTACAAGTTCAAGATGAAAAGGGTGACCGTGTAGCCCCCCCTATGTTGGCTGCTGTGTATGTCATTGATGCACTTCGTGTTCGTGTTGGCCCACCAGGTGGAATCCATGCAAAACAAAAATTCAAATTTCACCGTCCCGCAAAAATTGGTGAAACATTATTAACCACTGCGAAGGTTTCAACCTTATACGTAAAGAAAGAACGTAACTACGTGGAAATGACGACAGAAACACGCAATCAAAATGGTGAATTAATTACAACCGGGTTAATTACACGAATTTGGGGAAAAGAATAATGAGTGATGCAACTGAATTACAAACATTCAACGGTGTATCTGTTGGTGATCAGCTACCAGAAATTTTACAAGCGGTCGATCAAAATATGATTGATGCGTATGCTGATGCTTCGGGCGATGTTAACCCTTTACATATTGATCCGGAGTTTGCGAAAACAACTTTTTTTGGCCGCACGATAGCGCATGGCTTATTAACACTGGCTTTTGTTTCACGTGTTTTATCAACATGGAACTGGCAGGGCTGGGCTTATGGTGGTGAATTAGAGGTGGCTTTTATGGGCCCCGTTTATCCTGGAGATGAAGTACGCGTTTGCGGTGAAATAGATTTAATAGAACAACGAGATGATGGTGTATATGCACGTTGTAAATTGGTGTGTTATTGCGGTGAGAAAGCCGTTGTAAAAGGCACAGTTATTTGCAAAATTAACTAAAGGAAGGAAGATATGACTTATAGAAGAAAAGACGCATTAGACAAGAAAGGGGATGCGTATTTTCACCCGATTGAAGTAGCGGGTGATGACGAGATTCGTGAGATCCAAGAAAAGAACTTACAAAAGCAAATGGCTTATTTAGCCAAAAACTCAGTGATGTACCAAAAGAAGTTTGCTGAGGCGGGTATTAAGTTCGAAGATATTAAAACAATGAAGGATTTGGCTAAGATCCCATTTACCGTAAAGCAAGACCTACGTGACAGCTTACAAGCCGCGCCTCCTTTTGGTTTACATCAAGCTGCACCGCTATCTGAAATTGTTCAAATGCAGGCATCATCAGGAACTACTGGTAGCCCTGCTTATGTGGCGTTAACAGAGAATGACTTAGTTTCTTGGAATGAGCTTAGTGCACGTGGTTTCTTTGCTTGTGGTATTAACCCCGGCGATTTTGTGCTGCACGGTTTTTCAATGAGCAAAGGTTTTGTTGGTGGAATCCCTTGTATGCAAGCGGTACAAAATATGGGTGCTATTGATATTCCTGTTGGTGCTGACGGTGGTGTTGACCGTTTATTACGCGCTTGTGCAGATATTAAACCTAGAGTACTTCTAGGTGCACCTAACTTCTTATTACACGTTGCTGCACTTGCACCAGAAATTTTGGGTAAAGCAGCTAATGAATTAGGCATTGAGCAAATTGTTGTTGGTGGTGAACCGGGTGGTGGTATTCCGGCTATTCGTGAAGCATTAGAAGAAGCTTGGGGCGCTAAAGTTTGCGAAATGATGGGCGGTACAGATCTTGGTGTTATCTACTGGGCGGAATGTTCAGAGCAAGACGGTATGCACATGATCTGCCAAGATGAGATTGCAGTTGAGTTAATAGATCCTGATACCGAAGAAGTTATCGAGTTCAAAAAGGGTGTGACTGGCGAGCTTATTTATACCGCTATTAATCGTGAAGCTTCCCCCGTAGTACGTTTCAAAAGTGGCGATCATATTATCGTGACCGATACCGAGTGTGGTTGTGGACGTACTGGCCCTAAAATTAGATGTTTTGGCCGTACCGATGATATGTTGATTATTCGCGGTATTAACGTATTCCCATCAGCGATTCAAGATCTTATTTTACAACTTGAGCCTGAAACTAATGGTGTGATGCGTGTGTATGCTGATTTTGAAGGTCATACATCACAGTCTAATCTGAAGGTATTCGTTGAACGTGGTGAAAGTAGATCAAAAGATGATGATGCTGAACTGACTAAACTTGTTGAGCAAAGCATTAAAAATTCACTGTCCTTTAAAGCGAAGGTCATCATTGTTGATGCCAATAGTTTCGAAAAGCCCGGTGTAGCTAAAGTAGCGTTAACGCTGCGTCAGTTACCCGATTTTCTTTCAATTTAACTAAATTATATTACTGACTATGTCAATTATAAAATCACTTGTAAACCCACAGTCTGAGAGTTTTATCGTTAACCGAGACTTCTACTTAGATCGTATTACCGATTTACGTGAACGACGTCAACGCGCTCATTTAGGCGGGCCAGAAAAAGCACGTAAACGTCATACTGAACATCGTGAGCAAATTTTGCCACGCGATCGTATTCGCCTGTTAGTTGATCCAGGTTCACCTTTTTTTGAATTGGGTGAATTAGCTGGCGATAAGTTGCCAGAAGGCACTGCAGCAGGCGCGAGTATCATTACTGGCGTTGGCCTAGTTAATGATCGTCAATGCATGATTATCGTTAATGATGCGACGGTTAAGGGCGGTACTTATTACCCAATGACCTGTAAAAAACACGTACGTGCACAAATGTTTGCTATTCAGCACCGTTTGCCTTGTATCACCATGGTACAAAGTGGCGGCGCATTCTTACCTGAGCAGGAAGGTATCTTCCCTGCAGAAGGTATGTTCGGCAGCATTTTTGTTAACCAAATCGAAATGTCAGCAGCAGGTATTCCGCAAATTGCCCTAGTAATGGGTTCATCAACGGCAGGCGGTGCATATATTCCTGCTTTATGTGATGAAGTGGTTATCGTTCGAGGTAAAGGCTTTATGTACCTAGGTGGCCCGCAATTGGTAGAAGCGGCAACTGGCGAACAAGTCGGTCATGAAGAGCTAGGTGGTGCTGAAATGCATTGTAGCGTGAGTGGTGTAACCGATTATATTGCTGAAGATGATGCGCATGGTTTAAGCCTTGTTCGTGACATCGTAAGCAATTTAGGGAACTTACCTAAACAGCGTTGGGATGTGGCTAAATCTGTTGCGCCTCTTTACCCGATTGATGAAATCTACGGCATCATCAACAAAGACACAAAAATACCGACTTCTAACCGCGATATTCTTGCGCGCTTAGTGGATGGTAGTAACTTTGATGAGTTTAAAGCCAAATATGGCAGCACACTCATGTGTGGTTTCGCCAAAATTCATGGTTTTGAAATTGGTATTTTAGCTAACGACGGTGTGTTATTTAGTGAAGCGGCTAAAAAAGGTGCTCACTTTATTAACCTATGTTGTGAACGTGATATTCCATTATTATTTATGGCTGACGTTCCGGGCTTCATGGTTGGTGAAGAAGCTGAACGTGGTGGTATTGCTAAAGATGGTGCTAAGTTTATTACGGCTATGTGCTCAGCTAAAGTGCCTAAATACACACTCATTACGGGCGGCTCTTATGGAGCTGGCTATCTAGCGATGTGTGGGCGTCCATTTAAACCGACAGCCATGTTGGCTTGGCCTTCAGGCCGTTCAGGCATCATGGGCCCTGAGCAAGTAGCTAATACCTTAGCGACTGTACGTGAAGATATTCTTAAACGTGAAGGTAAGTCGTGGACAGAAGAGGAACGTGAAGAATTTAAAGCACCGCACCGTAAGCGTTTTGAAGATTCTGAACAAGCCTATAACTTCGCTTCTAAGTTGTGGTATGACGCGGTTATTGATCCTTCAGAAACACGTGAAGTGCTCGCACTATTGCTCGATGTAGCAGGACGTTCTCCTAAAATTGAAACTAAATTTGGTGTATTCAGACAATGATAAAACGAATTCTAATCGCAAATCGCGGCGAAATCGCCTGCCGAATTGCACGAACTTGTAATAAACTTGGTATTGATGCGGTTGCTGTTTACTCATCAGCCGATAAAAATAGCCGTCATGTTAGAGAAATTGGCCACGCCATTGAATTAGGTGGTGCTGCGGCTGCTGAGAGTTACTTAAATATTGAAAAAGTAATTGCTGCTGCAAAATCAACAGGCTGTGATGCAATTCACCCGGGTTACGGATTTTTATCTGAAAACCCTGAATTTGCAGATGCGGTAGAAGCAGCAGGCATTACTTTTATTGGTCCACGCGCCGATAGCTTACGTCGTTTTGGTGATAAATCAGCGGCTAAGTTAGAAGCAATTAATGCTCAAGTACCGGTTATTCCAGGTAGTGACGGTAAACTAACAGACCCTGCAGCTATTGCTGATGTTGTGAAAAGTATGACACCTCCAGTGATGCTTAAAGCAGCAGCTGGCGGTGGTGGTAAGGGCATGCGAGTGCTTAATGATTTATCAAACTTAGATGCCGACATCAGTGCAGCTATGAGTGAATCATTACGTTCTTTCTCGGATGATGCCTTACTCGTAGAGCGTTGCATTATTAATGGTCGTCACGTTGAAGTACAAATAGCGGGTGATGGTGAAGGCGATGTTGTGCATTTGTTTGAACGTGAGTGTTCATTACAACGTAGACATCAAAAAGTTGTAGAAGAAGCTCCGGCTATTTTCTTAGATGCAAACCTTAGAGAAAGATTGCTAGCGGATGCTTGTAATTTAGGTAAGCAAATTAAGTTTAGAGGCTTAGGTACGGTTGAGTTTTTAGTACTAGATGATGAGTATTTCTTCTTAGAAGTTAACCCACGTTTGCAAGTTGAGCACCCAGTAACAGAATCTATTACTGGACTTGATTTAGTTGAGTTACAAATTCGTATTGCGCAAGGTTCAGGCTTTGGTTTTGAACAAGCGGATGTAACAGCAACAGGCCACGCGGTGGAAGTTCGTTTATATGCTGAATCACCGGCTGACAACTTTATGCCAGCAACGGGAACCATTGAATATATTAAATTCCCTGAGCAGCATTTACGCGTTGAAACAGGTGTAGATAGTGGCGATGACGTATCGTCTTACTACGATCCAATGATCGCAAAATTGATTGCAACGGGTGCAGATCGTTCACAAGCTTTAGAACGCTTACAAAAAGGTGTTGAAGGAACGGTTATTTTTGGTCTTGATAACAACCGTAATTTCTTACAGCAGTTACTCGCTGATAAAGATGTTGAAGCCGATAATATTCATACCAGCACATTAGACGCTTGGTTAGATGATTACTCAGAAACGGCTGATTCAGCTCAAGTGGAAAGACAAGCGGCTATTGCAGCAGTTTTATGGATGAACCAGTTCCGTGAAGTGGATTCATTAAATCCATGGAAACGTGCTGATACGTTCAGCGCATGGGCATTATCATCACCAGCGGATAGCCCTGTCTATACCTTTACATTGGCTCAGCACGATGAGCTATGGGAAATCGCTTTCTTATCAATTAGTGATGATAACGTTGTTTCGCTATTGGTTAACGAGCACCGTTTTGATTTATGCTTAAAAGCTCAGGGTGATTTAAACTACCTTGCTGAATTTACTGATAGTCGTATCCCTGTGACTGCGCTAGCCAGTAAGGATCGTGTTTACACACATTCTCTTACACAACAAAATAGCTATGAAGTTGTACAAGTGGTGAGTGATAAACAAGGTGATGCTGATTCAGCTAACTCTGTGACTGCACCGATGATGGGTGAAATCATCAAAGTTGTGGTGAGTGAAGGCGATGAAGTTGAAGAAGGCCAATTGTTGATCGTGATGGAATCAATGAAAATGCAACTACAAATTGAGGCCGTTAATGCGGGTGTAGTGGGCTCAATCCTTTGTAAAGCAGGCGATAACGTTGCACGTGGTGCAGTGGTTGTCGAGGTGGAAGCAAATGAATAGATCTCTAAGAGGAAAGGTTGCGATTGTTGGTGTAGGTCAATCACCAACGGGTCGTGTACCAGGTAGAAGCCCATTAGATTTGACGGCTGAAGCGACGATGAAAGCGTTGGCTGATGCGAACATGAAAAAAAGTGAAATTGATGGTGTGTTAACAGGCAGTGCCTTTGCATCATCATTCCACCGTTTCAGTATTGCTTTGAGCGAGTATTTAAATATTCAGCCTTCATATTCAAATACGCTACAAGTTTCTGGTGCAACGGCGGGTGCTGCGGTTAATACCGCGGCTGCAGCCATTAATTCAGGCCTTGCAGATACCGTATTAGTGGCTTGTGGTGATAGTTTATTATCGGGTATGACGCCGGATATGGCGATGCGTGCGATGACAGAAAGTCGTGATCAACAATATGAAATGCCGTTTGGTATTCCTGTTGCTAATACTTTTGCGATGACTTGTTTACGTCATATGAAACAGTACGGTACAACATCTGAGCAATTAGCTCAGGTGGCGGTTACTTTCCGTGAACACGCGGCGCGTACACCGGGTGCTCAAAAGACTGCACCGATTACGGTTGACGATGTACTTAATTCAAAAATGGTCACAACGCCATACCATAAATTAGATTGTTCGTTAATTTCTGATGGTGCGGTTGCATTAATATTAACCTCGGCTGAAAAAGCCTATGACTACACCGATGATCCAATTTTCATTCTTGGTGGCGGTGAGTACTATAGTCATGAGCATATTTTCTTGATGCCAGACATCACGACAACGGGTGCGGTTCAATCAGCACAAAAAGCCTATGACATGGCGGGTGTAACAGCGGCTGATATTGATGTTGCCGGTATTTATGACTGCTTTACGGGTACCGTGTTAATGATGCTAGAAGACTTAGGCTTTTGTAAAAAAGGTGAGTCGGGTCCTTTCGTGCAAGATGGACAAATTACTTACGGTGGTAGCATTCCGACTAATACCCACGGTGGTATGTTGTCGTACGCACATCCGGGTATTCCTGCGGCATGGCTACATTTTGCTGAGGTTGTTCGTCAATTACGTGGTAGCTGTGGTGAACGTCAAGTTGAAGGGGCTGAACTTGGTCTTGTACATACGCTGGGCGCTGGTTTCTCAACGCAAGCAACAACCGTATTAGGTAAAGGGAGTACATTATGAGTGGTAGC
>Ga0209081_1002071_pt1 | contig 11753 bp, 10 predicted proteins | sample GOMGulsemesocosm_4_FD_184636 | JGI IMG/M metagenome (GOLD analysis project Ga0209081, IMG submission 184636) | Methane-oxidizing microbial communities from mesocosms in the Gulf of Mexico - GOM15B Gulf of Mexico (SPAdes) (version 2) | ecosystem: Environmental > Aquatic > Marine > Cold seeps... | reverse complement strand
GCGCATGTTTAAACCTTGGTTCAAACCTTGAGCACCACAACCAACAATAACAATGTTCCAGTCTTTGATGAAGTTACAGCCATCACTAAATTCTTCACGTTTCATAAAACGACATTTGCCTAATTGGCCAAGTTTTTCGCGTAAACTTAAGGTATTAAAATAATTGCTCATGGTATTCCCTGTGATTTTTAATTGGTTTAGTCAGCTTTTCTGACCCTGTTTTTTACTATGGAATTATCATACGCTAGCAATAGCGTTGCAAAAAGTGATATATTTGCACTGGCATATTGCATATATTGCAACAGTATTTTTAACAGCACCTGCAACAAAGTAAAAGGTTGGTATTTATGGATCAAAAATCATTAGCCATGTTTGTGCATTTAAGTCACACATTACATTTTGGCAAAACGGCACAAGCGTTTCATATGAGCCCTTCAACCTTGAGTAGAGCTATTCAACGCATTGAACAAAAAGTCGGTATTGCGCTTTTATTACGCGACAGCCGCACGGCGACACTTACTGAGGCAGGTAAAAAATTTCAATATTACGCACAACAGCAAGCTGAGCAATGGCAAAAAATTAAGCAATCTTTAGATGAAACACAACAGTCTCTGACCGGAAAACTCAGTATTTACTGCTCAGTAACGGCAGCTTATAGTCACTTACCCCCTTTACTAGAACGCTTTCGTCAACAACACCCATTAGTAGAAATTATGCTCACCACAGGCGATGCTTCTGACGCCCTTGAACAAGTACAAAATAAATCTGTCGACTTTGCTATTGCTGCCAACCCTGAAAACTTACCCCGCAGTGTTTACTTTCAACACCTTGCTACCATTCCTTTAGCTGTTATAGCACCTACAATGAATTGCATTGTACAACAGCAACTTAATGAGAAAATACTGGTTTGGTCAGAGATCCCATTCATCTTGCCTGAGCATGGTCCAGCACGAAAACGTTTTGAACTTTGGTTTCGGAAAAAACAACAAGGTAAAGCTAATATTTACGCAACCGTTTCTGGTCATGAAGCACTAGTGAGCATGGTTGCATTAGGTTGTGGCGTTGGCATAGTTCCGCAAGTGGTAGTAGAAAATAGCCCTGTAAAAGATCGTGTGCAATATTTAGCTAATGTAGGAGAGATAACACCCTTTGACTTAGGCATTTGCTGCTTGAATCAAAGTAAAAGCCAACCGCTTATCAATGCTTTTTTTAGTGCTATTGCTTAAGAGTTTCGAGTTTCGAACAAAAATGACAGCGAACGAGATACTTAGCAACTCGCTACTTTTCATGCTCACCTTCTTTATTGTTTCGAGTGTAAACTAATATAGTTAAACACTGACCGAGCTAGTTAAATGTTTCAATAATCGATCCATTGCCCGATATGAAAGCGCTTCGATAAGGTGTTCATGTAAAATATACTCACTATTTGCCATATCAGCCAAGGTACGCGCAATTTTTAAAATTTTATGATGAGCGCGCGTAGATAACCCTAACTTCTCTACAGCCAACTCCAAAAACTCATTATCATCAACGCTCAAATAACAATGTTTTTTCAAATCACTTGTACCTAAATGCGCATTTGCCTCACCTTGACGACTAATTTGACGTTGCCTACACGCTTGTACTCGCTGCTGTACAACGTCACTGGTTTCGTTTAATTGGGTATCTTTCGCCCAAGTACCCCGTGGTAAACGGGCGACTTCGATCTGAATATCAATTCTATCGAGGAAAGGGCCAGATAAACGATTCAGATACCGAAGTACTTGCTCTGGGGTACTACGGTTATCATTATAAAAACCCGTAGGGCTTGGGTTCATAGCCGCTATTAACTGAAATCGTGCAGGGAAACATTGGCTTGTGCATAGCGCGAGAAATAGTACCTCGCCAGATTCCATGGGTTCGCGCAACACATCAAGCACTTTACGCTCAAACTCAGGAAGTTCATCAAGAAATAAAACACCATGATGCGCAAGTGATATTTCCCCCGGCTTAGGCTGGCTGCCCCCACCAACTAATGCTGCTGATGACGCAGTATGGTGTGGTGCACGAAACGGTCGTGTTAGCCATGATTTTGAATTGATATTTTGATTACTAATTGATTGAATGGCGGCAACCTCTAACGCCTCAGATTCAGTCATTTCAGGTAGTATTCCCGCTAAACGGCTGGCTAACATAGTCTTTCCTGTTCCTGGGGGACCAATAAAAAGTAGATTATGATTACCACTAGCCGCAATTTCCAAGGCACGTTTAGCAAGCGGTTGGCCAATAACATCACTGATATCAAGGTGATCTTTACGCTCGAAATTTTCAATGGGTTTTTCGAGTACAAATGGCAATACTGTTTGCCGTGCAAAATGAGGGTAAAGCTGCGTTAAATGTTCAATGGCATGAATTTTAGCTTGCTTCACCCAACTCGCTTGTTCACTATTTTGTACTGGCAATATCAGCGTCCTATTACTTTCACAACAAGCCATTGCCATAGGGATTTCGCCAACAATAGCCCTCAACTCTCCCGACAATGCTAACTCACCAGCAAATTCATATTGTGCTAAATCAACTTGCGGCAGTTGCTGTGATGCGGCTAAAATACCAACAGCAATAGGTAAATCAAAGCGGCCACCTTCTTTGGGTAAATCTGCTGGCGCTAAATTAATCGTAATGCGCTTGGCGGGGAATTCATAACCGCAATTAATGATAGCGCTACGTACTCTATCTTTAGATTCTTTTACCGACGCTTCGGGCAAACCAACAATATGAAAAGCAGGCAAGCCATTCGCTAAATGTACTTCAACAGTTACCAAGGGAGATTCTAAACCGACACGGGCGCGGCTATAAACACAGGCAAGCGACATAATAATTCCATTTATTTGATTTCGTGTTTTAAGTGTAGCTAAGTATTGCTTTTTTTCCGAATGTAATTCTACTATCATCATTTTTTATTTTCAAAATAGAACTAAAAACCAAAAAAAGCTTGTTCATAACCTTGGAGCTATGGTATAAATTTAAAAAAGATGAAAGCACTTCTTAAAATACCTTAAAATACAATAGACACTATTATAAATAGTCAGCCCAAATAAACAGTGTATGAGACAAAATGCAAAACATTAGCCCAATTATTAACTTGATTATTAAAAAAGTTCTCGTCGTGGTGATTATAAAATCATCCCGAGGGTTTTCATTGAGCTAAAGAAAAGCAAAACTGAAATACTGACCCTCGCTTCGAAAGAACCGAGGGTTTTCTGTTTTTTTAGCTGCGCTTATTATTTAAAGAAACAAAAATAAACTGACATAACTTTTAGACAACAGACTTTGGAATTATCATGAACGATAGCAAGCCTTTAACAGGCGGCGGATTACTATTTAATGTACTAGAACAGCATGGTGTAGAACATATCTTTGGTTACCCTGGTGGAGCCATTATGCCTATTTACGATGCTCTCGTTGACAGCAATGTTCAACATTTTTTATGTCGTCATGAACAAGGAGCTTCATTTTCAGCTATCGGTTATGCTCGTGCTTCTGGAAAAGTCGGTGTTTGTATGGCTACCTCAGGACCAGGTGCAACAAATTTAATCACTGGCTTAGCGGATGCCCTTGCTGATTCAATCCCCTTGGTAGCTATTACGGGTCAAGTACCCACCGCTGCTATGGGTAGTGATGCTTTTCAAGAAACTGATATTTTTGGATTATCTTTAGCCTGTACCAAACACTCTTTTCAAGTAACTAATATTAATGATTTAGAAAAAGTATTACATCAAGCATTTGCTATTGCACTTGAAGGACGTCAAGGGCCTGTATTGGTAGATATTCCAAAAGACATTCAAATAGCTGAAGTGGAACAAACATTTACAAAAGTTGCGTCATTAAAAAATAAAGTAAAATTACCACTGGCTGATATCACTAAAGCACTTGATTTATTAACTAATGCCAAAAAACCTATTTTATATGTTGGTGGTGGTGTAGGTATGGCTAATGCCATTGATGAAGTAAGAAGCTTTGCCGAAAAAACCGGATTGCCATCTGTTTCTACCTTAAAAGGTTTAGGAGCACTAAATACTGATGACGCAAATTACCTTGGTATGCTTGGTATGCATGGTACTAAAGCCGCTAACTTAGCTGTACATGACTGTGATTTATTAATTGCTGTTGGCGCACGTTTTGATGACCGCGTAACGGGAAAGTTAGATCAATTTGCTCCCGGAGCTAAAGTAATCCATTTTGATATTGATACGGCTGAAATCAACAAACGTAGAATTGCTGACGCTCCTATTCTAGGTGATTTAAAAGAAAACCTGCCTTTATTGACTATGTCATTAAACATTCCAGATTGGCAATCACAAGTACAAAAAATGAAAGAAGATTGCGCTTGGCGATACGATCACCCTGGTGATGGTATTTTTGCCCCGGCAGTATTAAAAGAAGTTAGTGATTTAATGCCTGAAAATACCTGTGTTACCACCGATGTAGGCCAACATCAGATGTGGGCTGCGCAACACATGAATTTTGAAGACCCATGTAATTTTTTAACTAGTGGTAGTATGGGCACAATGGGCTTCGGTTTACCTGCGGCCATCGGCGCACAAATCAGTCGCCCGCACGATACCGTTATTGTGGTTTCAGGTGATGGTTCTATCATGATGAATGTGCAAGAATTAGCCACGATTAAACGCTATCAAATTCCCGTTAAAATAATCCTAATAGATAACGCTAAACTGGGTATGGTTCGCCAATGGCAAGACCTATTTTTCGAGGGGCGACTAAGCGAAACTGACTTATCTGATAACCCTGACTTTGTTATGTTAGCAACCGCTTTTGATATAAAGGCTAAGCAAATCACACAAAAAAGTGAAGTAACAGCAGCGATCAAGGAAATGTTAGATCATGATGGCGCTTATTTATTACAAGTTAAAATAGATGCAAAAGACAACGTTTGGCCATTAGTGCCACCTAATAGTGCTAACAATGAAATGATGGAGAGCGCGTAGCATGAATCCTATAACTATGAATAAGTATAAATTAATCATCATGACTGATGATAAACAAGTAGTACTTGAACGAATTTTACAAGTTACTCGTTACCGTGGATTTCTAATTAATGGCATGACTGCACAAGTCAACACAGGAAATAATGTTGCTACAATTGAACTTATGGTTAGTAGTGATCGCCCTATTTCACTTTTAATTGACCAAATCAATAAATTGGTCGACATAAAGAGTGTTGCAGTAGACAATACCGCGTCACAACTTTGTAGCGCATAAAAAAAACGTACTGAGAACTTAAAAAATCATATTGTACCTAGGCTGGCAACATCGCAAAAAATCATTATTCCAGCCAATACTAGTAACAAATTTAGGAAAAGAAAATGGCAAAAGTAAATGCAGACTTAATTTGGTATAACGGAAAACTCATGCCGTGGAAAGATGCTACCGTTCATGTAATGAGCCATGCTTTGCATACAAAACGCATAAAGGCACTTGTATTTTTCGTTTAGAAGAGCATATTGAACGTTTATTTAACTCAGCAAAAATTTACCGTATGAATATTCCTTATACACAAGAAGAAATTGTTCAAGCGTGTAAAGATGCCGTAAATGCAAACAACTTAAAGTCAGCTTACTTACGCCCTTTATTTTTCTTAGGTGATATAGGTATGGGTCTACGCCCTCCTACAGATGCTGTAGCTGAGGCTATGATTGCTGCTTTTAATTGGGAAGCATACTTAGGTGCTGAAGCTATTGAAGGCGGTGTTGATGTAGGCGTTTCTAGTTGGAATCGTTTAGCACCTAATACTATGCCTACAGCCGCAAAAGCGGGCGGTAACTACTTATCATCACAATTAATATCTACTGAAGCTGCTCGCCATGGTTATACTGAAGGTATCGCGTTAGATGTGAATAACATGGTAAGTGAAGGCGCCGGACAAAACCTATTTTTAGTCCGTAAAGGTGTTCTTTATACACCACCAAGTTCTGCCTCTATCTTAACTGGTTTAACACGCGATGTAGTAATGACCTTAGCACAAGACTTAGGTTATGAAGTTCGCGAAGAAGCAATTGCTCGCGATGCTTTATACATTGCTGATGAATTCTTTATGACAGGAACGGCTACTGAAATTGTACCCGTAAAAACCGTTGATGGCTTACCTGTAGGTACTGGTTCACGTGGCCCTATTACGAAGGCCTTACAAGATGCTTTTTTTGGTATTTTTGACGGTACTACTGAAGATAAATGGGGCTGGTTAGAGCCGGTAGCTTAAGATCTAGTTCACCTTACGATTACTGCACATTTAATTTCTCTAGAATAAAAAAATTAAATGTGCAGATTTAAAATTAAATCAAGTTTCATTTTTAAAACTATTTAACCGCGCTTAGCTAACGGCTAACGCGTAATTCACTAAAAATACTTTTAAAAATAAAACCTATTTAGCTTCAAACAGTTTTAATAAATTTCAACTACCGTTAACTTGGATACCAAAACCATGCCTAAACTAAGATCTGCAACTTCTACACAAGGCCGTAATATGGCCGGTGCTCGTGCCCTTTGGCGCGCAACAGGCATGACAGATGGAGATTTTGGAAAACCTATTATCGCAGTTGTTAACTCTTTTACTCAATTTGTACCTGGTCATGTACATTTAAAAGACATGGGACAATTAGTCGCCGGTGCTATTGAAGAAGCGGGCGGTGTTGCTAAAGAATTTAATACTATTGCTGTTGATGATGGCATTGCCATGGGCCATGCAGGTATGCTTTACAGTCTACCATCACGTGATTTAATCGCTGATTCGGTTGAATACATGGTTAACGCCCATTGCGCTGATGCTATGGTGTGTATTTCTAACTGTGACAAAATCACCCCTGGTATGTTGATGGCGGCAATGCGCTTAAATATTCCGGTAATATTTGTTTCAGGTGGTCCGATGGAAGCAGGTAAAACTAAACTTTCAGATCAAATTATCAAACTCGATTTAGTTGATGCTATGATTCAAGGTGCTGATCCAAAAGTATCTGACGAGCAATCTGATCAAGTAGAGCGTTCTGCCTGTCCAACGTGTGGATCATGTTCTGGTATGTTCACTGCTAACTCAATGAACTGTTTAGCCGAAGCATTAGGGCTAGCCTTACCGGGTAACGGTTCAATGTTGGCAACTCATGCTGATAGGAAGAAGTTATTTTTAGATGCGGGCAAACAAATTGTTGAATTAACCAAACGTTATTACCAAGATAACGATGAATCAGCACTACCACGTAATATTGCCAATAAAGATTCATTTGCAAATGCGATGTGTCTAGATATTGCTATGGGCGGTTCAACCAACACCATTTTGCATTTACTCGCTACCGCACAAGAAGCCGAAATAGATTACACCATGGCAGACATGGATAAATTATCACGCATAGTACCGCAGTTATGTAAAGTAGCGCCCTCAACGCCAGAGTATCACATGGAAGATGTACATCGCGCCGGTGGTGTAATCGCAATTTTGGGTGAACTAGCACGTGCTAACTTACTCAAAACCGATGTACCTAATGTATTAGGTACTACTTTAGCTGATGTAATCGCCAAATATGACATTACCCTTACCGATAATGAAGAGGTTAAAAAATTCTATCGTGCTGGCCCTGCTGGCATTCGTACCACTAAAGCGTTTAGCCAAGATTGTCGTTGGGATACTTTAGATGATAACAGAGAAAATGGCTGTATTCGTAACCTTGAAAATGCTTTTTCGTCAGAAGGTGGCTTAGCGGTACTTTCAGGCAACATTGCTGTAGACGGTTGTGTTGTTAAGACAGCTGGCGTAAGTGACGACAACTTAGTATTTACTGGTCCTGCACACATTTTTGAAAGCCAAGATGATGCAGTAGCCGGTGTTTTAGACGGAAAAGTGGTTGCTGGCGAAGTGGTTGTTATTCGTTACGAAGGTCCTAAAGGTGGACCAGGCATGCAAGAAATGCTTTATCCAACCACTTATTTAAAATCGATGGGATTAGGCAAAGCTTGTGCTTTATTAACGGATGGTCGTTTTTCAGGCGGCACTTCTGGCTTATCCATTGGCCATGTTTCACCAGAAGCAGCAGGTGGCGGTACAATCGCCTTAGTTGAACAAGGCGATATTATTCATATTGATATTCCTACCCGTGAGATTACATTACAAGTATCTGAAGCTGAACTTGATACGCGTCGTGCTGCGATGGAAGCAAAAGGCAAACAAGCTTGGAAGCCAAAAAATCGCGTACGCCCAATCAGTTATGCATTAAAAAACTACGCAATGCTAGCCACCAGTGCAGACAAAGGCGCCGTGCGTAACCGTGCTCTTTTAGATGGCTTAGTTGATAAATAACGATTAATTTAAACTAAACATTAATGATGAGAGCGTCCAGCGATTGTGTTGTGGCGCTTTTTTATTGAATAAAACTTATATACCCCTGCCACGTCAAGATGCAGGATTCAGCGAGAATCTTGACGTGGCAGGGGTATAGTAACGAAGCATAAATCAGATGACCAAAAAACAAAGCCAACAGTTATTAGCACAACAAGCTGAACAACTTGATTATTTAAGGCGCATATTGCTTGCGCCTGTTTATGATGTTGCCGTAGAAACTGAACTTACGCATTTAACTAAATTATCAGCGCGCTTAAATAATCAAATTTATTTAAAACGTGAAGATCAACAGCCGGTGCATTCTTTCAAACTGCGTGGTGCTTACAACAAGTTATCAGGCTTAAGTGAAGCAGAATGTATTCATGGTGTTATTGCCGCTTCAGCAGGTAATCATGCGCAAGGCTTGGCGTTAGCAGCAAATAAATTAGGCATTAAAGCAACCATTGTAATGCCTAAAACCACGCCTGATATTAAAGTGGATAATGTTAGACGCTTTGGCGGTGAAGTACGTTTAGTGGGCAACAGTTTTAATGAAGCCCAAGCAGCCTCAATTGACTACGCTAAAACTGAAAATAAAACGATTATTCATCCCTTTGATGATATTGATGTTATTGCTGGTCAGGGCACAGTAGCGAAAGAGTTATTACAACAACTCCCTAATGCTAATATCGTTTTCATCCCCGTTGGCGGCGGTGGCTTGTTAGCCGGTATGGCTGTTTATTTGAAGCAGCTTAGTCCGAAGACAAAAATAATTGGCGTTGAAGCACAAGACTCAGCTTGTTTGAAAGCCGCCCTAGCCGCTGGAAAGCCAGTTGATCTAGATCAAGTAGGTTTGTTTGCTGATGGTGTTGCGGTAAAACGTATCGGCGAAATTACCTTTGGCCTCATTGAACGTTACTGTGATGACGTTATCACCGTAACTACCGATGAAATATGTACCTCAATTAAAGATATTTTTGAACAAACACGTGTTATTGCTGAGCCTGCTGGCGCTTTATCATTAGCGGGTCTACAAAAATATACTCGCCATAACAAATTGAATAATCAGTCTTTAGTTGCCATCTTATCTGGTGCAAACATGAACTTTCATAGTTTACGTTATGTATCAGAGCGCTGTGAGTTAGGCGAAAAGAAAGAAGCAATATTAGCGGTTACCATTCCAGAAGAAAAGGGAAGTTTTAAACGTTTTTGCCAAACGTTAAACAATAGAGTAATCACTGAGTTTAATTATCGCTATGCTGGCGAACCGAATGCGAATGTTTTTGTTGGTGTGCGTTTGGGTGGCGGCATAAAAGAACGAAAACAAGTTCTTAGCGAGTTAATAAATGCTAACTATCAGGTTAGTGACTTTACAGATAACGAATTGGCAAAATTACATGTGCGTTATATGATTGGAGGTAAAGGTAATGTTACTGCACAAAATGAACGTCTATTTAGTTTTGAATTTCCAGAATATCCTGGCGCATTAGAAAAGTTTCTTAATGCGATGGGTGAACTGTTCAATATTACCTTATTTCATTACCGAAATCATGGTGCGGCATTTGGGCAAGTACTCGCTGGTTTTGATATAAGTAAAGAAAAAGAAAATGAATTTTTTAAACATTTAAATGCGTTAGGTTATCACTTTGAAGAAGCAACTGATAATCAAGCTTATCGAGCATTTCTTAACTAATTATTTTTATTTTATTTTATTTTTTGTCGGAATTTTTACTTCAATCATTAACACTTAACTTTACAAGTTTATTTACTGTGCTATCCAAGTTTGATGGGTTTCTATATTTAGAATTTATAAACTACACGTTTCATCATCGCATTGCTTACAGCTATTACATAGTTTTATATTAATAAAATGAGCAGCAATGATCAAACTAGCACCACCAATAATAAAATAGGGTTCCAATACTTCTGAAAAATCATGCTTAATCCAATATAGTGCAACACCTAAATATAGTAAATAAAATGGATATAATTGTTTATGGTAACGTTTAAAACCAGAAAATAAGGCAACTGTACCCAAAGAAGCAGTCATTAGCAAAAAAACATGCTCCCATACATGATCAGCTAAGAAGCTCAAACCTAGTAATGGTAAAATAGGTAATAAAATAGGTAAAAGAATACAATGTAATGCACAAAGGGATGTTGCTGTAATACCTATTCTATCTAACATGGTTAACCTAGGAAAAAAGTGCCAGGAAACATTTACTGACTATAATGAGATAATATCACAATTGAGATACTATAACATTAATTTCAGAGAAAACTTGTCACCTTTTAACAACGAGCAATAGGAAAACTTATTACTTGTTCGATATGCTCGGTTTTTAATGCCAACATGATCAAACGATCTACACCTAAAGCTACCCCTGAACATTGGGGTAAACCTTGAGATAAAGCTGCTATAAAGTTTCTTTCAACAGGTTTTTCTTGAAGACGTAAGCCCTTTCTTTTCTTGTTATCTTCTTGAAAACGTTTAATTTGTATATCAACATCTGTTAGCTCATTAAAACCATTAACAAGCTCTACCCCTTGAAAGTAACATTCAAAACGTTGTGCAACCCTAGTATCTTCAGGGCAAATTTTAGCAAGTGATGCCTGCGAACGCGGAAAATCATATACAAAGCATGGTGATTCATTACCTATACGCGGCTCAATTAATTCACTAAATATAAACTGTAATAAAATATCATTATCTTGTTCATCCGTTAACCATTGGCTTAATTTATCATGCTCTTTAATTAAGGTTAGTAACTGTGACCGAGTAGCGATCAATGGATCTAAGCTTAGCTGCTCTAAAAATAAATTTTGATAGGTAGTTTGTGTTGGTTCTTTGCAAGATAAGACTCTTTTAAGTAACTCGCCAACCTCACTCATTAGCGTAAAGTGATCGAAACCTAAACGATACCACTCTAACAGGGTAAATTCAGGGTTATGAAATCGCCCAGCTTCTTCATGCCGAAAAGCTTTGGCTATTTGAAAAATGCAGCCATAGCCTGAAACGAGCAGGCGTTTCATATGAAACTCAGGGGATGTTTGCAAATATAATCGTGTTCCGTGCTCAGTAGAGCTATCTGCTAGAAAGTTATATCGACAACTTATCGCTTCTAAATGCACATCAGTGATTGTTCCATGAGACAAAGCGGGTGTTTCTACTTCAACAACATTACGTTCTTTAAAAAACTGACGAACTTTTTGTAATAATTGCGCACGTTTTTGTGCATATTCCCACGTTAACGTTGGCTGCCAAGACATAAATAACTCTAGTTTTTAAAATTGGAAAACAAAAAAGGCCGCGTATGCGACCTTTCTATTTCATTCATTTAAGTATAAATTTGCTTAATAACCGAAGTGTTAACATGGAGTGGACACGGGG
>Ga0209081_1002070_pt1 | contig 11754 bp, 5 predicted proteins | sample GOMGulsemesocosm_4_FD_184636 | JGI IMG/M metagenome (GOLD analysis project Ga0209081, IMG submission 184636) | Methane-oxidizing microbial communities from mesocosms in the Gulf of Mexico - GOM15B Gulf of Mexico (SPAdes) (version 2) | ecosystem: Environmental > Aquatic > Marine > Cold seeps... | reverse complement strand
TGCTATTGGCGGGCAACGCAGTCGCGGGGCTGGGACCAACGACGCCGTGTAAACCGAATTTGCCGCTACCCTATGCCGCTATGGCTGATGGAGACATACCCCGCCGCGTCTTTGCTCATATTCCGGCAGCGCTGGCATGGGCGCCCCGCTCGCTTGATCGTAGCTGTGACACCCTAGGTGTGATTATTCCTGATTGGATAACGCTAAACCAACAGGACGATGGTTTCACCATTACTGTTTTGGAAAAGGACAGCCGCTTAGAGGTTAACGACTTTGTTCAAAACGCCCCGGTGGCACCTGAGATCATGCCCACGATTAAATTGGATACGGTCGGCAATGATGACAGTTTTGTCGATGCAATACTGGTGCCTGACTTTCAGACAACGGTGTTGGCCGATATACGACACGCAACTAAAAGCCTCCAGGCAATGGGGGCCTGTATAGATTTTAGTCAGCTAAAGCAGACCGCCCTGGATCGGCTCGTTCCGTTCTTTGAGGGGTTTAAGGCCGAATTCAGCCGGTATGGCCTGCGCTCCTGCATCGTTTTGCAAGCCGATGGAGAGACCTGGAAGAACCTCGAATTTATACGTGGTTTTGACAAAGTGGTGCTTAAGATGTTTCACCAACCCTGGGTTGGGTCCTCGCCACAGCCGCTGGCGGCGGATACATGGTTTGCGGAAACTGCAACCGCCGCTATGGAGATCATCGGTCCGGATAGACTTGTAGCAGCTGTTGGAAATTTCGCCGTTGACTGGGTTTCAGGCAAACCGACGCCAGAAACCATTCCCTATGCCGAAGCCTTAAACCGAATTGCGAAAGCTGAAGCGGAGCTTCTGTTCAGTTCCAATACGTCCAATAGCTTCAGTCGCTTTTGGGACGAAGAAGGCGCGCTTCACAAACTTTGGCTGCTGGATGCTGCCTCGGCTCATAATCAATTCAAAATGCTACAGGATTTGGGGATTTACAATGTTGCGGTCTGGTCGATGGGCCAAGAGGATCCGGGCATCTGGAAAGTGCTTGCTGGTGACCGGACTGATCTCGAAGCCCTAGCTGCAGATTTGTCCGTCGTTCGGTTTGAAAACTACGTGCACTACGACGGCGAGGGCGCGTTCCTAAGGATAAGCGCAAAGCAAAGAGTTGGATTGCGGAGACTTGGCTTTGATCCATTGACAGGTCGTGTTTTGAACCAGTCTTACAGTATCTATCCGGCGCCCTATTCGATTGACCGCTATGGAAAACCAGAGACAAAAAAACTGGTGCTAACGTTTGATGACGGCCCAGTCCGCGAGGCGACCCAACCCATCCTGGACACGCTAAAGAATATGGGCGTGCCGGCGGCCTTCTTCCTTGTTGGTTCCAGTGTGATGAATGCGCCGGATCTGGTAGAGCGGATGGTGGAAGAGGGCCATGAGATTGGGGCGCACACATTTTCACATCCTCATATGGATCAGGTTTCAGCGGCGCGGGTGGAATTGGAGTTTTCACTTCTGAACAAGGTTATTGGCGGGGTCACCGGATACAGCACATTGCTATACCGAGAGCCCTTTCAGCGCAGTGGCGGGCCTATCAGTGCCACACGCGTGGCATCTCTTGAGGTGGCGCAGAACGCTGGCTTTGTCATCACTGGCATGGATATTTCATCGCACGACTGGGAGGACCTTTCGGCGCAACAGATTGTTGATACTGTAATCAAGCAAGTGGAAACGGGCGCAGGCAATGTCATTTTGTTGCATGACGGTGGTTTGGACCGAAGTGCGACTGTCGCCGCTGTCCCGATCATAATCACGGAGTTGAGGGCGCGCGGCTACGAGTTCACAACGCTGTCAGATTTGCTTGGGGTTAACAAAGGCACGCTGATGCCGGTAACGGACAGTGTCGCCCCGGTGATTGACCGGATTTCCTTCGCGGCAGTCTCTACCACTCAGAATGCGGTTATGACGGTGTTTTGGGTTGTTTTGAGTATCGGTCTTATTCGTTCAGGCGGGGTGCTAATATTTGCATTGTTGCGGCGACCAAACCGCCCGGCAAAGCAATCGAAACAGCCCAAAGTTTCGATCATCATCCCAGCCTTTAACGAAGAAAAGGTCATCGGGAAATGTATAGAAAGCGTCTTGAGAAATGACTATCCCAACTACGAAGTGATTGTTGTGGATGACGGGTCAACTGACAACACTCTGAATGAGATTTTGAAGTTCAAACACAAGGATAATGTCAGATTTGTTGTTCAGCCAAACCAGGGGAAATGGGCTGCGCTGAACCGTGCAATTCTGACGCTGGACACAGAAATTGCTATCTGCATCGACGCTGATACACAGATCTGCCGCGATTCAATCTCACGCTTTGTCCGGCATTTTTCAGATCCTAAAGTCGGCGCAGTTGCCGGTAAAATCATGGTAGGAAACCGGTCCAATCTGCTGACAAGACTGCAGTCCCTGGAATACTCCATTTCGCAAAACATGGATCGCAAGGCCTTTGACTTGATTAACGGTATGCTGGTGGTTCCCGGTGCTATGGGCGCCTGGCGCGTGCAAGCCTTGCGGGATGGCGGTCTTTTTCGCAAGGACACGATGACGGAAGATTCCGATCTGACAATCTCGGTCAACCGGGCAGGGTACCGCGTAATTTATGACGAAACTGCCCGTGCCTATACAGAGGCTCCGGAACGGGTCGGCCAACTTCTTACGCAACGGCTGCGTTGGTCATTGGGCATGCTGCAAAGCGCCTGGAAGCACAAGAAAGCCATGGTGGAAGGACGCGCCATTGGAATTGTGTCAATTCCCGACATGTTCATTTTCGGCTATGCCTTCCCATTGCTGGCGCCTATTGCGGACTTCCTTTTCCTTCTATTGCTGGCTCGCTATCTTCAGGAGGGTGGCAATACGGCTTCGCCAGATCTGTTCTGGGCCTATCTTGCCCTGCCGGTTTTGGAGGTCATTTTGGCTTTTGTTGCGCTGCTTCGAGATAAAGACGAGAGCCTCTGGAACCTGCTGCTGTGGCCCGCGTATCGTCTGATATATCGCCCGTTGCTATATTATTCTGTAATCCGTTCCATCACGCGTGCTATAAACGGGCGGTTGGCCAATTGGGGCAAACAAAACAGGCAGGGGCAAGATTGCAGTCTGGTCACGCAGGGAAGATGAAGCGTAGAAAATTCTTACAGGGAACTGTGGCCGGATTGGGTGCCTTGCTGGCCCCAATCGGCAGACCCGCATGGGCCAGTGCCGGTGGGCTGGCGATGGTGGTCATCGATGGGATTGATACGACGACATCACTTCCCCATCTCATTGCTTTGCTGGATGCCCTTAACGCGCGTTTGGTTCCGGTTACCTGCATTGTGCCGCCCTTTGATGAGCATGGCAGGCCGCATGCGCCAGACTCGCCGCTCGCGCAGCTATTGCTTGCTTACACTCTCAACAACCGTGGTGTTGAACTCGCGGCGTTTATCCCCAACCTTGGGCGGCAATCTGAATATTTCCAAGCACGCTCGGTGCAAAAGGCTGCGAAGGCATTGGAGGGGTTGCTGCACGCTGCAATTGGGGTGCGGTCGCATTCGCCGCTACTGCAGGCCGTGGCCTGTAACGATTTGCCCTCGCCACTATCGCCTATTGGAGTGCGCAGCGCAGGCTATCATAATGTTCTGGCGATCCCTTCAGATAGCAAACCTGTTCGTTCCGAAACTTGGCCGAACGGGACTGTCCGGCTTTATGGCGGGCGCCGGATAGACCTCAGGGCCTATGACAAATCCCAAGTGGAGAAACGGCCTGAGGACGCGCAACTGATCTATTACTTTTCAGTGCAGAACCTGGATGATCTACCCATCGCTGACCTTGCTGATATTGCCGAGAGATTTGCAGGTGATTTGGTGACCAAAGAGATCGAAGGCAACTATTCTGTTCAGGCGTTGTCTGATTTGCAGCTTCGCGACAGCTATGGCTTTAGACGGCAGGTTGCGATCCAGCTGGTAGATCCCGGGCCCAAAGACAGTGCCGGATTGCAGGCGATGTCCAATTTTGCAAAAATGCTGGACAAGCTTAACCTGCCTAACACGTCTGGAATGGCTGAAGACAAATCAGCAACGGGGCGCCTGGGTGGCTATTGGTTGGCCACGGAAAACAAAAACGCGCTCCAGATGGTTCGCATTCAATCCGCTGGCGGACATAAACTGTCCGTTGTGGAAACGGTTCGGCCATTGGATGTTGGGATCGGCGTTGTTTTGGATCCTGTGGAGGATGGTCAAGGTGGGCTTGATGGCAATGGTTTTTTACATCTGGTCAAAGCGGACATTCACAGTGCCAGTGATATCGGACAGCTGAATAAGAGGTTCAGTCAGACCCAGGATATCGTTCTGGCAGTGCATGCAGGTGCGGTTCGCGACCCTTTCAGCCAGCAGGAGCTGGTCGCGTTTATTCAGAAAATGAAAAATGACGGTGTGACTGAATTTACACCGCTGGCCCAAATGGCGCTTGGTTTAGTTTCCAAAGACCCCATCGATTTCCGTCAGCGTCGGACGCTGGCCGCTTTGCCTGATCTGGCGCGCCCACCATCGGTCAGGACAAAGGTGGATCGTGAGGCATTGCTGGAAGATGCGCGCACTGCATGGCGCTATTTTGAGCGATTTACCCATCCACGAACTGGCCTGTGCCCTGCAACAGTCAATTTTGCGCCCAGTGGCGGCAACATCCATAAGGCGGTCACGATGTGGGACGTCGGGAGCCAGATCAACAGCCTCATTGCGGCAGCGCAGATCGGGTTGATTGACCAAAAGGAATTTCGAAGATCGATCACTCAGATCTTGCCGCAGATCCGGGGCCGAAAATCCCAGGGACGATTGCTGCCGCAGGGCTGGATTGTGACGGATCGCCAGAAATGGGGGAACAAAAATTTCGACGGAAGCGACGCTGGCCGATTGATGTCAGCACTCGATTGTCTGCGTCGATATGACGACAGTTTCAGCTCCCGTCTCAACGAGATCACATCGGCCTGGGACCTGGATAAGGTGGTTCTGAATGGCGAGATGCATTCGGTCATCGGTGGAACCCTGCAAACGAGTTTTGTTTCACATAGCGCGCATTACTCCGCTCTGGCCTTTCGGCGCTGGGGACTGAAGGTGAAGTCGCCTTACGAAGTCGTTGAAGGATTGTCGGGTCACGACGGTCAGATGGCATTGCTGGAAGCGGTGGCCAAAATTGGTCCCATCGGCGCTGAGCCACTGCTCTTGGAGGCACTTGAACTCGGAATGACGACCCAAAGTGCGCATTTGGCAGACGTGTTATTTGCCGCCCAAATTGAGGAATTTCAGGAAACCGGGAGGCTGGTCTGTGCCTCTGAAGGTCCATTAGATGTTGAGCCCTGGTTCTCGTACCAAGGGCTGCAACTTGACGCAGAAAAACGTACCTGGGCTATTGATACGGTGGGCGAGGAACGCAAGTATAGAGAGCCTGAATTCTGGCGCTCGCATCAGGTCATCAGCTGCAAGGCTGCCTTTTTGTGGGCAGCCTACCAGCCACATGAGTATTCTGAACGGCTGGTCAACTACGTCAGAGCGCGTGCGCGTACCAAAAACGGTTTTGCTGCCAGTATTTTTAGCCAGAGTCAGCGGGCCACTGATTACTATTCGGACATCAACACCAACGCCGTCATTCTACAGGCCATTGCCCACATCCTAAAAGCAGACTGACCCACCCCGGATGCCCGTTAGAATACCTGGCATCCACTGGCTGTTATTTCACCTGAATGCACTGGGTGGCCGGGTGCAGGGTTCACAATAACATTTTGTATGCCGGTAACGCGATAGGTGCAATTGTTCGTAAATGACTTGTCCGAAGTCCGCCCCCCCACATAGATATCGATCCAGGGCCTTCCCTTGTACCCTGAATGGCAAGGACCGTCTTGAGGCCGATTTCCATCGCCACATAGGTCCTCGACAATTGCATATTTTCGCAACCGCTCAATATAGAACCTTGTCCCGGTTTGAAAATCCATCGCGCTTCTGGAACCTGTCTTAACATGCCCGACGGCAAGGGTGACCGGGTCGTTGTAGGTGCCCGTTCCACCGGCGCTTCTGTGAATAACCGGTCGCGCGATCCGTGCGGAACCCGGAGGTGTATTATCCCAGTAACTATAACCAGTTAGGTAGACCTGCAGCGGCTGCCCAAAGTAGCTATCTTCTGTAGCAAGCCGACTTACCGTCTGTCCTGCGTCCTGCTGACCCGAGCTGTCATAAAACTGGTTTCGACTGGTGGTGTTTGTACTGGTGCTACAGGCGCTGGTGAAAGCCAGTAGGGCAACAACAATTCCAGCTCGTTGCTTTAAATTTTTCATCGTTACATCCCGCTTCAGGTGGTTGGAGCCAGCAGAGCGGAACAGATGTCAGAGGCACCACCCGGCTGGTGACAAGGCTGTACGGAACGGGTTTCCAATAGGTTAAATTCGCCGTGAACGTAGCATGAACGAATTATACAAATTGATTAAAATCAGTGCGTTAACGTTATGGTTGTTGCAACCTTTCCAGGCTCAGAAAGCACAATCGGAACATGGTAGTTGCGGCGTTAGCGATGGCGTAAACTCTAAGTGTGCATCGGCCCAATTAAATAGAAAAGGGCCACCCAAATGGATGGCCCTTCCTGTGATCCTGGTTTGACTTCAGACGGTGTCTTTATAGGAAATTTCACGCGTGTCGGTGTCGGGGCCGGTTTTTTCACGGCGCACAATCAGACGGTTCAGCGCGTTCACATAGGCCCTGGCTGAGGCCACAACCGTATCTGTGTTGGCCGATTCCCCGGTGGCGACCTGACCATTCTCTTCCAGTCGTACGGTCACTGTCGCCTGCGCATCGGTGCCTTCGGTGACCGCATGGACCTGATACAATTGCAGGCGGGCGGTATTTGGGTGCAGCAGCCGAATGGCCTTAAATGTTGCATCCACCGGGCCATCGCCGGTTTCTGTGGCGCTGACATCCTTGCCGTCGATCTCCATTTCGATCGTGGATTCCGCTGGCCCGCCGGTGCCACAGACAACTTTCATCGACACGATCTGCAGATGATCATTCTCGGCATCCTCGCCCGAACGCATCAGGGCAAGAACATCGTCGTCAAACACCTCTTTCTTGCGGTCAGCCAGCTCTTTGAAGCGCACAAATACGTCTTTGAGCTGATTGTCACCCACTTCAAAGCCAAATTGTTCCAGCTTGTCGCGCAGTGCCGCCCGGCCCGAGTGTTTGCCCAGAGGCAGCGAGGTGCCCGCCAGGCCAACATCCACAGGACGCATGATTTCAAAGGTTTCGGCATTTTTCAGCATGCCGTCCTGATGGATGCCGCTTTCATGGGCAAAGGCGTTCTTGCCAACGATGGCCTTGTTGAACTGCACCGCAAATCCGGACACAGCTGCCACCCGGCGCGAGATATGCATGATCTTTTTGGTATCGATGCCGGTGGTCCAGGGCATGATATCATTGCGCACCTTCAGCGCCATCACCACCTCTTCCAGGGCGGTGTTGCCTGCGCGTTCGCCCAACCCGTTTATGGTGCATTCGATCTGGCGCGCCCCACCTGCTACGGCGGCCAGTGAATTTGCCGTCGCCATGCCAAGGTCATTGTGACAGTGGGTAGCAAAGATCACCTCGTCGGCACCCGGAACAGTTTCGATCAGGCGTTTGATCAGATCGGCGCTTTCCACTGGGGCAGTGTAACCAACTGTATCGGGGATATTGATGGTGTTGGCCCCGGCCTTGATGGCGATTTCGATCGACCGGCACAGAAAATCCCATTCGGTGCGCGTGGCATCCATCGGTGACCATTGTACATTGTCGCACAGGTTACGGGCATGGGTGACCGTCTGGTGGATCACATCGGACATCTGATCCTTTGTCAGGTTCGGAATGGCGCGGTGCAGCGGCGAGGTGCCGATAAAGGTGTGGATGCGCGGTTTTCCCGCATGTTTTATGGCCTCCCAGCACCGGTCGATATCGCTGATATTGGCCCGTGCCAATCCGCAGATGCGACTGTTGACGGAATTTTTTGCGATTTCTGAAACCGCCCTGAAATCCCCCTCAGAGGCAATCGGGAACCCGGCCTCGATGACATCGACGCCCATTTCGTCGAGCAGGCCGGCAATTTCCAGCTTCTCGTTATGGGTCATGGTGGCGCCGGGGCTTTGCTCGCCATCACGCAGAGTGGTGTCAAAGATCACAATACGGTCTTTGTCGGATGTAGCTGTCATGTTGGTATCTTTCGTTTCTGTCCTAAGCCATGTGGCGCGCTGGCGATCCCCTCTGAGCGGACGCGCCGGATGGCACGCTCAGAGGCGAGTTAGGATCAGTAGACCACGTAGCACTGCGCTGCGAATGGCAGCGGCAGAGGAAATGTTATGCGCGTGGTTGATCATATGGGAAGTTATACATCCCGCTGGGTAAATGAAAAGCCTCAATCCGCAGATTTATTTTGGTTCTGAATGACCTGTCCCAGCTGGTGAATCTGTTGCGCCAGCAGGTCAGGGGGGGATTGGCAGAATCCGATCAGCAATCCCTGCGCCTGGCCGGTGGGATCGTGGCGCGACAGTGGGTTGATGGCAAAACCCGCCGCGCGGGCTGCGCGCACCATTGGCATGTCTCGGTGTGGCGGCGTCAGGTGAAAGGCGATCTGCATGCCAGCCTGAAGGGTGTGAAAATGGCCCAGGTGCTTTGGCCAGTCTGCCAGCGCGGCTGCGGCCACTGCATAGCGCTGTGCGTAAAGGCGCCGGGCCCGCCGGATATGGCGATCATACTGCCCGGAGAGCATGAATTCGGCCAGTGGTCGTTGCGCGGTGACTGGCGCACCCCCAAATCTGGTGGTCAGGGCGTCGCGAAACCGACCGACCAATCCCGGCGGCAGGATCAGGTAGCCCAGCCGCAGCGCATGGGAAAAGGTCTTGGAAAACGTGCCGACATAGACACAGCGCGCGCCATGATCCAGCGCTGCCATCGCGGGAACAGGTTGGCCACCATAGCGGAACTCGCTGTCAAAATCATCCTCGATGATCCAGCCGTCGCACTGGGTCGCTGCCTGTAGAAAGGCTTGCCGCACTGGCACGGGTAGGCTGCCTCCCAATGGGAACTGATGTGATGGAGTCAGGACGGTGACCCGCGTCGGATGCTGCGGTACTGCGGGTCCCACAGGTCCGACTGGCATCCAGTTGATGTGCCAGCCCCGCGCCTCGGCAAAGCGTCGAGTGGGGACATATCCCGGTGCCTCCAGCGCCAGACAGCCATCATTGACCAGCACGCCCATTGCCAGTTCCAGCCCCTCCCGCGCGCCACTGGTGACCAGAACCTGATCTGCTGTTGCCGTGATACCGCGCCAGCGCCCGGCATATGCGGCAATCTCTCGCCGCAGCATCGGGTCACCAAACGGATCATTCTGGTGCACCAGCGCCTGCGGCGTGTTGCGGGCCACCCGCGCCACGCAGCGCGCCCAGGGTCGCACTGGAAAAATGTCAGGATCAGACGCCCCCGGTGCCAGCAACCCTGTACGGGGTGGGCGCATCGCGGGTTGCACTGCGGCTTTGGCGCAGGGCGTGGATATCGGAGAAATGTCACAGACAAAGATCCCAGCGCCGCGTCGCGCCTCCAGATAGCCTTCGGCCACCAACTGGTCATAGGCGGTAACCACGGTGGACCTCGCCACCCCCAGATCCTGCGCCAAAGCGCGCGAAGCCGGCAGGCGGGTGCCTGCTGTCAGTTGCCCTTGGGTGATTTGCAGCCGTAGCCCGTTGCCAATCTGCAAATAGCGCGGTGCCGGGTCATCGGGGGAAAAAAGGCGGGCAAGGTCGGTCATAATTGGTCTGTAATAATGGTTTGAAAGTGGATCTTAATATGGGTCCAGATCGGGGCTACCTGTCAAGTCGAAACCACCACTGAGAACGAGACCAACCAGATGACCCAGCCCGTGCAAGAGACTGAACTGAAAACCGAACGCAGCCGTCTGCGCCGCGCCCATGAGCGCGGATCTTATGACCGTGACACTCTGTATTCGGTGTTGGATGCGATGCCGCTGGGCCATATTGGCTACCAGCTCGACGGGCGGCCCTCGGTGCTGCCGACCTTGCAGTGGCGTGAGGGCGATCACCTGTATTGGCACGGGTCATCGGCCAGTCGGGCGCTCCGGGCTATGGAGGGCGCCGATATCTGCATGACAGTGACGCTGCTGGATGGCTATGTGCTGGCGCGCTCAGCCTTTCATCATTCGATGAACTTTCGCTCGGCAATCATTTTTGGGCGTGCTGCAAAGGTGGCCGACCCTGCCGCCAAACTGGCGCGCCTAAAGGCAATGACCGATGGGCTGTTTCCGGGCCGCTGGGACAGCCTGCGCCCAATCACCGAGCAGGAAGTCAAGGCAACCGCAGTCATGAGCATCCCAATCGAGGAGGCATCGGCGAAGATCCGCAGCGCTGGGCCCAACGATGACGAGGCAGACTATGCTCTGCCAATCTGGGCTGGTGTGGTGCCGATGTCCCTACAGCTGCATCCTCCCCAGCCGGACCCGGAAAATTTGCAAACCGTAGCCATGCCTGACCACCTCAGCAGGATCAGGATTGGCTGATCCTGTGTGTCAGCGATTGAAACTGGCGTAGGGTGCGTGCTTGCACGCACCGCACAGCCCCGAATGGCGCTGGCTGGCGCTGGCTTTAGTTGCCAGTGTCAGGGGCGTCGGTGCCTGTTGCCTCTGTTTCCGCCGGGCGGGCCCCCAGCGCGCCGTTGTCCCAACGGCCGCTGGTCTCCTGACCACTGGCATAGCGCATGGTGCCGGCCCCCTGACGCTTGCTGTTCAGAAAATGGCCCTCATAGACGTCACCATTGGCATAGGTGGCGACCCCTTGACCGCTTATTTTGCCCTGCAGCCAGTCCCCCTCATAGATGAAACCATCGGGCATCTCTATTTTGCCGGTCCCGTGGCGCTGACCCTCGAAAAAGGCTCCGGTATAAAGCGATCCATCGGCATAGGTGACTTTGGCCTTGCCATGGCGAAGCCCATTTTGCCAGTTGCCGTCATAGCGATAGCCATCGGTATAGGTCATGATGCCCTGACCGTGGTTGCGGGCATTTTTGAAGGCCCCTGTGTAGACCACGCCACTGGGATAGGAGGCGGTACCAGTACCTTCGATAACGCCCGCGATCCAGCTGCCTTCATAGGTCGATCCGTCGGGATAGGTGATCTTACCCTCGCCATCGGCCAGATCCGTGCGCAACTGGCCCTCATAGACTGACCCGTCGGGATAGGTCACATGGCCGTCGCCCTCAATCTGTCCACCCAGCCAGGCGCCAGTGTAGATATAGCCATCGGTGCCGGTAAATGTGCCCTGACCGTCGCGCATGTCATTGTTGAAATTGCCATTGTATACGTCGCCGTTGGCATAGGTCAGGCGGCCCTGTCCCTGTCGTCGCCCCGCATCCAGCGGCCCCTCATAGACATCCCCATTGGGCTGGGTCAGCTTGCCAGTGCCGTGCATTTGATCATCGGCCCACTGGCCATCATAGATCAGCCCGTCAGGCAGCGTCAGTTTGCCCTGACCGTGTAGCTTGCCGGCCTGTACGTCCCCTGCATAGATGGCGCCAGTGGGATAGGTGATGGTGGCCTTGCCCTGCTTGCTGCCGTTCACCCAGTCGCCATTATATTCATATCCTCCGGGGTTTCGCATCACGCCCTGGCCATTGTGCTGCGCATTCACAAAATCGCCTTCATAGCGTACCCCATTGGCATAGATGGCAACGCCCTCGCCGTT
>Ga0209081_1002067_pt1 | contig 11759 bp, 9 predicted proteins | sample GOMGulsemesocosm_4_FD_184636 | JGI IMG/M metagenome (GOLD analysis project Ga0209081, IMG submission 184636) | Methane-oxidizing microbial communities from mesocosms in the Gulf of Mexico - GOM15B Gulf of Mexico (SPAdes) (version 2) | ecosystem: Environmental > Aquatic > Marine > Cold seeps... | reverse complement strand
CATCGGCTTCAGAAAGTTTCTAAAAGTGTACCGGGAATGGTGTATCAATTTCGTTTAAATGCAGATGGAAGTTCTTGTTTTCCTTATGCTACGCCTGCTATTCTGGCGATTTTCCGCGTCACGCCTGAAGAGGCTGAAAAAAGCTCAGATAAAGTTTTTGCTGCAATTCACCCTGAAGATTTTGAACAAGTTCTCGTGTCCATAAATGAATCAAAAGAAGCCCTGAGCCCATGGCATGAGGAGTTTCGTGTTCAATTTCCTGATGGTACTGTGACTTGGTTATTAGGTAATTCATTACCTGAGGAAGGTGAGCAAGGAGCCGTAATATGGCACGGTTTGGTTACCAATATAACTGAACGCAAAGAAATGGAAGCGCAGATTCATCAGCTCGCTTTTTATGATGAATTGACCTCGTTAGCTAATCGTCGCTTGCTTAATGATCGGTTAAATCTAGCGATGTCTTCAAGTAAGCGGACTGGTCAGTATGGTGCAGTAATGATTCTTGATTTGGATAACTTTAAACCTCTTAACGATACGCATGGGCACCTAGTCGGAGATTTGTTGTTAATTGAGGCGGCCAACCGGTTGCTCAGTTGTGTGCGCGAAATAGATACGGTGGCACGATTTGGTGGCGATGAGTTTGTTGTTATGCTCAACGATTTAGGTAGTGACAAAGCGGTATCAGCATTCCAAGCTAAAACAGTGGCAGAAAAAATTTGTAGCTCATTGGCCAAGACTTACCAACTAGTGGTTAGCGAAGGAGGTAGTGACGATATGACTGTGGAACATCAGTGTACTGCTAGTATTGGTGTGGCTATGTTTATAGATCATGAGGGTAGAAAAGAAGAGGTTTTGAGTAGGGCAGATAGTGCAATGTACCAAGCTAAAGATGCTGGGCGTAATCAGGTTTGGTTTTATCAAGCGAAAAATTAAGTGATTAGAAACTCAAAAGAATAAAATGAGTCATAGGTGGCTACATAAAAGAATTTACATGTTTGATTGGGTTATGTGGTTAGTCGAAATTTGAGGTGGTTTTTATGCAAGAACTAGAAGAAAGGGCGGTTCAATGTCCTTATTGTGGGGAAACAATCGATATTTTGCTTGATACTTCAGTGCCACAGCAAAATTATATTGAAGATTGTCAGGTGTGTTGCCGGCCTATCACGATTGATGTCACTGTTGGATATGATGGTGAAGTCAGCGTTTTTTTATTAAATGAAAATGAGTGAATTTTAGCGCTGGACAGTCCTAAGGCAGTGCAGCGATTTGTTAATTTATACCAATAAGGTAATCCGATGCGTAAAAAAATCATTAGCTCTGTTTCGCAAGAAGAAATTTATCCCGATCAGGACTGGTTGAATATGGAGGAGATTGCCTCAGTAGAAATTACTTCGGAAGACTCCAGTCACCCAATTGAATCCGCTTTGCTGTCAGGGTGCACCAGCGGTTGGCTCGCAGCTTCACCGGGCGAACAAACAATACGGCTTATTTTTGACCAGCCGCAACGATTACAGCGTATCTGGTTAAATTTCATAGAAACTCAGCAAGTGCGTACGCATGAATATGTGTTACGTTGGTCGGCTGATGGTCAGGCTTTTCAGGAAATTGTGCGTCAGCAATGGAACTTTAGTCCGGCAGGCGATACCAATGAAGTGGGGGATTATCATGTCGAGCTACAGGAAGTGACTGTGCTTGAGTTAAATATTAACCCAGATATTAGTGGCGGAAATGGACTCGCTTCTTTGGCTAAGTTAAAGTTGGCTTAAACAGTAATGAGAATAGAACATGAATAAATGGGTGCTTTACCATGCTGAATGTATGGATGGCTATGCTGCCGCTTGGGCTGCGTGGAAAGTTTTTGGCAATAGTGCCAGCTATAAGCCAGTTCGGCATCATGCACCGATGCCCAAATTTCCCGATGGCGCAGTGCTGTATATTTTAGACTTTTGTTATCCGCTGGATGTTTTGCTCGCGGCAGCACAACGGGCAAGTAAAATTGTCGTACTAGACCATCATATCAGTGCGCAAAAAGAATTTGAAGCACATGAAAAGCAATCCGCATTACCGAGTAATCTTGAGGTTAATTTTATTCAAGAGCATAGCGGCTGTATGATTGCATGGCAGTATTTTCATGGGGATCTTGAGCCGCCTGCCTTGTTGCTGCATATTGAAGATCACGATTTATGGCGACATAAACTGCCTAAAACTGAAGCGATAAGCAAAGCCTTATATATACGATTACCCCTTAATTTCGCGGCGTTCGAGAAAATAAAACTGGCTACTTTAGAGCGCGAAGGCATTGTGTTGTTGAAACAACAGAAATTAAATGTCGATCGATTACTCAAAGCAAGGCATAAGGTTAAGCTGAATGGAATAGAAGGCTTAGCGGTCAATGCGCCAGCGATGTTTTCCAGTGATTTGGGGCATGAATTAGCTAAATTATCCGGTACTTTTGGCTTAACCTATAACTATCATGGACAACGGCAGTGTTATGATTGTGGTTTACGTTCAATAAGCGATTTTGATGTCTCTGAGTTGGCACAGCCTTTCGGTGGCGGTGGCCATAAAAATGCCTCAGGTTTTCGTGTGGATCGGGCTACCTTTATGACATTTATGTGAATAGGCGAGATTTATTATGAGGGTATTGGTGGGAGGTGGCTTTAGTCGCGACTTGGATGAAATCGCGGCTAAAAGCCCCTCCCACAAGATATGTCTCGTCTCCAAACTCCGTTTGGAGCGCGTGTGAAGTAAGGCCTACTTACCTAGAAAGTTACAAAAAATAAGCGAATGCGTATTTAACGTCGAATACAACAATTTAAAGAATAGAAATGATGGTGAAAGTATTGATAAGTAAAAAAATAAATAACACATTAAGTTTACGAGTGGTCATTTTATGAGCGAAGCAATACGTCTTGATAAGCACTTGGTTGCATTGATCCAATGCTCTCGTGGAGAAGCGCAGAAATATATAGAAGGCGGCTGGGTGCTGGTTGATGGTGAGGTGATTGATCAGCCGCAATTTAAGGTATTAGAGCAAAAGGTTGAATTGCACACGGATGCAAATTTAACGGCTGTTTTGCCACGCACTATGCTGCTCAATTTACCTGAAGGTTTTGATGTCAGCACACCGACTGCGCCGATGCAACTGATTACTCCTGAGACGCATACGGAGGATGATCGTTCGGGTATTCGGGTACTTAAACGCCATTTTGCTAGATTGACTCCAACGATAGCTATTGAGTCAGGAGCGACAGGCTTAATGGTTTTTTCTCAAGATGGAAAAATTGTGCGTAAATTAGTAGAAGATGCTAAAAACAATGAACAAGAATACACTGTTGATGTCAGCGGAGAAATTGAGCTGGATGGCTTGAAAAAGCTAAATGACAGAATGAAGCAAAACGGCTGGTTATTGCCAGCTGCGAAAGTCAGCTGGCAAAGTGAAACACGACTGCGGTTTGCTCTGAAAAATGTCCACTCAGGGCAGATTAAGTTTATGTGCGAAAGCGTGGGTTTAACCGTTGATGCTATGACGCGTTTGCGTATTGGTCGAGTGTCTATGGGGAAGTTGCTGCCTGGAGAATGGCGTTATTTACCTGAAGGCGTGTGGTTTTAAGTGGCTATAGGTATTGAAAATAGACCGTGTTAGAAATTTCAACTCATGTCTCTATCCCCGATAATGAAATAGAGTTTTCAGCCATTCGCGCTCAGGGAGCAGGCGGACAAAATGTTAATAAAGTCTCCTCAGCGATTCACCTGCGTTTTGATATTAAAGCTTCTTCACTACCTGAGTTTTATAAGCAACGACTATTACGTTTACGTGATCACCGCCTGACGAAAGAGGGCGTTATTGTTATTAAAGCACAGCAATATCGAACCCAAGAGAAAAATCGAGAAGCTGCGCTGGAACGATTGAGGGAAATGGTTAAAGGTGTCGGGGTGGTACAAAAAGTTAGAAGAGCAACAAAGCCAACGCGAGGTTCACAGCAAAGGCGCATGGATAGCAAAGTTAAACGTGGAAAAACAAAAGCGCTGCGCGGGCGGGTTGATGAATAGCGCGTTTCAAATCACCTCCAACCTACAGAAACTCCTAGCATCATTACTTCGATGAATATCGTTTTACTAGAACCTAAAAATCGAGAAAACTTAGCTACTATTATTCGTAGCGGCCAGAATTTTTCTGTGAATACTATTTTTGTGATTGGTGGTTTTATTCAAGATCAATACAAAGGCAATATTCATAAGTTTAGCCATCAAATGAATACCCAAGACGGTGTTTCCGCTGTTACGCTAATCTATTTTGAGCGTTTATCTGAATTTTTACAGCATTTGCCAGCTCAAACTAACTTGATTTTAGTGGAATCTCTTGATGAATCGGTTGATTTAAGGGCGTTTGAACACCCTAAAAATGCAACTTATATGCTGGGTCGTGAAGCAAAAGGCATTACTAAATCAGATATAGATGAAATAAAGCAGTATTTTGCACAGTTAAATCAAGATATTCCCGCAGAATTTCTCAGCAAGCACTCTAAAACCGCACATTTAAAGTTTGTCAAAATAGATACTCCCCAGTCGCTTAATCTAGGTGTTTGCGCATCAATCATTATGTATGACAGGCATAATAAAGTTGGCAATATCAGCTAGTAATAAAGTATGCTGGTGGCTCTGAATCTAGTGGTTTTACTGTTTTGATACAACTGAATTGTGGTCTGCCTCCCTAGTTATTCTGACAGAAGCATATGTACGTTAACCCTCTAAGCAAGGAACATATACTATGACTGACGACAAATTTCTTTTGCTGAAAATGCATGATTTTTCCCATGGCTTGAGTGATGATGCCGTGCTCGAAATTGCCGAAGAATGCGAATTGTTGAAATTTGCTTCAGGAGACTATCTGCACCATGTTGACCAGCCTTTTGATTCGATATTTTTGGTAATTCATGGCCGCGTAAAGCAGACTTTAATAGATATTCAGGGAAATGTCTTGCTGCAGCGGTATCAAACTACGGGGGGGCAAATCGGTGTCTTGGCGGCAGCATTGAGCGAGCCATCACCGCTTGAAGTGGTTGCCGAAGACCCGACAACAATATTGCGACTGAATTATCAAAAAGCGCTGGAATTAACCAACAAGTACAGCCGGTTTCAGCAGAATATTTTGCGAGAGATTTCCAATACAGTACGTAACGTACTAATGAAAGAGCGGCATCAAAAGAAACCTAAGCTGGTAGCCATTTTTCATCAATCGTCAGCCACACGACTGCTCACGCGCAAGTTGATCCAACGATTACAGGCATTGGGGGAAGATTTGTGCATCCTTAGCGATGACCCAAACTGGCAAGCCATGGATAATGTTCCTTATTACTGCCTGATTAAAAATGGCGGCTACGTTTCGGAGCAGGATGCCCGCCAGCAAATTAATCGTTGGTCGGATTCAAGGCGCGTACTGATCGATATAAGTTCAGCAAACGACTGCATCAAGTCAGCCAGTGTAGTCGAATCGAGTGAAACTGTGTTTTGGTGTGTCACTCCGGATAATTGGCAGGCATCAGTCAGCCCACTTGAGGCCATTGAAAATAAGGAGCCTAGCTGGCGTGAAAAAATTAACCTCGTGTGGTTGCTCGACGATGGTAGTCAGTGGGCTCCTGTAGCGCCAGCATTGAGGCAGCTGGTTAAACAAGATTTCAAGATGTCATTCGATGAGCCGCAGAAACATCAAAGCCGCGAATTGCTGAATGGTTTTGAGAGAATCGTACATCTATTACGCGGAATCAAGATTGGCATTGCGCTGGGAGGAGGTGCTGCTCGCGGCATGGCTCATTTAGGCGTACTCAAAGTATTGGAGCAGAACGGGATCATTATTGACATGATCGCAGGGACCAGTGCAGGAGCGATGACCGGCATTTGTTATGCTTCTGGGATGGAAGTCGATTATAACGTTAAGCAATTTATCCATGATTTGACTCCGCCTTGGTTATTTCGCCACTTACCTAGTGGTGATCACTGGTATCTTCTCTATAAATACCGGCTAGGGCACTTTGATCCTATGTTGAGAAAGTACCTGAAGGATAGCCGCTTGGAGCAGCTGCCTATTCCCGTTAATACAATTACAGTCGACTTGATCAGCGGCAAGGCTATTGTGCGGGAAGCGGGAGACTCTGCACACGCGATTACTGAGAGTATCAATCTGCCGGTACTTTCTTCACCCATCAATCGCGATGGCAAAGCGTTAGTCGATGGCGGGATCATCAATAATGTGCCGGCTGATATACTAGTTTCTAAAGGGTGCAATTTTGTCATTGCCGTCAGCGTGACTGAGGAGATAGAGCAGGTATTTTCCCAAAATACCGCCGACACTCCGACAGACAAAATGAAGAAAGCCTCAATACTGCAGACTATCATGCGGACTTCTCTGGTACAAAACGTCAATATGAATTCAGTAGGCGTTCAACCGGCGGATTTTGTGATTGCACCTGACGTGAAAGCATTCGATATCACCGAGTTTTCGCGGGCTGATGAAATGGCAGCTATCGGGGAACAGACAATGTGTGAATCAATTTCAAAGATCAAACAATTATTAGCGAAAATAGACCCCAACCTTTTTTCTGAAAATGATGATGTTTGCGACTGATAAGAGTGATTTCTCATTGTAGTAAAAGTTCGGATCTAGGCTGTTGAAAAAGACTGTTTATTAAGAACGGTACTGTTCTGATTATTTTTTACAAAAAACATACACTGCCATCTTCGACGCAGGAGAAGTCTTAGTTTTTTCGCTGACACGAAGGTTTAAGCTCCCTCCTAAAGCCGAAATGCTAGGTTCTCTATGCGCTTTATCTCCCCCTTCAAACTCTTCATTTTTATAAAATGAGTGCGTAACATCAGGTCAGAACCCCCAATGTCTCTATCCAGCGACGTTCATTATCTATGCCAATCTAATTAAAGTAACTCCATTAAACTAAGAAGCAAAGCCTGCTTTAGTCCGCCATTATCATGTATTTCATGGACTAAATTGAGCTTATCCTTCATTCGAGTTTATATTTATTAGTTATTTAAGAGGCGAAACTATTAGAGTTGAGAGTGGGGGCTTATATTCTGTCGGGTAGTTGTGACGACCTCACCTCAATAAATGCATTTTATAGTCTGGTGGAGCTTTAGATGAAGTATCTAGTCCTTTGAATTTAAAGTTATTTAATTCTATTTAGTGTATGTGGAATATAACTTGCTTAGCTTAAAAGTTAATGATCAAAACTATCTAATAGCTGTTTAGAGTTAAATGTTTTCAGGCGCAATATTGTGGATAGTCTATTTTGATATTTAGTTGAGGTAAATTAATGAAAAAGACTAGTTTTTCGGTTGTAATGCTTGGCCTGCTTGTGATTGCCAATCTATTTTTCTGGGCCTATATGAATCGCCCTGATAAAGTTCAACCTTGGGTGGGGCCAATGACGGGCGTATCCTTTAATCCTATGCGTGCTGAGGATGATCCTGAAAAAGGGCTTTTTCCAAGTGTAGCGGAAATTAATGAGGACCTTTCTTTGCTGGCAGGAAAAGTTCATGCGGTGCGAACTTATAGTGTACTGAATGGTCTTGAGCAAGTTCCAGGCTTAGCTGCACAGCATAAACTAAACGCAACGATTGGCGCTTGGATTAGTAGTGATCCTGTTGCAAGCCAAAAAGAGGTTGATACTTTAATTAATATTAGTCGTGGTGAGCACGACAATATCGTGCGAACCCTCGTGGGTAATGAGTCTATTATGCGTAAGGAGGTCACCGTAGAAGAGCTCACTACTTACCTTAGGCAAGTGCGTAAGCGGACTTGGCGTCCAGTTAGCACATCCGAAACCTGGGATATTTGGATGGCTCATCCAGAATTAGTTAATGAAGTTGATTTTATTGCGACCCATATCCTACCGTACTGGGAAGGTATCCCGATAGAAGAGGCGTTAGATTACGTGTTTGACCGTTATCATGCTTTGCAACAAGCTTTTCCTAATAAGCTCATCGTCATAACGGAAGTGGGTTGGCCCTCAGATGGGCAGCCGATACGCAGAGCGGAAGCAAGTAAAGCAAATCAAGTGAAGTTTCTACGTGATTTTTTGAATCGTGCTAAAAGCGAAGGGGTGACTTACTATTTAGTAGAAGCCTTTGATCAGCCATGGAAACAAACTAAGGAAGGGTCTTCTGGTGCTTATTGGGGAATCTTCAATGCTGACCGTCAAGCTAAATTTGAGATGCACGGAGATGTTTTTGAAATGCCTGATTGGCAAGACTGGGCTTTGGTGGCAGCTATTCTCAGTATGATTTTGATGACTTTGTTTTTGTTTTCTCGGGTGCGTATGAAATTATCCGGAAAGGTTTTCTTTGGCATCATGGCGAATCTTTCTTCTTCGACAATCGCTTGGACAATTTCAATAGGGGCTAGCCAGTATCAGACTGATATAAGTTTGATACTTTGGGGGGTACTACTGGTGATGCAAGCCTTGGCTATTCTGGTCTTGCTAGTGGAGACCTTAGAAATTTCAGAAGTGCTTTGGAATTGCAAAGGCGCGCGTAGCTTTAAGGGCTTGTCGGTACCAAGTGATTTTAATTATCCAAAAGTATCATTGCATGTTCCTATTCATAATGAACCACCGGAAATGGTGAAGCAAACGCTATTCGCGCTGGCTAAGTTGGATTACCCCAACCTTGAAGTGCTAGTTATTGATAATAATACTAAAGACAACGCTGTATGGCAGCCGATCGAAGCCGAATGCAAACGACTAGGTGTAATGTTTCAGTTTTTCCACCTAGAGAACTGGCCTGGATTTAAAGCAGGTGCAATTAATTATGCGCTGGAGCAAGCAGCTAAGGATGCAGAAATAATTGCAGTTATTGATAGTGATTATATTGTTGACCCTGATTGGCTAAAAAGTCTGGTGCCTTATTTTGCAAAGCAGGATGTTGGTTTTGTTCAAGCACCCCAAGATTACCGCGATTGGCAGGAAAATAGATTTAAAGCTTTCTGTCACTGGGAGTATGCGGGGTTTTTTCAAATTGGAATGGTTCAGCGCAACGAATCAAATGCGATCATCCAGCATGGCACTATGACTTTAGTTCGAAAGTCGGCTCTGGAATATGTAGGTAACTGGGGTGAATGGTGTATTTGTGAAGATAGCGAGTTAGGCTTGCGTCTGTATCGCGCAGGGTATGATTCCGTTTATGTGCAAGATTCATTTGGTCGTGGTGTAACGCCAGACACCATGTCAGGTTATATGACGCAGCGCCATCGTTGGGTTTATGGGGCTATGCAAATCCTTAAGCGCCATTGGCAAGCATTGTTACTAGGCAATAATGCTGAATTAACCCCTGCGCAGCGATATTATTTTGTTGCCGGTTGGTTGCCTTGGTTTTCTGATGCTTTGGCCTTGGTGTTTACCTTTGCCAGTTTATTTCTGACCGCCCAAATAGTATACGGTCCTGTGCACAGTGAGCTTCCGGTTAATGCGTTTATATTGCCGACTATTGGCTTATTTGGATTCAAAGTGTTTCGCACGCTCTGGCTTTACCATGCCCGTGTTAGTTGCTCAAAGTTGCAAACATTGGGTGCTGCGATAGCTGGGCTAGCGTTGACTCATACGGTTGCTAAGGCGATTTGGCAGGGGCTTTTTACTTCAGGCCGCCCGTTTTTACGAACTCCTAAGTTTGAAAAACAAAGACCATTTTTAGCAGGGATGGTCACCATTAGAGAGGAGTTATTGTTGTTAATATTACTTTGGTCTGCGGCCGCTTTTATGATGTCACTAGAACAATTTGATAACTTGAGTGGCCAATTATGGACGGCCGTTTTATTAGTGCAATCCATGCCTTATTTTGCTTCTTTGTTTTTGCTCTTGGTTAATGTGACACCTAATATTAAGTTTTCTTTTTTATCATTAACTGATGTTGCGCAAAATAGATCACAAACAGGGTCTGCTTTTCAACGTGAGCAAGGTTCTTCCTGCATCGGGGTGACAAATATAGACTTGTGAAAAATTTTAAATTTAAGCAGTTTTAAAAAACAAGGCCCTTTCTATCATCGTCGCGCAGCCAAAGTATCACAATATATTCCACCACTAAAAAACTAAAGAGGGTTGATTTTATGAAATATTTATTATTTATTATTTATAGTTACTTTATCTCTAAGCACATCTGTATTCGCTCATGGATTCATATTAAATTCACGTGCAAAATTATGTGCTCAAGGCATAAATCGTAACTGTGGTCCAGTTATTTGGGAACCACAAAGTGTTGAGGGCCCCGACCGATTCCCATCAACTGGCCCAGCAGACGGGACAATTGCAGCAGCTGGCAGTTCAAGATGGGTCGCTCTTAACGAACAAACCCCCTCGCGCTGGCATAAAGTTGAAATGTCGCCAGGAAATAACACTTTCAATTGGCACTTAACAGCCAGTCATGTAACGAGAGACTGGCGTTATTTTATTACTAAACAAAATTGGGATACAACTCAGCCACTTACCCGAGGTGCTTTTGAGTTGAATCCTTTTTGTTCCGTTTCTGGTAACTTTCAACGCCCTCCCGCTGATTTTTCTCATACTTGTAATGTACCGGAAAGAAGTGGTTATCAAGTTATTCTAGGTGTTTGGGATGTAGGGGATACAAGTGCAAGCTTTTATAATGTTCTTGATGTACAAATGCCTGATGATGGCACTCCTCCATTTGTATCTGAGCTAAAGGATATAGGTGATATCAACCCCAGTTCTGATTTAAAAATAGGGGATACTGTTCGCATTAGATTATTTACTGTTGAAGGTGAGCTTATAGATCAAGCTATTGAGGCGACCATTGCAAACAATGATCAAGGAAAAAAGAATACGTGGCCTAAGTTATTTGCAGAATTCATTAATAATCAAAATACTGAATTGGAGGCAGGAATAAGAGATGCACAAGGCAATATTGTTCCAGTATTTGGAAAAAATGATGTTTTTACAGATATTTCCTCAGCTATTACTCGAACAGAAATTGAAGTCGACGTAGCTGAAGTAGGTGCTTCATTGGACATTAGCCTGCAACAGACTACATTTAGCACGGGTGAGCCCATGCAGTTGATGTTTGATGTGACGGCTGACCCTGCAATGAGTATAACGGCTGAACTGTTTTTCCAGGAGGCTAGAATCGGCTACCAAGAGGTTCCTCTTTCGTTCAATGCTCAACTTCAGGTTGACATAGAAGATCCTCAAGCAGGTTCCTATCAACTGATTGTCATTGGTGAAACAGCTGATCATCAAGATATTGTGCAAGAGAGCTTTACAGTTACCGTATCTGATCCTGCTGATTCTGTTTACCCTGACAATATTGGGAGTTATCTTGCAGGTGACTTAATACGCGGCCAAGATGGAAATACCTATCAATGCCTTATTGCAGGCTGGTGTAATGGTAGTATAACCTACTATGCTCCAGGGCTTGGGTTAGCATGGAGTAGTGCATGGAAGCTTGTTACTGCAGGACCTGCTCCTGAAGTAGAAGCAGAATTCACATATCCAAATGGTCGTGGTCAATATCAGCAAGGTACGGTTGTCAAAGGTAGTGATAATAGTCTCTATCGTTGCGATATTCCTGGCTGGTGCAATAGTCAAAGTAGTTTTTATTATGCACCTGGGACTGGGTTAGCATGGAGTAGTGCATGGACATCTCTCTAAGGAATCACGACAGCATATAATCAAAAAACCCAGCGGACAGTTTAAAGCGTCACGATTTTTGCTTAAGTAAAAATATGTGCCACTTTAAAC
>Ga0209081_1002066_pt1 | contig 11766 bp, 9 predicted proteins | sample GOMGulsemesocosm_4_FD_184636 | JGI IMG/M metagenome (GOLD analysis project Ga0209081, IMG submission 184636) | Methane-oxidizing microbial communities from mesocosms in the Gulf of Mexico - GOM15B Gulf of Mexico (SPAdes) (version 2) | ecosystem: Environmental > Aquatic > Marine > Cold seeps... | reverse complement strand
GGCTAACGAGACTACTCTCATCAACATAAGTCGTAACATTCACGTTGGCAACGTGATGCTCTACCAGCTGACACCAGCCGCTTCATTAGAGCTTTTTACAATTCAACTATTTTGGAGCGGCTAACGATACTACTCTCATCAACATAAGTCGTAACATTCACGTTGGCAACGTGATGTTCTACCAGCTGACACCAACCGCTTCATCTTTTATCTGCTGACTCCCTGTCAACGGAAACGCATTCTACATCGAATAAAGTTACAGTCAACTATTAAATTCTTTTTTTATTTTGATTGCTCAAAAAGCGGCTTATTTGATGGTTTATTTACCTTATACTGAGATCCTAAGCATTAATTCTGAGATCCCAAGTATTAATTTTGTACTTTCAACTCTGGCCATGCGGCTTTAAAGTAATCAATCATAGTAGAAATAGTTAGTACGGTGGCAATAAAATAAAACAAATAAGAGGGATAATTAATAACTTCCTTGGGTAAATCAAATAATATTAGTGGGATGTCATAATCAGGGCGCCAAATTAATCCCATAATACCTAACATTTGAGCAGCTGTTTTATACTTACCCATTTCAGATACAGCAATAACATCGCGCTTACCGCGAGAAGACATAAATTCTCGTAATGCACTAATAAATATCTCTCGAGCAATCATTATAATAGCAGGAATAGCCACTAGCCATGTTTGGTAATTTTCTACAATCATCACTAAAGCAACCACTACCATGAGTTTATCAGCAACGGGATCAATAAACGCTCCAAATGCAGATGATTGATTTAACTTTCTAGCCAAATAACCATCTAATGCATCACTGACAGCAGCGAGCCAAAAAATAGCAAAAGCGCCAAAATGATTCCAAGAAACTGGCAAATAAAATACCAGAATAAAAACAGGGATCAAAACGATCCGAAATAAGGTGATTTGATTAGGGATTGTCCACATAGTTTTTACTCTAGCCTTTTCTGGTACTCTAACAACAAACTTTACAGCTTGTATTTTTCGACTAGTTTACACAAGTTCACTTGCTAGATACAATTACTTGTCGTGTAAAGCGTCATAAATATTTTTTGCCAGTACCTTACTAATACCCGGTACTTTCTCTAAATCCGTAATTTCAGCTTTATGAACCTCTTGCAGTCCCCCTAAAAAGGAGAGTAATGCTTGACGTTTTTTTGCGCCAATGCCTTCTATTGATTCTAATACCGATTTTTTACTCGCTTTCTGTCGTTTAGCCCTATGGCCTGTAATAGCAAACCGATGTGATTCATCACGTATATGTTGTATTAAGTGTAACGCTGGTGATGTTGCGGGTAATGAAATCAATTGATGGCTACCTGCTAATACCAGTGTCTCTAAACCAGGCTTTCTAGATTCACCTTTAGCAACGCCTACCAATAAGGGGGGGTTATTCAAATTAAGTTGATTAAAAAATGCTTCTGCCTCTGCTAATTGTCCTTTACCACCATCAATAAAAACAATATCGGGCATTTTGCTTAATAAATCGGCATCGTCAACCTTAATTTTACCGTAACGCTTGTTGAGCGCAAAGGCCATTGCTGCGTAATCATCACCGGGAGTGATACCATGAACATTATAACGACGATAATCTGATTTTAATGGCCCCTCTTGATTAAAAACCACATTAGAAGCAACCGTTTGTTGTCCCATAGTATGGCTAATATCAAAACATTCGATACGGTGGATGCCATTTGTTAGCTCAAACACCTCATTTAAGGCAACGAAACGCGCTTGCATTGATTCTTTATGGCTGTTTCTAGTTACCAGTGCTGTTTGAGCATTGGTATTCGCTAATTTTAAATATTGAGATCGCTCTGCGCGCACGTTGTAAGAAATTTTAACTTCGTGTTCAGCTTGTTCAGATAACAACTCTGTTAGCGTGGTAAGCTGATCGAGTTGTTCACTGATAACTATTTCTTTGGGCGTGTTGCCGTATCTGCTATTTAAAGGGTCATTAGACAAATAATGTTGAGCAATAAAAGCTTCGTAAATTTCATTTATTGATGATTGCGCGGGGACAACAGGAAAATAGCTTTTACTTCCTAATATCTTATGATCACGAATGCAAAGCAAATACACACACACTTGTGATTTTAAACGATATAAACCGAGTACATCCATTTCTGCGGCAATACCACTGACGTATTGCTGTTGTTGAATTTTGCGTAAAGTTGTAATTTGATCTCGATACTTGGCTGCTTGCTCAAAATCTAGCGTTGAACTTGCTTGTTCCATGCTTTTGACTAACTGTTCAGTTACCGTTGAGCTTTTACCCTTTAAAAATAATTTTGCTAAAATAACTTGCTGCTGATATTCGTCAGGTAAAACTTTATCAACACAAGGAGCTAAACATCGGCCTAACTGATGTTGTAAACAAGGACGAGAACGAGCTCGGTAATAACTGTCTTCACATTGCCTGATGGGAAATATTTTTTGCATTAAGCGTAAACTTTCCCAAACAGCGCCTACGCTTGGGTAAGGGCCAAAATAATCACCTTTTACTCGTTTACCACCACGGTGTAAACCAAGTTTGGGGTGTTTATGTGCTGTTATTAATAGATAAGGGTAAGATTTATCATCACGTAATAAAATATTGTACTTAGGTTGATACTTTTTAATGTAGTTATTTTCAAGTATTAACGCCTCACCTTCTGTGTGAGTAACTGTGACATCAATCGCGTAAATTTGTTTAACGAGAGCCTGAGTTTTTACAGAGCCTTTAGCAGGTAGAGAGCCTTTAGCGGAAGAAACTTCTTTACGAAAATAACTTGCTAAACGTTTCTTTAATTGTTTAGCTTTACCGACATAGATAACCGTTCGCTCATGATCATACATGCGATAAACGCCAGGTTGCTCAGTAACCGATTTAAGGAAAGCATCACTGTCAAAAGAAGTTATTTTATCATGGTAGGTAGAGTCAGTTAACACTATAGTTTTTCAGTATTTAACATACCATAACGAATGGCTAAGTGTGTAAGTTCAACATCGTTACCAACACTAAGCTTCTCAAACATGCGGTAGCGATAACTATTAATAGTTTTAGTACTCAAATGAAGATGTTCAGAAATATCAGGTACTTTTTCACCACGAGTGATCATTACCATAATTTGTAATTCACGATCTGATAATGAACTAAAAGGGTTTTCTTCCGCTGATTTAAACTGGCTCAATGCTATTTGCTGAGCAATTTGAGCAGGCAAATAACGCTGGCCACTATTAACCGCTTTAATGGCATTCACCATTTCTTTAAGAGGGGTACCTTTAGTTAAATAACCCGCGGCACCTATTTGCATCACTTTAGTAGGAAAAGGGTCTTTACTATGAGCTGTAAGCACAATTATTTTAGCTTCAGGAGCAAAGCGTAATATTTTTTTAGTCGCTTCTAATCCGCCCATGCCTGGCATATCCATATCCATTAAAATAACATCGGGTTCAATTTTACGACAATATTTTATCGCCTCTTCGCCTGTCTCACACTCCTCAATAACCTTAAAACCTTTAACTTCAGTAAGTATTTTACAAATACCAGTGCGCACCAGTTCATGATCATCAACTAACAATATATTTATCAATGGATTTTTCTCTTTGGAAAGGACATTTTATAAAAAACAAATTTACAAGTCATTATTTTTTAACCAACTATTAAGTAGGCCAATTTGACCATTTTTATAAGCTGCATACGTTAATCTCACCGCATTGCTTAATATAATACTATCAGACCAATTCGTTTGCTCTGCAATTAACTGATAACATACTTTCGCTTCTGGCGACATGTAGCCGCGCATTTCTTGCTTGCCGCTTTCCTTTTGTCGTTCACGGTAACGTTTCTGCTTTTGTGCATTGGTCATGGCCTTTTTTTTCTTTTTTACAGGTTCATCCATTATAATCTCAATAGTGTTACCCTTCGCTACAATAACGCCTATGTTACTCTGCATAGCTAATTTTGCAATATGCTCTTTACTTAGACAGACAATAAAAATTGATTTATATCGTCTATTTTCATTTTTTTAACTGTTCAGAGTTGTTTAGAGTACCAGTGTTCGCTAAAGTATTGTGTTATAAATTTATAATATTCAATGTAGGCAATTAATATGGCAATAGTACAACAAAACTCATATAGCAAAGAGGGTTTAATTAAAGCAGGAACGGGGGAGCTTTTTGGCGAGGGTAACTCACAGCTTCCTTCAGGCAACATGCTAATGATGGATCGTATTTTAACCATCACTGAAGAAGGTGGTGAACACGGAAAAGGCTATATAGAAGCAGAATTAGATATCACCCCTGATTTATGGTTTTTTGATTGTCACTTTAAAGGTGATCCAGTCATGCCTGGCTGTTTAGGCTTAGATGCTATGTGGCAATTAGTTGGTTTTTTCTTAGCTTGGACTGGTGGTCCAGGTAAAGGGCGTGCTTTAGGTGTCGGTGAAGTTAAGTTTACGGGTCAGATATTGCCAACAGCAAAAAAGGTGAGTTTTAGAATTGATTTTAAACGTGTCATTAAACGTAAATTATACATGGGTGTCGCTGACGGTAGTGTGAGTGTTGACGGTAAAGAAATTTACACTGCGAAAGATTTAAAGGTAGGCTTGTTTACCGACACATCAAAGTTCTAACGTTGTGTTTCTTAAAGGTGTATCCTTTAAAGGTATATTCTTTAAAGGTATATTCTTTAAAGGTATATTCTTCAAAGGTGTACTGTTCAAAGGTATATTACTCAAAGATATACTATTCAAAGATATACGGCTAAAAATCGTTCAAAGGTATACGCTAAAAAGTACACTCACGTTTATTTTGTAGGGGATGAATATTCATCAAGGCGACTAAAAGTCGCCCCTACAAATAATATCAATTTACAAAAGCTTTCTACGTAAGCCTAGTATTATCAATAATAACCAAACACTACCAAAACCTACGCTACCACCCTGACGTTCAACTTTACCGTCTTCTTCTGCGGTACATATTTCACCGTCATCAGTAATAGGATTTAAGCTTATAGCCCGTACAACGTCTTCCCTTAAAGGATCACCATTATCATCTAACATTATGTTACCTTTTGCATCAAGACGATCTGTTTTAACAATAGCCGTGGCTGAGATCATACCTGTATCATTAATGCCGCGAGCTTCGATAATGTCGTAAGTTTGTCGCTTCCCACAAGAAATAACTTTATTAAGATTAGTAAACGTATCATTTTCCATGTTGTAAACAAAAGCGGCGGTACGACGTGGACTTGAAGCGCTTTCATTATGTGTTTCTATTTCTCCTTCGCCAACAATCAAGCCATCATTATTAATGGCTCTGGCGGTGCTATCCGAACCAGAAAAAAAGTCATTTGGGTTAATCATCTCAATATTTTCTTGACTAACATTAGTATCAACATAGAAGAACTTATTAACGGGCTTACCGTCAATCGCTTTAGTAATATGACCAACAGCAATACCCGCGTCATTAATATCATAAGCACGAGAACTACCTTTGTAATTTGTATGCTCACCAGATAAATCAATCACTTCTTTATTACCGGCTTCGTCATTACCTTTAAAAACTACAGCATAGTGATAGGTTCTTCTTTCTTCTGCGCTAGGATTTGTTTGCAATGCATTATTAAAGCCATCGGCATAACCAACCGCAACACCAGTGCTATTAACTGCTAAAGCATAACTTGAATATGGACGTTCGTCATCTGGGTGTGGTGTTACTAATAAACCAAGGGGTTCCCTCTTAATAATAACTCCATCCGATTGTGTTCCATCTGACTGTAATGTCGCCTTGAATGCCATGTTATGATAGATGTCAGTATTGGACTGTAATTGTGCTTGAGCAATACAGGCTTCAAGCGTCATTTTATCAGGTACAATAACAGGATCAGCACAACCGCCAGTATCATCATTAATAAGTTCATCAAAAGCCTGCGTGACTTTATAACTGCTAAAACCAACAGCAAATTTTACATCGCTCGCATCGTCTGAATCACTGACATCTAAAACGGCAGAAACACCTCCCGCATACGCTTTTTCAAACGGTTCAATTTCCCATAGTTTTTCGCCTAAATTATAAGAAACAAAACCACGCATTCCATGCTCTCTAAGCCAAAATGTATGTTCTACACCATCAGAATCAGTATACGATTCACTGGGTAAATAAGGTGCAGTAGCCGTGCCATAAGAAACACCATTGTTAGTGATACCACTAACGATATCTATCGTTGACCGCGTTAAGGTATCAGTATTTTCAAAAGGAACATCCCATAAGTTATAATCAGTGGTAATGCCTCCAATATTAGTCATGGCAATAGTATCACCTACTTTTTGATACTCAATATTTCGTCCTTTGCCAGCAGTAGTATCTTGCAGCCATTTAACGACCCAAGCTAAGTCATTTGCCGTTGGTCTCCCTGCTCTTAAAGCCTCTTTATCTTCAAGATTATCTAAACCATGAACACTTAAATAGCGACGAAAAACATAGTTTTCTATGTCATCAAAGTCATCGCTATCTAGGTAATCAAATTGAACGGGAAAGTTATACAAACTAGTGCCTGAGATAGCCATATCACCAGTATTATTTTGATGCTGCGCGTAAGTATATTTCAGCTTACTTGCAGCCTCTTTATCAATAAGCTCATAGGTAGCTGCATTAACATTACCTATAAAATTTAGACTTAAGCCACTCGTGATCCCTACTGCCAGTCCTATTGCTAATGGTGATTTTAAAAATTGATTCATTCTACTACTTAACTCTCATTTTATAATTCAGATTGTTTATTAGGCTTATTGCAAAACATAAGCTTTAAATAACCACTTATCTATGTTGTAAAAGGTCTGTTATTCGTCTAGCTCTTGCCATCTAGTATAAGCAACATCAAGCTTCGACTCATTTTCACTAAGTTGGTTCAATATATTTTTAGTGGCTTCTTCACCTTGGCTGAAAAAGTCACTTTCGTTTACTTGTGCTTGCAAGCTTTCAATGAGCGTTTCTAAGTTATCTATAATTACAGGTAACTCACTTAGCTCTTTGTTTTCTTTAAATGAAAGTTTCTTTTTAACCGTTTTTGTTGGTGTGTTTTTAGCTGCTGTGTTTTTATTTTGCGCTGTAACACTTTTATTTGTTTGAGTGTTTGCTTGAGTTTTTGCTTGAGTTTTTGCTTGAGTATTCGTTTGAGATACTTGTTGCTGCCTTTGCTCTTCTTTTAGTGCTAAATAATCATCAACATCGTCATACCCACCAACAATCTGATTTATGCTGCCTGTACCGTCAAAGTACAAACAGGTATTAACACAGTTATTAACAAAGTCTCTATCATGACTCACTAAAATAACGGTTCCTGCATAATTTGCAACAACCTCTTCTAATAACTCTAACGTTTCTATGTCTAAATCATTAGTTGGTTCATCAAGAATAAGTAAGTTACTTGGACGTAAAAATAGTCTCGCTAACAATAAGCGATTTTTTTCACCACCTGACAAAGCTTTAACAGGCGTTCGTGCGCGTTTAGGACTAAATAGGAAGTCTTGAAGATAACCAAGTACGTGGCGAGGACGACCATTAACCACCACTTCTTGTTTACCTTCACCAACAATCTCTTGTACCGTTTTAGTTAAATCTAAAGCTTCACGATGTTGATCAAAATAAGCAATGTCTAAATTAACACCTGAGCGCATTTTCCCACTGGTTTGCTCTAGTTTCTCCATGATAAGTTTTATCAAAGTTGACTTACCCGTACCATTGGCGCCAATAAATGCTAAACGATCATTACGGCTGATAAGTAAATTCAATTTATTAATAATCACTTTATCATCAAAAGCCACGGTAACATCTTCAGCTTCAAAAACTAGTTTACCTGAACGTTCCCCTTGGCTAATATTCATACTACTTTGATTTCGTACATCGCGACGTGCTGTCCGTTCAAGGCGTAATTTTTCTAGTGATCGAACTCGTCCTTCATTGCGTGTTCTACGCGCTTTAACACCTTGGCGTATCCACACTTCTTCTTCTGCTAATTTTTTATCAAATAAGGCGTTCTGTTGCATTTCAACTTGTAAATCGTGCTCCTTTTGTTCGATATACAGATCATAATCACCGGGATAACTTTTCAATTGACCGCGATCAAGATCTAAAATACGCGTTGATAAACCACGAATAAACGCCCTATCATGACTAATAAAAATAATAGTCCCGCCAAAATCTTTTAAGAATTTTTCGAGCCAAAGTACGCTTTTAATATCTAAATGGTTGGTAGGCTCATCAAGTAATAAAATATCTGGATCAGTCACTAACGCTTTAGCAAGCGCTAATTTACGTAACCAACCACCCGATAAGTCGCAAATTTTTGCATCAGCATCTAAAGATAAGGTACTCATTACTTGTTCGATACGTTGCTCGTCTTGCCATGCGCCAGCTTGTTCAAGCTCGTCTTGTACATTGGCCAGTTTATTTAGGTTTTTCTCGCTAGGATCTTCACCAATTAAGTGAATTAAACCATGATAACGACTCAATAAATCAGCATTTTCTTTCACGCCTTGGGCAACAAAATCAAATACAGTTATATCTGAAGACTCAGGTGGATCTTGCTCTAACATTGCCAACTGCATAGTACTAGATTTAAGTATTTGACCATCGTCTAGGTTTTGCAAACCCATTAACACTTTCATTAACGTTGACTTACCCGCGCCATTGCGCCCAACCAAACAAATACGCTCACCTGTTTGAATACTTAAATCAGCTTTATCTAAAATTTTATCTGTACCAAAAGCAAGTTCGCCATTGGCTATTCTTAATAATTCCATATCTCTTCTCTTATATGTGCCTTAAATACACTGTATATATATTTAAGGAGAACACCCAAGCCTTAGCTACAGGCTACAGTGTAATGCTTTTAATTGTTCAGCGGTAAAAGGCCAAAAAAGTTTACTATTATCGCTTAGTCGCTCTAATACGGGTATATGTACACCATAGAGTTCAACCAAGGTTTTACTTTCGTGACTAACGCGTTCTTGGTTTACAATATCAACCTGTTCAAATTGCGCTTGGTTTAGTTCCAACAAACAAAGTGCTAGAGCCTGTTCACATAAATGGCAACCTTCGCTACCATATAAATTATATTGTTTCATTTAGTCGCCTCCTATGCCTTAACGTAAGCAGCCTTAACGTAAGCAGTGATCTACGCTTTTCTTTTAATAGACCAGCTATTATGAATGTGCTTGTTCCGAGCAAAGTCTTTATCACGCGTAGCATCTGATAGATTCGTTGCTTGTAAACCTAACACTTCCATCGCGTCAAGATCCATTTTAAAATTACGTTTGTTATTGGTGAAAAATATCTCTCCACCGCGCGCTAAACATTTTAGCGCATCAGTTAGTAAAGCGACATGGTCACGTTGTACATCAAAGCTGTCTTCCATGCGTTTTGAATTAGAAAAGGTGGGTGGATCGATAAAAATCACATCATATTTGTTCGTGTTTTTCTTTAACCACTCTAAGCAATCCGCTTGCACAAATTGATATTTATGCCCTGATAATTTATTCAAAGCAAAGTTATCTTGCGCCCAATTAAGGTAGGTATTCGACATATCTACCGTCATTATTGAGCTTGCTCCGTGCAATGCCGCTTGAACAGAAATAGAGCCAGTATAGGCAAATAAATTCAGTAAACTTTTGCCATTAGATTTTTTAGCGACAATTTGACGAGTTTTACGGTGATCTAAAAATAACCCTGTATCAAGATAATCCCACAAATTAATTTTAAATAACGCGCCATGTTCATTCATGGTGATAGACTGCTTAGACTTATCAAGGCGTTGATATTGCTTACTGCCTTTTTGTTTAGCGCGCGTTTTTAATACCACTTTATCGGTAGGCACCTCTAACACTTTCGGCGCCCAGTAAATAACTTCTTGCAAGCGTTTGCTCGCTTTGTCAGCGTCAATCGTTTTTGGCGCGGCATATTCTTGAATAACTAAATACTCACCATAAATGTCAATAGCAACATTATATTCTGGAATATCGGCGTCGTATAAACGATAACACTCTATTTGGTTAGACTTAAGCCAACCTTTTAAGGTTTTACGATTTTTCTTTAAACGGTTAGCAAAAGCACTATCTTCTTCAGCAAAGGATGATTGCGGATTAACGGCATCTTTTTCTAATTGCTTTGCATCAACATTATAAAGCGCAAACTGACAGTCTAACGGACCATTTTTGAATTTATAACGCTTAAAACTTGATAGTTTAAGCATTGACAGTAAATCAACGTTTGCTGTTAAAATGGCAATACGCCAATCAATAAATTGAGTTTTTAATTTTTGACCAAGTAAAACAAAGTTTTCCACAAGTTCAGGTAACTCACCAATACGTTCACCGTAAGGAGGATTGAACAAAATAGTACCTCCCTGTCCGTAAACATTATTCATATCATTAGTGTTTTGACACTTAAACTCAATAAAGCGTTGCAAGCGAGCATTACGAGAGTTTTGCTGCGCGGTTTTTAGTACCCGTGAATCAATGTCTACACCAAAAACTTTTAAGCTAGAGTTATTCGCTTGTTCAAGTGTTTGTGTTGAACTGTCAATAGCTTGAGTTAGCTGCTCTTGCCATACGTCTTCATCATGTTTTAACCAAGCATCAAATCCCCAACTTTCACGATTAATACTAGGTGCCTGTTTAGTAGCCATCGCAACGGCTTCAATTAAAATAGTGCCTGAGCCACACATAGGGTCAACCAAAGGCTTACTGGTATCATTAAGCCAGCCTGAGCGTAAAATAAGCGCAGCAGCTAAATTTTCTTTTAATGGCGCCGCGCCAGAATGCTCTCGATAACCACGTTGAAATAAACCACGACCAGAAAAATCTAAATAAATACTGACATTATCTCTAAGCAATCGTGCTTGAAAACTAATTTGCGGAGATTTTTTATCAACATTAGGTCGATCAAACCCTTGATCGCGAAATTGATCAACAATAGCATCTTTAATGGTTAAACCACCAAACTGACTATTACGTATTTCCTCGCTATAACCAACAAAATCAATAGCAAAAGTCGTGTCACTGTTGAAATGTTCAGTCCAATTTATTGAACTGGCTGCTTTAAATAGTTCATCTTTATTCTGTGCTTCACCTTCACCCAACTTTAACATGACCCTCGTTGCTAAACGGGTCCATAATGACACTTGATAACCTAAGGCTAAAGAAGCTTTAAAATAAACGCCTTCTGGTTTTTGTACTACATTTTCAGCACCTAAACTTTTAACCTCATCCGCGAGTAGCACTTCAATACCAGGAGAAGTTAACGCTAAAAATTGTTGTATGGTTGCTGTCATCGCAAAATTCCTAAATAAAAGTTTTTATAAATATGGGTAGATAAAGATGGGCGCGATTATATACTCAAATTGAAAACACATAAACAAAAGTTCGTTTTATAGTTTTATTACCAGTAAAAAGCAGTTAAAAGTAGTTAAAGTCGCTTATAATTAACACATAAAGCAGAACATTTAGACGAACAAATATTTATTTACAAAAAGGGCTTGCTTTATTTTGGCGCTATCCCTATTATACGCATCGTTTTCAGGGGGAATAACTTTGAAGCAACTTCTTACGATATGAAGTTAAACTAGCGTGGCTTGTTTAAGTATTAACTTAAACCATTCGGACGCGGGATGGAGCAGCCTGGTAGCTCGTCGGGCTCATAACCCGAAGGTCGTCAGTTCAAATCTGGCTCCCGCAACCAACTTATTGATAAATAAGA
>Ga0209081_1002063_pt1 | contig 11776 bp, 11 predicted proteins | sample GOMGulsemesocosm_4_FD_184636 | JGI IMG/M metagenome (GOLD analysis project Ga0209081, IMG submission 184636) | Methane-oxidizing microbial communities from mesocosms in the Gulf of Mexico - GOM15B Gulf of Mexico (SPAdes) (version 2) | ecosystem: Environmental > Aquatic > Marine > Cold seeps... | reverse complement strand
ACCGTAAGCGTGATCTTCAACATATAACCAGTCACGTATTTGCTGGCCATCACCATAAATAGGAAGTGCTTTGTCGTGCAAGATATTAGTAATAACTAAAGGAATTAATTTTTCAGGAAAGTGAAACGGTCCATAGTTATTAGAACAGTTGCTGGTAGTAACATTTAAACCATAGGTATGATGATAAGCACGTACTAAATGGTCACTTGCTGCTTTACTCGCAGAGTAAGGTGAATTAGGGGCATAAGCAGTATTTTCTGTAAAAGGCGTATCAGTAGGTGATAACGTACCGTAGACTTCATCGGTAGAAACATGATGAAAGCGATGCCCATCAAGTACAGTGTCTCCGTCTAACCAAACTTTTTTAACAGCTTTGAGTAAACTATATGTACCTATAATGTTAGTTTCAATAAACGCATCAGGGCCAGTAATTGAACGGTCAACATGCGATTCAGCAGCAAAGTGAACTAAGGTATCGATACCATGCTCAACCAGTAAGGTTTCAATTAACGCTTGATCACAAATATTACCGTGGACAAACGTAAAATTTTCTTCACCTTTCACACTGTCTAAATTAGCAATATTACCTGCATAAGTTAATGCGTCTAAGACAACGACTTTATCGGTTTGATACTTTTCCATCCAATAATGAACAAAGTTAGCACCAATAAAACCTGCACCGCCCGTAATTAATAATTTTTTCATTATTTCACTTCTTTTTGTATTTGCTCAATAATGTCTTTAGCTATTGTGAGAGAAACGGTTTCCCTACACTCAAAATAAGCTTTAATTTTTTTCGAATCTACTGAAAAGTCATTTTTAATCCAATTATCAAGCTCACTTGGGTTTTTTATAATTTTACTAGCCGATTCTTCAAAATACATAGGGGTTGGATGGTTATCATATTCAAAAATACAAACATCACCTGAGATGAACATACCTTTTGCTAACAGGGTTGAATAATGGCCTATATACTTATTAACTTTTGGAAATTCACTTGATAAAAATCTTACATGCTCAAACCTTTCACCATATTGAAAAAGCGAAGTATCAGATCTTGGGTGTAGCTTAACAAATAATGGATAGTTATTTTTACGTGTTGAGTCAACTAAACACTTAAAAAAAGTTAGTTGCATATTTTTATCTAAACGACCATCTTCTACTAATGTTTGTGAAATATAACAAACACCAGGTTCAATTTTTTCTGATTCTCTAATGAAAAGTTCTTCTAAATCAGGGTAGCCAACAACTAATTGACTACTATACCTATAACCAAATTGCTTCAGATGAAAGTCTTTCCAATGTTCACCATAAATATATACTTTACTAACGTTCATTTTATCTCTAGGTATATTTTCTTCTACTTGATTTTTTCCAAAAACAAAGCATTTAATATACTTTAGAACCAAGCCAAAACGACCAAAACCTAATGCTTGGGAAAGATTCATTGCGTACGTAAAAAAGCGTATTGTTTTTCCTATTTTATTAAGATAAAACTGCAAGTTTCTTTTCATAAAAGGAACATACATTCCATGCTGTATCATAAATGATTTTATACCCAATTGATTGGCCGCTAAAATCATCATATCATCAGGTATTCTCTGTGCATTTGTTACGACTGCATCAATTTTATTTTTTAAAAGATATTCTTTAAACCAATTTAAGTTTCTTTTTTCTACATACCCAACTTCTTTAGCATATGGGTAATTTTCTTTTACATGACTATCATCGTTTTGATCATTTTCTTCTAATAAAAAATAAAAATTAATATCCGATTTCAAAGCTTGTAACTGTTCCACTGTTCCTTTAAAAAACCTAACAATATTTGTTGGAACAACATCAAAAAAAACTATATTCACGTACTATCACCTCGGTATATTTTATTCAATGTATGAGAATAACCATCCATTGAACAAAGTTTATTTGTTAATACAAGTGCCTCACTATATTTATGCGATGAACCTTTGACATAATTATCTGTAATACTCTTTATCACTTCTGATAACGACGTGGCATTACCAGCTAAAAACTCCGTACCAAAATCCAATGTACTAATAGCTTCCTTCATACCACCAATACCTGAAACTATAGGATATAATCCTAACTTTACAGACTCATATACAACTAAAGGCGCATTCTCATAGACAATGGAAGGCAAGATAAGTATTTTACAATCCGAAGCGATAATAGATATTTCTTCATGTGATTTTCTCCCATGAAATATCACATTTTTTGAAATACCTAGGTCACTTGTCAACTGCTTTAGTGTTACTTCCTCGCTACCTTGGCCACAAATATGAAGTATTAAATTTAACGCCTTAACTTTAACTAAAGCTTTAAGTAAAATATCAACCCCTTTAATTCTTTCTAATCGACCTAAAAATAATAAATCATTAGAATTATCACCATTAACTAATATAGTATTATTAATTAAAAAGTCACTTGAGATAGGATTTCTTACAATGACTAATTTATCACTAGAATAGCCATCCTCTCGTAAAATATCGGCTATAAATAGACTAGGACATAAAAAAACATCAATAACATTTTTTATTCTGAATACTTTTGTTAATAAAAAGTGCCTTATGTATTTAAATATTGAGCCAATCATTGAGTTCTTGTAACAACGCTTAGTAATTACACGAAACTTTGTATTACCAACACACTCTTTACATCTGTTCTTTGCATGATCATCATAAAGAGAAGAGTTAGGGCAAACAACATGGTGATCATGAAGCGTTTGAAAAACCCTCAATCGATTAAATAATTTATAAAATTTAATCGATAAAATGATAGAAATAGAAATATTAGATAAATAATTATGTATATGTATAACATCAGGTTTATTTTTTATTAAAAAGTTAATAAAAATGAAAAAATTTTTGAAATTAAATAAATTTATTAAATAATTAGAAACCTTAGAGTTTGAAAGAACTAAGCTAGACTCGTCATCACAAGAAGCTGTTAAAAGGTTGATATCTTCACGCTTGTCTAACATTTTATAAGTCTGAAAAGCTACTTGTTCAGCTCCACCTCCTGAAAAAGAGTTACTGACTAATAAAATTGTTATATTTTTTTTGATCATTTTTTACCGTAATATCCGCTATATGAAAAATTAAAAAAAGAAAACCAATAATCTCTAAACCATCAAAAAATATATTTCCTTTAGCTTGAGCAATAAATATAAAGATTAAATATGTTGAAATTGATACTGCAAATATCTTATTTTTCAATTGAATAAAAACAGACCTTATTTGATAGGTAAACGCCAAAAAAGGCATATAAAAAATCACACTACCGAACAACCCCATATAAAATAAAACTCTTAAATAACCTACGTCTGTTGCTCCATAATAATTACCATTACTAAGCGTATAAATTCCATCCCCAAAAATAATATCTATATCATTTGGAATATTATACATATGCTGCAAACTATCTGTGGAAGTTGACGATACTCCTTTTCCATCAATCAAATTAACAAAAATTTCAAATGTGCGATTTATAATAAATAAATAATTTTCAATTGAGTCAAAAAAATATGTTATTATAATAATTGTAAAGAATATAGCAACACTTATCAATTTAACAACATCCTTTCTTAATTCAGAAACTAAAGTCGAGCGACTTATAAGTGATAAGAAAAAAATCATGGCTAAAAAGATAAATATACCTACAAACCCCGTTCTTGCACTAAAAATACTAACAACCACAGAAAAAAATGCAATTATTTTCAAATAACCTTTCCCTTTGTTTTTGTTGTACATGATAGCAAGAGGGAGCATAAATAAAGGCAGAAGCATTTTAACCGATTGTTCATAAACAGACCACCCTGTCAGACCAAACTGACGAAACCGCCAATTACTATCTTCACTAAATCCATAGGGAACATCAATCATTGATAACCAAAAAGCTTGAAAACTAGCACTAAAAAAAGTAATAAAATAAAAAACCACTTGTACCAAAAAAGCAAAATATAACACCCTTATTACTCTATACATCTGAAATTGACATAATTTTAATATGATATGAGCAATAAAAAGTGAAACAAAAAATCTAACTGAAAATTCGATAACAACACGAATAAAAATTAATTCTTGTGTATTATTAACCAGAACTGCTGCCACAGCAAAAAAAATAACAAAAGCATTTAATGCCTGAAATGATAAATTAAAGTTACTAATTCTAACCTTAGCAATAATAGGATAAATAAATAGAACAACATAAAACAACCTAGCTGTATCAATAGGTATAAAATTAAATTTAACACTAAATAAATATAACGAGAGTATAACCCCTATAAAAAAATCTAGTGAAAACACTCTTAATTTAGTGACTACTGAGTGCTTACTTATAATCACAGTATATTTAATTTTTTTAATTTATAAAAAAAGTAACTTTTTCCTTGAGATTTCATCCCTCGAAAAACTTTACTCAACTTAACAATACTTAGTAAACCTAGAGTTTTCATAAGCATAAAACTAAACTTATTAGCCTTATTATTAAAACACCGTAGTGCTAATATAATTTGTAATTTCCTAACTAAAACATCTTGCCTTGCTAAAACTCTCATATATATATTAAGCTTTGGGATAAGCTGATCTTCAATAAGTGTTAAAACACAATATTCATAATTAGTATTAAATAATATTTTCTTTGCATCTGAAATACCTCCAACTCGGTAGTAAACCAACTCTTTATCAATTAAGTTCGCCCCAATATTGTGACTAAAAGCTTTTATCCAAAATGGAAAATCTTCCATCAATTTGTTAGCTGAATCAAAGCCGCCCAAACTATCGAATGTTTTTTTTGATATGAAAGCAGCTGGAGCAGGTAAGTAATTTCCAAAGACAAGTGAATTTAATTGTTTCTGTGGCGAGAGAGTAAAAAAATCAGTATCCAACGGTATATCCCAAGAGCTATCTATATCATCAGAAAAACCTCTTAATTTTGAAAATAATAAACCACATTTGTTTTTTTCTGCAAACTCTAAATAGCATTTAATTGCTTCTGTATGCAAAACATCATCACCTGCTATCAATTTTACATATTCCGTATTTGAATTTAAAAAACATCTATTACAATTTTGCGAAATGCCTTCGTTTGTATTACTTAATAACACCAAAGAATGAAAAAGGCACTCATTACTCTCGATCCAGTTTTTTACAACGAGCAAGGTTTTATCTGAAGAGCCATCATCGGAAACAATTACATCTATAGCTTTAATATCATAGCGTTGAGATTTAATGCTTTCAAGAGTTTCTATAACAGTAGATTCTGAATTATAAGTAATAACCGCAACTGTTATTTTATTTTTGTTTATCAATACATTTACTCTATGTAGAACTATATAAATATAGTTTTTATTTTAACGCTTCCAGACTATTTTTTTCTTCTTGACAGTTGCTGGAATACCCACAATTAAAGCTAAATTTGGAAAGTTACCTTTAGTAAATGATTTAAATACTTTTATAGGATTTTAGATTACTTTTCCATATAGAATGTTCTAATTGTTTCTTTATTTACATTCCCAATCGTTTCTAAAAAGTAAATTTATGTCCACCACTTATCTATCCCTAAGTATTTTCTTTATTTCAGGATAAATACTGAAAAATTCACAAGCCGTAATACTTTTGACCATTTGCATAACACCACTTGGTGATGCCTTTGGGAGACTGCAAATCACCATGTGAAATGATCTTATGGTCATTCAACCTAAACGTTTATATATCCTAATCACATCAAAAAAATTGGTAACAATCCCTTATTTAACATACATCATGAATTTTTCATTTTGATGATATTATCTGACTAGATAAAATAGAAAAGCCTTCACTTTTTAATTAAAAATTAACTAATCGAAACAAAAAATTTTGCCCCCCCCTTAAATATCACCTAGCATGTATATCAAAATTTTCAATTGTACTTCTTTTTTAAAAAAGCAATTTCGATTTAACATTATTCGAAACCGTTATCAAACTATTTTCAGGGATATAGCCACTAATAACACAACCTGCCCCGATAACACTATTATCACCAATGATAGAACCTCTAAGCACAGTAACATTAGATCCAATAAATACATTTTCACCAATAAATACAGGTTTACAACTATAATCAGAGGTTAACCTGTTTAAGTTAGCAATAGGATGAAAATTACTATCGAAACAAGTAAAGCTAGTGCCAATTAAAGTACCATTACCAATATTTATACTACTTTTGTCTGCAATAATCACCGCGTTGTTATTTATGTACACATCTTTACCAATAATTACTTTAGATGCAGTAGTCCTAGCTTCAAGATAAAACTCTCCCGAGTCAATATATGGAGAAGGTTTAACACCTAATGCAACACCTTCAGAAAACTCTATAGTGCCCAAACCAGATATAATAGTATGTTGTATTATTTTAGGTTTGGTTGTATATATCACCTTTGTAGGTATTAGTTTTACTGTAAAATTCCACAATATAAAATTTCGCCATTGAAACTTTATTAGCGAGAGAATCTTTTTAAATTTGTATATATAAATAAAAAAAATATAGAGTAATTCACCAGATAAGCAATATTGGCACCTTGGGCACCGTAACTAGGAATAAAAAACCAAGCAAAGAAAACAAATAATATTGAAAAAATAATTTCTGTACTTACAAACCATTTGGTCGCTCCTCTTGATAACATAGGGTATGCGTACATCCAGCTGGCTATTTTTACAACATCCCCAATAAGTTGTATTAAAAATAAATCTCTTGCGCCAGTAAATTCATCAGTAAACAAAATATAAATGGCTACATCTCGCAATAAGTATACTGCTACTGCTAGAATAAAAACAATAGGTAAAATAATTTTTACTGTTTTATTAATTTCTTGACGAATTGAGTCAACACCTTTTAATGACGATAGTTTGGGTAAATAATATGTGCCTAAAGCCATGGTAATAACACCAAGGTACACTTCTGAAATTTTCCATACAGCTTGCCATTGCCCGGCCTGCTCCCAACCAACATGCTCAACCAATAGGTTACGCACCAACATTAAAGCTACAGGTACTGTTAGTGCGCTAGTTACAGCCATTAGCACATAACCACCTATTGCTTTTTTATGTTTAGTTTCTGTTTGACCAAACCAATAACGCAACTTAAACCATGGCTGCCTTAGTGAGCTAATCAGCATAACAATACCTATTAACCCTGTTTGAATTGACGCAGCTAATAAAGCACCATCAATATTTTGATAAATAATCAGAGTAACCATAATGCTGCTAGAAATTAATACCGAGATCATTCCTAACACAACAAAACGTCGATATTGTTGCTGCCCATTAATAACCGAATTAACTAGTGTACCAATAGCGGAAAAGGGCAACACAAAACTTATGATTACAATTAACCATGCGTAATCTGGCTGTTCAAATAACCACTGGGACAACATTGGTGCATTAAAATACCCTAGCGGCATTATAATAACCAATAAGGCGATACTCCACTGAAGACTAGCCCGCCACCAAGGAGTACAAGCATCTAAACCTTTATGATTATATTCAGCGGTATAACGGATAACTCCTGCGCCTACAGGAGCATTAACAATCCCTGATAAACTACTAATTAAACTTTGTAATTGTCCTAACATTGCCAAACCTGTAGGCCCAGCATAAATAGCAACAACTTTAGCGATAATAAAACCACACGCCATTTTTAATAATGTTAATAATGCCGTAAATGACGTAACTTTTAACAATCGCTTCATTAAATTTTAAAGCCGTTAACCACAGCAATAACTTTATTTACATTATTAGCTGTCATCGTTGGGTCTACAGGCAACGACAACACTTGTTGGTGCATGTTTTCAGTGAGTGTAAATTCTAAATCATTCCATTCTTTATAAGCTTGTTGTTTATGTGGAGGCAATGGATAATGAATTAATGACTGAACGCCATTAGTTTGAAGGTATTGTTGAAAATCATCTCGTTGTTCACATTGCACTACAAATAGGTGCCAAACGTGTGTTGTGGCTATTTCTATTTTAGGTAACTTAATTAAAGGATTATTGATTTCAGTTAAGTAACGCTGAGTAATATAGCGCCTTCGTTTAATTTCATCGTCTAAGTAGTTTAATTTAACACTTAACATCGCGGCTTGAATTTCATCTAAACGACTATTTACACCTTGATATATGTTTTTATATTTTTCTTCTGAGCCATAATTACCTAATGCACTAATAATCATTGCTAATTCAGCATCATTAGTTGTAACGGCACCACCATCGCCCAACGCACCTAAATTTTTACCTGGATAAAAGCTAAATGCGCCAGCATGTCCCCATGAGCCACATTTTTTATTATCAATCATTGCACCATGAGATTGAGCACAATCTTCAAGCACTAATAAATCATACTTTTTAGCAACAACCATAATTTCAGCCATTGGTGATATTTGACCATAAAGGTGAACCGGTAATATTACTTTGGTTTTGTCGGTTATTGCGTTTTCAATTATCTCTAGCGTTAAATTATAGGTATCAGGATTAGGTTCAACTAATACTGGCACCAAATTGTTTTCAGTTATAGCCAATATAGAGGCTATGTAAGTATTTGCCTGAACAATTACTTCATCACCTTCTTGTAGTTTACCTAGCTCTTTCCATGCTCTTAGCGTTAAAGTTAAGGCATCAAGCCCATTAGCAACACCAACACAATATTCCGTGCCACAAAATTGTGCAAATTCTTTTTCGAATATTTCTACATATTTACCACGTAAATACCAACCAGAATCGATAACATCAGCACAAGCTTGTTTTAATTCTTGTTGATATTGTGCATTTATTTTTTTTAAATTTAAAAAAGGGATCATTTAATTATTTCTCTTGCGGGGTTTCCTACCACAGTGGTATTTTCTTCAACATTTTTGGTTACAACCGCGCCTGCACCAACCATTGCATTTTCAGCAATGGTAATACCGGGAAGAATGGTTGCATTTGCTCCGATAGATGCCCCCTGCTTAATTACTATTTTTAAAAACTCATCAGGATACTGCTTTGAACGAGGACGTTTATCGTTAGTAAAAGTAACATTAGGTCCAATAAAGACACCATCTTCAATGCTAATCCCATCCCAAATTTGCACACCACTTTTTATGGTCACATTATTACCGATAGTAACATCATTTTCAATTAAGCAATGTGAACATATATTACAATTAAAACCAATTTTAGCATTAGGGAGAATTACACAAAATTGCCACACATTAGTATTTTTACCAATATGTTTAGATTGAACATCTGATAAATTATGAATCATTGGTTTGCCATTTTTTTAAATTGCTCATAACCTCGAATATAATCACTTTCATCATAATGCTCACTAGCCAACACTAACAAAACACAATCATAACTAAAATCATGCATTTCATGCCAGATCATTTTATCTATGACGACACCTTGAGTTGGAGTATTTAAACAAATACTTTCTTTATTTTTACCGTCATCCAATAACATGATACAGCTACCAGAAACACACACGGCAACTTGCTGTAAATCTTTATGAGCATGAAAACCTCTAGCTACATCCTTTTTAGTGTCAAAAATGTAATACACTCTTTTTACGTTAAAGGGAATTTCTTTGTTGTTTTCTAATGCGACTAAACCACCACGGTCATCACCTAATGATTTAAAGTTTATTTGCTTACCTAAACTCATTGTGCTTCTCTCTTGATTTCAATTTATTAATGATTGGAGATATTGTCCGTAACTATTTTTCATCATGGGTTTTGCTAATTCTTTTATTTTTTCAGCTGACAACCAACCATTATTAAAGGCTATTTCTTCTAAACAGGCAATTTTAAAACCTTGACGGTGCTCTATAGTTTGTACAAATTGCCCTGCTTCTAGTAAAGATTCATGTGTTCCTGTGTCTAACCACGCAAAACCACGACCAAGCATTTCAACACTTAATTCGCCTTTTTCTAAATAGGCATTATTAACACAGGTTATTTCTAATTCACCACGGTCTGATGGTTTAATTGATTTTGCTATTTCGACTACGCTATTATCATAAAAATACAATCCTGTTACCGCATAATTTGATTTTGGATTTGTTGGTTTTTCTTCAATAGAAAGTGCTTTATTATTTTCATCAAACTCTACAACACCAAAGCGCTCTGGATCTTTTACTTGGTAGCCAAATACGGTTGCACCTTTGGTTTTGTTTGCTGCGCTTAATAGCTTAGGTGTAAAGCCTTGACCATAAAAAATATTATCACCTAAAACTAAACAAACATTGTCATCACTAATAAACTCTTCACCTATAATAAAAGCTTGTGCTAAACCATCGGGGCTTGGCTGTATTTTGTAATTCAGGTTTATACCGAACTGTGAACCGTCACCTAATAACCGCTGATAGCAACCAATATCATCAGGAGTTGATATAATTAATATATCTCTAATGCCTGCAAGCATTAATACCGATATTGGGTAAAATATCATTGGCTTGTCGTAAATAGGTAAAAGTTGCTTTGAAACACCTTTAGTTATGGGATATAAGCGTGTGCCTGAACCACCAGCTAATACTATTCCTTTCATAATATTCTCTTTTTAATTGTATTTTTAAACCGGATCATGTAAACGAGCACCAATACCACCATTTATATCTAATACACTGCCATTCATAAACAAACACTGATCAGATATTACAAAAAAAACTGCTTCAGCAATTTCACTTGGTGAGGCGATTGTATTCGTTGGATGGAAAGCTTTCAAGGTTTCATATGCTTCTGGCGAATCCTTAAAACCTTCCAATAACATTTCAGTCGCGGTAGCGGCAGGTTGAATAGCATTTACTCTCACGTATTGGCCGCAATCTACCGACATTGACTGAGTTAACCCTAAAAGGGCAGCCTTGCTTGTTGCGTAAGAAATAAAACCAGGTTTAGTTAATTTAGAGTGAATACTACCAATGTTAACTATTGAGCCTTTATTGCTTTTTAAATAAGAGTACGTCAACTTACACAAACTTAGCGGTGCTACAAGATTTGTATCAATACTTTCTCGAAAGTCTTCAATATCTAAATCTTCGATGCTAGATAAAATTTGAACAGCCGCATTATTAATTAATGCTTTAAAAGATGATTCGCCAATACACGCTTTTAGTTTACAGGCGAATACTTCTCTTTTTGTTTCCGACAGTGCTAAATCACGAATATCAAATTCAATAAAACCATCTAAATTATTTATATCCTTTTGCCTATCAGAGCCAATAACAAAATACCCTTTGCTCTTTAACAGGTGACAAATAGCTGAGCCTATTCCACCGTTTGATCCTGTTACTAAAACTGACTTCATACTTTATATTCTTTTATTTTTATATTAAACAATCTAATTTTTAGCTAGTTTTAAAAAGCCCATGAGTTTTTCAATAGCCACAACATTTGTTTTTTCTACCGCATCTGTAGTATTTGAACCGTTATGAGAGCCAAAAACACAAAGAGGATGCTCCCTAAGGTAACTGTTCATAGGAAGGGGTTCAACTTCAAAAACATCTAACGCCGCAGAATGTACTTTGTGAATTTTTAATGCCTCACAAAGTGCTTGTTCATCAATTAAAGGACCACGCGCGACATTAACCACACGCACTTTGTCTTTACATTTTGCTAGAACACCCGCATTAAGCATATGTTTGTTTTTTGCATTTAATGAACAAGTAAATAATATAAAATCACATTTTTCTATCGTTTCAGGCCATTGTGCAAGCGTTACTCCTGCATCTACTATTGCCTTTTTACCTGG
>Ga0209081_1002062_pt1 | contig 11778 bp, 9 predicted proteins | sample GOMGulsemesocosm_4_FD_184636 | JGI IMG/M metagenome (GOLD analysis project Ga0209081, IMG submission 184636) | Methane-oxidizing microbial communities from mesocosms in the Gulf of Mexico - GOM15B Gulf of Mexico (SPAdes) (version 2) | ecosystem: Environmental > Aquatic > Marine > Cold seeps... | reverse complement strand
TATAGGCTTGGTTGGCGAGTTACTATCAACAATAATTATTTTTTCAGGGTCTGTGTATCGATCAATCGCTTCATACCATAAGCGATGAAAATTTTGCCCTCGAATCTCATCATCCCCTAACAGCTCATCCCTTGCATCTAATGATTTATCGGCACACCACCAACCTGAACCTATGACGTATTTCATACAGTCTTTCCTTTAAATTTCGGATCACTTTATCAAATTAATATTTGGAAAATGTTTTAGGCTTCGCTCATAAACAGCTTCATTTTTATAATATGAATTAGGATGAAAATTAACATTTTTGCCGAGTAAGGTTGCAGCTATGCCAACATGAAGTCTATTGGTGTTTATAGTTTTATAGAAACTTAAAAATTTAAAAAAATCAGCCGTTGTTTGGTTAACTAGATGAGGTTCTGTCATTGAACAAGTGTAATTAATCATTGTTGACACATCTATATTATCTTTAGGTAATTGAACTTCTGTTTTTTCAACATCACATCTAAATGCATTTAAAGTTCTATAAGTTATAGGATTATCAAGTCTTCTAATTTTTTTTATCAATTGTTTTAAAAAACATTTATAAGGATAAATTGTAGAGTATTTTCGCATGCAATCTACAAAATCCAATGATAAAGCCATGTCCTCACCATTGTGAACATTTGCGTTTATCGCCGATTTAGATACATATTTATATGAATTATCCTCTCTACAAAAAATGTGCACATTATCTTTCAAATTAGCAAGTAAATCTGAATGCCCATTTATAGTATGAGGAAGGACTATTAGTTTTTTAACCTTTTTATGCCACTTGCTGATAAATTCTGCAGTGGCGGTGTAGTTTGATACTAAATTACCGCCACCACCATAAACAACAATTTTATTTGTTAAATCAGTTTCGTTATTTATAATTTCATATTGAATATTATTCTCATCAAAAAATTGAAATGTTCCTGAAGCGATCAAAGCATCCCCACCATTACCACGATTGGGTAGATAATATACATCATTACCTTTTAATAACTCTATAAGTGCTATATTTCTCATTATTTTCCCTATTTATTATTGCAACTTTCACTTTATTACTAACGTTTTTTACTTATTAATCCAACACACCAAGTTTCAGCGCCTGCCTTTTTACCGGTAAAAAACCAAACTATATAAATCGCTACAATAAAAGCTGAACCTCCTAAAAAAACACCACCTAAGAGTATAAAAACACCAAGTTGTTCAAAAGGTATAAATATTAGTAAATATTGTTGCACAGCATACCCCATAATACATGCTGCGATGAGAGGGCGATAGAGGATCCCCAGTAAATTTAACCAACTTAAACCAATCTGCTTAGTTAAAACAAACTGACTAATAGGAAATGAAATGCATGTTGTTATAAACATGGCTAGGGCAGCACCGACCGCACCATCTTTAGCCGAAAAATAATACAGTAAAGGTAAAAAAATCACTGTTCTGATACACATCAAGATTGTGGTTATTTTTTGTTTTGCTAGTGCTAAATAGACATAACCTGAATTTGTATTAATCGAAGTCATTATACTACCCAATGCTATTAACTGAATAACAGGAATAGCCTCCAACCATTGGTCACCCAACAACACTGGCACAAAAACAGGTGCTATCGCAGCAATACCAATAGCACTAGGTACTGCAATGATAATAATACTCGACAATACTTTCAAATAACTTTGTTTTAATTGCTCTTTATCATGCGCTATTTTTGCATAACCAGGATAAGCAGCAGCATTAATCGGCGCTACTATTTCATTGGTTGTCATTGTTGCCACTTCATTTGAAATAGAATAAAGCCCTAGTACACTTGCGCCTGATAATTTACCCAAAATAAAATTTTGACTATGATTATTAATAAAAAACAAAATATTATTAAATAATAGCCATGAAGAAAAGCCTAATAAGTCACGCCATTCGGTTAAACATAATTTTGGTCGATAGTTTTGCATGACATAACTTAGAATAAAGGAGGTAAAATTCCCAAAAAACATGCCCGCAAGTAATGCATGATAACTTTGCCAATACCATGCGAGCGGAATGGTAAGACAAAAACTACTAATTTTAATCAGAATTTGATATTTAAACTCCCTATTAAAGGTCATTTTTTTCTTAAATTGAACAATGCCTATATTTTTAAAGCCATTAATTAAAATAATTAATGCCATTACTTGTAAAATATTTTCTAACCTAATATCGCCATAAAAGTCGGCTGCTACCCCTGCCACTATAAAAAGTATAGTGGATGCAAAAATTGAAAAAATAATTTGCATTGTCCATGCGGTATCGTAATGCGCCCTTTCTGCATTTTGTTTTTGAATAAGTGCGGTAGAAAAGCCAAAAGCACGTAATAGCTCTACCATTACGTAAACCGAAGTAGCCAAAGCCATTAACCCAAAATCTTCAGGGGTTAGTAACCTCGCTAAAATCATAATACTAACGATGCTAATACCTTTTACGCAAAATCTTAAGGCAAGCATCCAAACGGCGCCTTTAGCAATGCTAGCATTTACACTTTGTGTCATTATTCAAACGCCCTGTTATACACATTTTATGCTGTGTACTGAAATTAATTAAAATACACCACTTCTTATGATTAAATATTATTTATACTGGAATGGCTAAACCAATATTTTTATAATAAAAAACAACACAATTAAACTGATAAATGATAAGGCTATAGATCTTTTTAAAATAAGTTTAGTGTGCTTTATTCTAACATCATCTTCCATGTAGTTTTGTTCGACACGATAAATAAGTGCCGTTGCTAAACCAACAAAAATGAATAGAAATAAAATATAACTTCTACTTAAGAAAAAGGCTGTAGCTGCATAACCAGCCAAAGAATAAAGTAACACTTTAGCTAAACTTTGATATTCAACCGCCACATCAGTCCAATTTGATTTTTTATCCGGAGGTTTTACAACACCATTTATAATATAAATTAATTTTTGCACGGTAAAAATTAAAAAGGTAAACCAACATAAATAACCTAATGTACCTACTTCAGCCATAACCATTGCATAAGAGTTATGGCCTGTTCTACCATGATGCTCCATAAAGTTGCCCTTACCCACACCCACAAGAGGACGGTATTTAAACATTTGAACCGCTGAATACCAGGCTTCTATTCGTCCTTGCGCACTCTCTTCTTGCGTGTCTATTGCCCTAAACTTACTCATGACAATAAAAGCGATAGGTATACACATCCCTATTAAAATAAACGCCTTAACTTTTCCAAAGCGAAACACCGTATAAACACAACACAAAGCTAATAAACCAACTAAAGTTCCTCTTGAATTAGTATTAACAACTCCCCAAAGCAATAAACCAATAAAAAATAGCATAAGTAATTTTACAAAAACATTTTTAGCTTTTGACCTGAAATAAAATGCTATGGGTAAATTCATCAATAAAAACATCCCCATATCGTTAGGGTCACTAAAAATTCCAATATATTTTATACGAGTACCTTGAGATATTAATGTACCTGACCAACCAATTCCGTCAGGTGATATAATCTGAGAATAACCATGGTGAATCATAAATAATGTAGAGAAAAGAGAAATAGCAAATATTATATGAAGTGATTTATTATCATTAACCAAAGAACTAAAGAGAACAAATGGAATAAAAGAAACAACAATGAAATCAATTACAGAGTCTACCCCTCCCATAAACCAATAATTACGCAATCCTGAAAGAAGAATAACAAAACACAACCCTACTAAACACCACGCCTGAACTCCCCACAGTTTAGGTTTTTGTTCAAAAATATAAAACAAAAAGGCACTAATAATAAATATGCGAATAAACGGAAAAGAAACTACATTATGGACATTCCATTCTTGAGGTCTTATAAACACCGCTGCGGTATAAAGAATTAAAAAGAAAAAACCAACTTTAGAATTTTTGATTTCTATTTGAGGAGTATATTTAGCCACTGATTTAAGTTATTTCCATATTGATTTGCTAACCCATTCTATCAGGTGAAAAATTTTTGAAAAGGACTTTTTAATTAGTACAATATCAACCATTTCTGTAGTCTTATTAGCGAAGTCTTGTTTATATGAATTAACAATTGCCCCTTTCATAAAATCATAAGCATCATAGTTATTATCAATAGCTGATTTTATTTCCGTAAGGTGTAATTGTGAACCTAAAGAAACATTCTCTTTATAATTTAAATCAATACCTATTTGATAAAAAAAACGGGTACCACCGTATTTAATATTGTAGATAACACCTCTTACTTTACCATCAATAATTAACGCTTTCATTGACAGTTGGTTTCTCGAAAGCAATAGCTGAGTATATTGTTGGTGGAAGTTAATAAATGATTTATCTAAAAAAGCACCTGGCAATTCTTTTTTGCTCCACCTGGCAGTATGTAACTGTTGTAAATGTTGTAAATAAAAACTCAAATCCTCTTTGCTTTTTACTTCAACAAATGTTCCATGTAATTTACTTAGTTTTCTCTGCTTACGCTTCATTTGACCTATAAACGTTTTGGAAAGCGACTGTGTGTATTCTTGATAACACTTGGGTAAATTAATACTATAGCGTAAACCAACGCATCGCTCTTTTATAACACACTGTTTTTTAAGCTTATTAACAATGATTAAAATATAACTATCTTTTAATATATTATTGAACTGACTCCGATTAACTCGCTTGGTTAATCCAGATAATTGCTGTTCAATAACATTAAGTACGATGCTCTGATTATACTTATTAACAAGTACATCTAGATACTCACTACAAACTTCACTAGCTTCAGGCTCTCCAGTACCTATAAAACGTAATGTTTGTTCATTCTGTATATAAAAAGGGCAAATACCAACAATATTATTGGATATTGAGATAAAGACAATATGTAGCCGATCATTTTTTTGCGCAAAAACATTCCACCATAATTGCAACCAATCTAATGTTAGAAAAATATTGGGGTTATAGTGAGTCGAAGCCAACTGATTCCAACCTTGTACCTGTCTTTCAGTTAAAGGCCAAGCAGTAACAGTTTCTATGCTTATCTCATTATTAATATCAGTCATCTATTCCATCTTTTCTTTTAATCTATTATTCTTGTCAGTAATTAATAAAAATACAGTATCATTTTTTAAAGAGCCTAGTATGCCGCAATTGAATAAAGTATGTCATTTATTAAGTTCATTAAAAATAGGAGGAGCTGAGCGATTTGTTATTGACTTGTCGTTAGAGCAATTAAAATTGGGTTATGAGGTAACTATAATAAGCTTTGGCTCAACAAACGATGACTTATATAATGTTGCCGTTAAAGCAAATATTAACGTAATCATATTTAATAAAAAATGGTGGTCTAAAAATATAACTTTTTTACGATTATTAAAAAAATTCAATATACTGCATTTACATTCGCCCGTTATTTTAAAGGTTATGTTACTAACAATTCCTTTTCTAAATAAACAAAAAACAATCTACACACGTCATGGAGAAGGCCTTTATAAAGAACCTATTTGGAAACTCGTTCATAAATTAGCAAAACCATTTATTTCTGCTGTTACTTTTGTGTCTAAAAATGGGCAATGTGTATTCCGTAATATTCATGGTTGGAATAACACTAAACAACAAGTAATAGAAAATGGTATAAGTGTTTCTAAGAAAAAATTAATTAAATCTGATCTTAAAATTCTTAGAATCGGCTCGGTTGGTCGTATGGTGCCATTAAAAAGCCAAACAGATTTAATAAAGGCTTGGGCGGAGTTACCTGAAAAAATCAGAACAAATGTTGAACTTCATCTAATTGGAGATGGTGAATGCCGTGCTTCATTAGAACAACAAGTGACTCAATTAAAAGCACAGGATTCAATATTTTTTCATGGCTTTTTAAGTGAACGTTTTGAAATTTTATCTTTGTTTGATTTGCTTGTTGTAAATTCTGAAAGCGAAGGTTTATCCATTGCAATACTAGAAGCTATGTCACAAGCCAAAGCCGTTATTGCAACCAATGTTGGAGGGAATCCGCAGTTAGTGAAACAGAATGTAACTGGGCTGCTTTATGAATATGGTAATATCAAGCAATTAACTAATGCCATTAAAAGCTACCATTATAATACAGAGCTATTATATAGCCACGGCATTAATGCGCAAAACCACATAAAAGAAAACTATTCATTAAACAAAACAGCCAGAGAATATGATGCTATTTATCAATATTAATACACTAGAAAAATCTAAAATTAGCAAATCGATTCTACTGTTTGTTTTATTTTTTAATCTATTTCAATCAAGCTCTTTAGCAGGCGAGATTAAGTTTTCATTATTAGCTATATCTAATGATGAAAAGGTGCAGTCTAACGATTTACCCATCAATACATGGGTTATGCCCATTCCTAACAATCTGATAAACCAATACAGTCAAATAACATTAATTGATAGTAACAATAGAACACTACAGGCTAGCTTTAATATTGCATTACTTTGGCCTGATGAAAATGAACAAAAATATATACGTTCATTAATTATTTCAACAAGTAAACATAATATTTCAAATGCCAATTCAAGTTATTCATTAAAGTGGCAAGAAAATAATACTGAGACGAATCAATATGATAAAAACATATTAAGCATCACTCATCATGCCAAACTACCATCTAGTTGGTTAGCTTTATCTTTTTACGCACCTTTAATGACGATAGGTCAAAACAAAATTCACACTTGGTTTGATCATTCTCATGAACGCTATGGCAAATTTATTGCTGAACCGTATTTAGTACCCAAACATAAATTTGATGTAAATACAGCTTCCGTTTGGCTTTATGACAGGCCTTTTAATTTTTATTTATTATATCTAAAAACGGGTGACATATATTGGAAAACCAAAGCCCATGAAGCTTCTGATTTTTATAAGAACAATATTAATGACGATGGCTATTTTTCTATAAAAAAGCCAAATGATTTAAAGTATGCTAATACACAAGGGTTAGTTTTGGATTATATATTTTACCCTCAATTAGACACAAAAGAAGCCATTGAACGTATATATAAAATGACGGAAATTTGGCCTACAAAAGTTAAAGAAGAAGGCTTTTGGACAGAACGTCACCATAGTGCCGCACTTTCTTCTGCTATTTCACAGTGGGTTATGTCAAATGATAAAAATACCCTAAAGCGTATTCATAGTTTTGTGAATAATACGGATGACTTTCTTAGACAACCATATAATGGTAGTTGTTTAAAACATTCTTATTTAGCGCATGAAGGTAAAAAAAGGAATTCCGAAGTGTGCTCCCCTTGGATGACCGCTCTATTAATCGAGCAGTTTTGGCGCTTTTATCATTTAACTTTTGATTATAAAAGCGTCTTTATTATTGAAAAATTCAGTGAGTTTTTAACTCACCAAGGCGTTTTCCATTTCACATATGGCAAAGAATATTCGGCGGTTCCTAAATATTTAGCCTCATTAACGCCTAATGTGAAAGAAAATTATAGTGCCTGGAATGACTTACATCACGCATGTGATGTGGGCGCAGCTATAGCTAAAGCGGCTTATTTTAAAAAAACACAGAAAAAAAATTATTCTCTTTTAAAAACGACATTAAAAAATATGTTAAAAACCTGCCGCCGTTCAATGTACAGGTCAAACCCAAATGATGCTTGGCCAACAACCCCTCCTAGAAAATTCAATTGGTGGTATGGTTCAACTGCAAGTTTTCCTTGGTTACTAAATAAGTTAAATATATAAAAGTAACTGTTTGTTTTTTTATTGTTGCATTGTTATATCGTGTTACATTGTGCTTCAAGTTTCTAAAGTAAACTAAAAACTACAATATTATTTTAATGGAAAATGACAATGAGCTTGTACACTAATTTATATAAATCGATTATTTTCCCCTTTTACTCTAATTTTATAAAAAAAAGTCAAGTCAATAACAAGCTTATTGATGCACAACAAAATTTAACTTTGTCACTTGATGAACTTAAAACGATACAATGGCAAAAACTAGATAAGTTACTTCACCATTGTTGGGATAATGTTCCATATTATAGAACCGCTTGGGAAAAGTCTGGAATTAACGATATAAGCGATATTAAAAGTTTAGAAGACTTCTCTAAACTTCCTGTATTAACCAAACAAAATGTCAATGACAATTATAACCAACTCATTCCTGAATCGGCCAAAGGCAAAAATATCAAAAAAGCGACTGGTGGTTCAACTGGTCAACCTTTTAGCTTTGAACTAGACGAGTTAAGCAACGATGCACGCCAAGCAATTATGTGGCGTGGCTACGGGTGGTTAGGGGCAGGATTAGGTATAAAATCTCTTTTTCTCTGGGGTGACAATGTAGGTAAAACCTCATGGCTAAGAAAGCTAAAAGAAGGCCTATATCACTGTTTTTATAATCGCAAAATGGTAAGTACATTTTCGATGAATGTAAACAATCTTGGTGAATACATAAATAAAATCAATAGCTATAAACCTGAAGCAATTATTAGCTATGTTAATCCTTTATATGAAATAGCAAAATACATAAACCAAAATAATATTGCTGTATTTTCACCTAAAAGTTTATTAACTGGCGCAGAGCCGTTATATGAATACCAACGAGTTGAAATAGAAAAAGCTTTTAATAGCAAGGTATATAATACCTATGGTTGCCGTGAGTTTATGTTAATCGCTGCTGAGTGTGAAAAACAAAAAGGACTTCATATCAATATAGATCATTTAGTTGTTGAAACTTTAGATGAGCATAACAAGGCGGTAAAAGGTGAAGCTGGTGATATAGTTATCACCGATCTTATGAATTATGGAATGCCATTAATTCGCTACGTAAATGGAGATAGAGCTACATTATCTGACACTAGTTGTGACTGTGGAAATCCATTACCTATGATTGAAAAAGTAAATGGTAGAAAATTAGATGTTATTAAAACAATCAGTGGACAAATGATCCCAGGAGAACTTTTTCCTCATTTATTTAAAGAATTTAATGGTTTGATAAAGTTTCAAGTAAAGCAATCTCATATTGAAAGTTTAGACATCTCTCTAGTAACCAATGAAGCGTTTAATAACGATAATTTAGAAGCAATCAAAAACGAAATTAATAAATATAGCAAACAAGAGTTAAAGCTAAATTTTCATGTAGTCGATGATATTCCGTTAACGAGTAGTGGCAAATATCGTGTTACAATCTCTGAATTATCATAAACGTACCTTAAACTGTAAAGTTGTGAAATCGTGAAAGAAAAAATATTAATCATAACTAACTTGTATCCATTACCGTGGCAACCTAACCGCGCTATGTTTAATTATCAGCAATTTGGTTATTTAGAGAGTCGTGCTGATATTTATTATCTGATCCCAATAGCATTCCCTGACTGGTGGAAGCACAGGAAAGAGTGTGAGGATGTAAAAAACAATATAAAATATGTACCGTATATTTATATTCCCAAAGTTGGACGCCGATTTTATGGGAAATTAATGCAATGGTCATTAAACATTATTGCTAATTCTTGGATAAAAAAAATATCCCCTACAAAAATATTAGCCAGTTGGGCATACCCTGATGCGGTTGCCGCAGTGGCGATTGCAAAAAAATTCAGCACCGAATTTTATTTAAAAGTACATGGTAGTGACATAAATATGCATGCACAGTTTCCCGAACGTGCAAAACAGATCACAAAAATGGCAAATTATGCACAAGGGATTTTGTCAGTAAGCCACGATTTAGCCAATAAAATGGTAACGATGGGCATAAATGAAAATAAAATACATGTTATTTATAATGGCGTGAATTTAGAAAAATTCATTCCTAAACCTGCAAATACTCAATCGCCTTACATAGTGTTTATTGGTAATCTTAAACGCGAGAAGGGGGTTATTGAATTACTCAACGCCTTCATTCAAATTCATCCACAATTTCCTAATATGCAATTAAAGTATATTGGTAGTGGTGCTATGGCTTCGAAATTACAAAGTATAATTAACCAACATCAATTACAAAATAAGGTGACGCTTGAAGGAATAAAAGCGCATGATGAATTACCTGACATTATAGCACGAGCAACATTATTAGCTCTTCTAAGCTACAATGAAGGCGTTCCCAATGTTGTGCTAGAGGCTATGGCATGTGCAACGCCTGTAGTTGTAACAAACGTAGGTGGTATTCCAGAAGTTGTAACTGAAGAAACAGGGGTTATTACGGATAAAATAACTTCAGATGAAATTGCTATATCATTACAAGAGGCTCTCAACAATAATTGGAACTACTCTGCAATAAGAACCCATGCAGAATCATTTAATTGGGCTAAGAATACGAACGAGCTTGCAGCTATGCTATCAATAAAGGAAGGTTAATCTAAAATGAATGTTTTATACCATCATCGTACTCGTGGTAAAGGGGCAGAAGGTGCTCATATTAAAGGCATTGTTACTGCTTTTAGAGAGTTAGGTCATCAAGTCACCTTGTCTTCTATTCATAATGTTGACCCAACTAAGCCTGTAACAAAGAAAGAAAATATTCAAAAAACAACCACAGAGCATAAGTCATTGAAAAGCCGTGTACTTGAACTAACTAAGCACATGCCTGAGTTTGTTTTTGAAGCACTTGAATTACTCTACAACATTATTGCTTTACGCCAAGTTCGCAACGAAATAAAACTAAAAAGACCAACTATAATTTATGAGCGCTACTCTTTATTTATGTTTGCCAGTGTTTGGTATGCAAAACGGCATAATATTCCTTTAATACTAGAGATAAATGATTCTGCATTAGTTGAACGTGTTCGTAAACTGCTTTTCAAAAATCTCGCCTGTAAAATAGAACAATGGATATTTAGTAATGCTGCTGGTTTAGTTTTTATTTCAGGATATTTTGAAGATTTAGCAAAAAAACATTACCGTAATATTTCTCCCAGTGTAATATCACCTAATGCCGCCGATAGAAAAGTATTTGATCCAACAAAATATGATACTGAACAGGCTAAAGCGTATTATGGTTTAAGTAACAAAGTAGTGTGTGGTTTCGCTGGAGCATTTCATCACTGGCATGGCATTGATTGGTTTGTAGAAGAGTGTATTAGCGAGCTAAAAAACCATTCTGATATTGTTTTGTTTTTAGTTGGTGATGGACCACGCCATGATTTTATTAAGGCACTTGCTAAAGAACACCATTTATCTAAACAAATAGTGATGCCTGGCAGATTAGAACATGAAGATATTCCTCGTGCGATTGCCGCAATGGATTTTGGTATTATTCCTGATTCAAATGATTATGGTTCGCCAATGAAACTTTTTGAATTTATGTCAATGGGAAAGGGTATGCTAGTACCTGATTTTTCTCCTATTACAGAAGTAGTAACTGATAATCAAAATAGTTGGTTATTCAAAAAAAGAAATAAAGATGATTGTATAAAGCGTTTTTTTGAAATTGCGTCTAATCACGAAATTCAGCAACAAGTTGGTAGTAATGCAATTAACTATATTGAATCATCGCGTCAATGGCGACACAATGTAGAGCAAATAATTAAATTAGCTGAAAACAAAAAATAAAAAGAAGGATATCTAAGTGGAATTATTATTTTGGATAAGTGTTGCGCTAATTACATACAGTTACTTCATCTACCCTATTTTATTGTGTTTTGTTAGCGCATTAAAGCAAATGATAAACGACACTAAATATTTATGGCAGCGGCATCAACGACGTCCAAGTAATAGTGACTATTTACCTAAGGTTTCAATAATCATTGCTGCCTTTAATGAAGATTCATGCATTG
>Ga0209081_1002058_pt1 | contig 11781 bp, 10 predicted proteins | sample GOMGulsemesocosm_4_FD_184636 | JGI IMG/M metagenome (GOLD analysis project Ga0209081, IMG submission 184636) | Methane-oxidizing microbial communities from mesocosms in the Gulf of Mexico - GOM15B Gulf of Mexico (SPAdes) (version 2) | ecosystem: Environmental > Aquatic > Marine > Cold seeps... | reverse complement strand
ACAGAGCCATTCCCTGTCGCGGTGGCGATAGGAGCCGATCCAGCAACGGTGTTAGCGGCAGTAACACCTATTCCAGATAGCTTGGCCGAATATGCTTTTGCTGGGTTGTTGCGTGGTTCAAAAACAGAGTTAGCGCCGTGCCTATTAAGCGATTTGTTAGTGCCAGCAAATGCTGAAATTGTTTTAGAAGGCTATATTTATCCAGATGAAATGGCAGATGAAGGACCATTTGGCGATCACACGGGTTATTACAATGAAGTAGAAAGTTTTCCTGTGTTTACGGTTGAGCGAATTACCCATCGGAAAAATCCTATATATCACTCTACCTACACGGGTAAACCGCCTGATGAGCCGGCTATTTTGGGCGTGGCTTTGAATGAAGTTTTCACACCTATTCTTAAAAAACAGTTTCCCGAAATTGTAGACTTTTACCTACCACCAGAGGGGTGTTCGTATCGTTTGGCGATAGTTAGCATGAAAAAGCAGTATCCAGGTCATGCTAAACGGGTGATGTTTGGCATCTGGTCATTCTTGCGCCAATTTATGTATACCAAGTTTGTTATTGTCACCGATGATGATGTGGATATACGTGATTGGGAATCGGTGGTTTGGGCGATAACAACCCGTGTTGATCCATCGAGAGATATCAGTTTAATAGATAATACGCCTATTGATTACTTAGACTTTGCATCGCCCGTATCTGGCTTAGGTTCAAAAATGGGTCTAGATGCAACGAATAAGCTGGCAGGTGAAACCACGCGTGAATGGGGTACGCCGATTGAAATGGATCAAACGGTTAAAGATAAGGTCGATGAAATGTGGCAGTCACTAGGCCTAGAATAGAGACGTTTAGTTTTCTGTTCCAATAGGTGAAATACCTGTTTTAAGTGGCTTAAGGCTTAGTTCTAAACCTTGTCTGTAATAATCGACAGCTTTTTCAGGTGTTTCGTTTTGTCGTTCTGATAATGTCCCTAATAAAAGGTAAGCCTCTGCTGAGGGTGTTAGCTTAATGCTTTTCAATAGGTACTCTTGAGCCTTTCCATATATTTTTTGCTGCAGATACTGGGAGCCTATACCGTTCAGTAAGACAATATTTGCGGGGTTTGTTTTTAGCCACTTCTCAAGCTGTTTTATTTTTGCTTGTTGATCATAATCAAGTTGTTGGTAGAGGTTTAGCAGGTCTGTATCAATACCTTCAGATAGAGCTTTCTCAAGGGGTTTGATCAGTTGTTTATCATCACCTATGGCAACTTTATATTGAGCGTAAATAGAGAGGTATTGAGGTTCTATTTTTTGCTGCTTACTTAACTGGCTCCAAATAACGTCAATATCCTTGTCTAAATTATGGCCATGTTTGGATAGCAGCTGAATAAGGGTTTGTTGCTCAATATCTTGCCAAATAGCAGGGTCTATATGGCGATTTTTGCGCACTAAAGGTAATAATTTGTAGAGCGAGGGCCAATCTTGTAATTGCGCATAGGTTTTAAGCAGCAAGGTTAATACGATGGGATTGTCTGGGGTGATATTGAATAATTGCCTTAGGCTAGCGATGGTTTGCTCTAGTTGACCCGCTGCCAGTTGTAACTTTGCACGTGTCAGGTGAATAGCGTGTGTTTGCTCAGGTAACGCTTCGCCTGCTTTAAACAAGTAATCATCACGACGATCATAGGCCCCTTGTGATTGTGCGGCATGAGCGGCACTTAAGTAATTAAGTAAGGGGGTCGCACTATCAGCAACATGTTTTGTTAATAATTTTTCAGAACGTTGCCAATTACCTTCAGCTGATTCTAGTAAGCCTTTGATTGTTTCTTGTTGAGCACGATTGTTTTTGCGACGACTGTTCCAGCCGCTTAAGTTTTTGGGTGTTGCCTTAACGCGTAAAATAGCTCTTAAAATGAAATAAAAAATAATAAAAGCAATAAAGGTTAGGAACAGTAAAACAGCCAGTGACGTTTCGATAGAGGTTTGGCCGTAAGTGAGAAGGGCAAAACCAGGGTCTAGATGAACTTGGTAAGCTAAACCAACAGCAACAGATAAAGCGACAATGGTGATAATAAGGATTGTCACAGCTTATCTCCTTGTTCACTTGATTGAGTTGCCGACTCAGTTACCGTCGGTTCATCTGCTTGATTCGTTGTAGTAGAGCCAGTTGTCGGCTCTGTATTGACAGTTTCAGAGAGGACCGGCTCGGCCTCAATTTGTTGTACTGGTGTTAGTGGTAGCTCTCGTAACATCATTAGTGACCGACTAATATCCGGAAAAGGAACGGAGATAGGGATATTCTTTAATGTTTCAATTTGCTTAATTGCAGCTCTAACAGCAGGGTTGTTTGCATCAAAGTAATTTCCCAACCATTCGGCAGTGATAGTAAGGTTTGCTGCATATAGCTTTTCATCCCTTTGAATAAGAGCAAGTCTGGCCGCTTCAACCTTAAGGGCCAGATTCTTACGAATGAGCTCAACCTGCTCTGGTGTCATCAACGCAGCCATTGGCTGATTATTACGCCGAACAACAATGAGCTTGCTAAAATTGCTCCAAGCATCATCAAGGCTTTCTTGAATGCTTGCTGGAACGGGAGAAGAATCGCCTTTGCCAATGGCCGGTGCTTGAGTTTTGCCGGCATGAGGGTCAACAATATCCATTTGACTGATCGATGATTCAAGAGCCAATAACTGCGAAGATAAGCCAACAATATCAGGCAGTTCAAGCTGTTTTAGTAGGCTAATTTCAAAGGCAATTTGCTTGCGGACAGGGTAAGTTAGTGGGTCTGCATTTTCCTTTAGGCGTTGATCCGCTGCTTCTAAAGCAGAAATGGCTGTTGCTACATTAGCGGCTAAATAGAGTTGGCTATTAGCAATATTGCTGAGGTATTCCGCTTCGGAAATAAGCCATTGTCTTTTGCTTTTTTTAACTTGGTCTTGTAGCTGATGAATCTGTTCAGTTAATGTTTTTTCAAGTGACTGATGGTGTGCGCTTAGCTGGGCAATCGAGCTACTGAGCGCTTTTTCACTCGCTGCTTGAGTGCTTAATAAGCTGTTCCCCGATAATTGATTAGCTTCACTTGAACGGGTGACTGAATTTATTTTTTTTTCAAGCATTAAATAGCCAAAATAACCGGCTACCGCTAGTGAAATGACAAAGAATAGTGCAAGTAAACCTACACGACTAGTTTTGGGTTTTGGGGCAGGGCTAGTTTCTTTTTTATCGCTGATTGGACTTTTATGATTAGAGGTTAGCTTTGTATCATCTTTTGTTAGGTTTTTATCAGTCATAAGTGTGGTTCTATATGGTTTTTTAGAACTCGGTCAAGAGAGTTGAGAGCAATATAAATTTAGCTTAACCATAGTTATACGGCTATGCAAGTAAAAGTATATCTAGAAACCGCCTCTGGATGATTACGTTTTATAGGCTTAACAGAGCAGAAATAAAAGCGTGGTTATATTGCAATCAAGACGTCGGTTCTCACCGTCGTTTTAACAAGGAGAAGGATTGCATGGAGCAGCACTTTCACAAAAAACAATTCCTAAATACATTCGCAAGAAGGGCAAGGCTTTGGCCTGCTCTCACAACGTGCTCAAAACTAGTAGGGAAAACTCAATGACTAGAACTAATGTGTCTTATCATGAAAGGCAAAAGGCAAGACCGGACACCTTTTTTTTGACAATATTTTTACAGTACATGTTTTTATGTGGCAGGCAGAAGCCGACACCCTGTCTAAGTGAAAGAGTAAAGCCATCCCAGATAGCTCTTACTTGTTTGAGGTTAATCAATTCCAAACAGGTTGCGGGTATAGGCTTTTTCAAGCGCGTCTTTAATTTCTTCGTGTATTCGGTTGGCGACGATAATATCGGCTTGTTGCTTGAATGTATTCAGGTCTTTTTCAGACAGTGATTTATCCCGATTATCCTGCCAAAACAATTCGCTGTTAGACCATTAAAATTCCAAGCAAAAACAGGGATTATCCCCCCCCCTTATAAAAAGGATTCACTACTGTTATGGAGAGAGGGAAATTAGAATTAATCTGATAGACAACGCAGAACCAGAAAGCCAGAAACCTGCCTTGAGAAACGAAACCCAATAACTTACTTAGCTTTATATTTGATTGGGGGATCAGGCTTTATCAACTACATCTTAATCTGCACATATTCTTTTAACTACGCTATCAACTGAGAGATCAGCTAAGTTACCAACTTCAATGACATTAAAAGAACCGCGCTGTATTTCTGCTCTGGCTGCAGATGTCTTGTTTCCAAACAGTGCCAAGCCTGCTTTTCCCAAGCATGAGGCTATATGGCTAGGCCCAGTGTCATTTCCCACTACAAAATCGGCTTCATTGAGTAGTCCTGCCAGTTCAAACCAGCTGGATATCCCCCTTTTTTCAATGAGCGTGTGGCCCGGCAATATTTTGACCAAATTGCGTTCATCAGGACCTAAAATATTGACCACATCATACCCTTGGGAAAGCAGTGATTCGGCCAGCTTTGCATAATAAGGCCAGCGTTTTTCTGGATGTTTTGCAGAACACCCAGGGATTAATGCAATGTATGGCTGGCTAATATTTTCACTTTTGAGTAATGCAGAAACATCATCAGCGAGCCAGTTCACATAGGGTTTCTCGGCAAATACAATAGGTATATTTGCGTTTCGTAGAATATCAACTTGCCCCTTCAGACCCGACTTTGGTTTGGTTGATGTTTGTCGGCCGTACCAGCTTATCTTGTTAAAAAACAACTGTCGATAAAGCTGGGTTCGATTTGAGTTTTGTAAATCGATAATGCCGTGAAACTGTTCCTGTTTTAGCTGTGCAAACAGGTGTTTATTCACTGTTATCTGCCACCAAGGTGCTCGAGAATCACAGATGATGCGATCAATGTGCGGGCATCGCTGCATCAGGATCTCAAATTTTGGATCGGTCAACAAAACCAGTTCGGCACCAGAAAAGTGCCGCCTGAGATCTTTCAGCACGCCATCACTCTGGATAAGATCACCCAGTGCTCCATGCTTAATAATCAACAGTTTCTTTTTCTCGTTCATCATAAGATTGTCAATCAAGTGCTTCTTTTTGTCGAATAGCTCGATAGTAATCTATATAGGCACTCACTATGACGCTCTTGGTAAAACCGTTTTGAAAACGCTCAAAGCCGTTACAGCTTAACCGATCGGCTAGTTCTGGATCTTTCCGCAAACGTTCGACACCTGCGGCAATAGCCTCTACATCATCAATGGGGGCTACCAAACCATTAATATCATGTTGAACAAACTGTCTTGGGCCATCTGCATCACTTACAAGCAAAGGTGTTTGTTGCGCCCAGCTCTGTATAAAGACCGTGCCAAAACCTTCATTACGAGAAATAAAGGCACAAATATCTGCCGCCTGCAATATAGCCGCTCTATCAGTACGCCACCCTAGGAGCTTTACCCGCTCTGTCAGATTCAATCTGGCAATTTGTTGTTCCAACTCGGCTCGTTGTGGGCCTTCGCCGGCTATCCAAACATAAATATCTGGCAGTTTTGCTGCTACATCAATCAATGTATCAAAAGCTTTATCAGGATGAAGGCGGCCAAGCCCAAGTACTAATGTTGCTTTTTCTGGCGTATCAAAATCTGCACGATTAATGGGTGTCTTCACCAATTCCACTTCTGCGAAATTAGGAATTTGTGTCAGACACGACTTAGCAACTCCCTCTTGCTCCAGATACGATTGAATGTCGGGAGTTAAAGCAACAAAATATTGCATGTTGTTGTAATATTTAAGTTTGTATGGTGTGCCAAATCTTGCGACCGTCAAGTAGCGGGGTACTGACATCGTCTTTGACCATTGAGGGATATGCTGACATGCACGGCTCATCCAGCCCTGAACAATATCTGGCTGGAAACTTTTGATAATGCGACGTATTTGCCAGGATGTATAAAAATCAAACTTACCGCCAAACGGCAAGCTATGAACCTTAACACCAGCGGCTTCCAGCGCATGTACCCTCACATCATTGGGCCGTGTAACAACCTCAATGGTCTGATCAGTATGGTGCATGGCAATACTCATATCCACAAATGCCGTTTCTGCACCACCATGCTCGCCACCAGCCATTATATGCAGAATTTTCATTCTTTATTTTCCACATCTCAGAAATACATGGTTTACTCTATTCATAAGCTACGCCCCTACTTTTATTAATCTCTTTAATAATTCTGAAATATTAGCGTATTAAGATTACAACTTTATGTAATGTGTATAATATTTATTTTTATCCTTAGCTGTTTTAATGCTCGCTATAGAATCACTCTCGAATAAAGAACGTATTTTCCTTGCGCTCCTGCCTGCTTTACTCCTGTTTTCCAGAGGTACTGCTGATATGACTGTTTCATTATGCGGCCTCTTTTTTTTATGGCTGAGCTACCAACATAAAAACTGGGACTGGGCAAAAACAACTTGGTTTAAGTGGGTGTGGGTATTTTGGGGATATTTATTATTGATAAACGTTCCTCTCAGTATCGACTCAAGTGACAGCCTTTTTTATGCCATCACTTTCATACGTTGGCCATTATTTGCCGCGGCCATCGCTTACTGGATTTTGAAAGATAAACCACGCCAGCGGTGGTTTCTGATTGCTCTTATTTTAACCAGTCTGTTTATCGTGCTCGATACAGTGTGGCAATATTTTACAGGGGTGGACTGGTTTGGCATTTCTAGTTTCAATGATACGCGGCTGACAGGTCCTTTTCGCAATCTCATACCAGGAACCATGATGGTGAGGGTTTGGTTTATTATGCTGTTTGCTGTTTTCCTTATACCTTTACTGAGATCACAAAAAAGACAACTTTTTTATCTAATAGCACTGATCGCACTAGGGCTTGCTTTTATCTTTATTACTGGTGAGCGCATGGCTTTCATTGTGTTTTTGGCGGGTAGTACCATCTGCATTACTGGCATGTTTTTCGAATATCAAGCACACCGCAAGCAATTGTTAGTGGGCTTGTTCGCCATTGCTATTGGTTTTACCGTTTTGAGTCAGCTTGATCCTATGATGACGCAAAGAACCATAGCAAGTGCACTGGATAAACTAGCTCACTTCCCTGAATCTGATTATGGTCAGGTCTTTCAAACCGCTGTTAGTGCGTGGCAGCAGCACCCTGTTTTTGGCAGTGGCATGCATACATACCGCACCGTTTGTGAAGGTATCGCAATCTCATCGCAGACGAATCTTAACTGTAGCCACCCGCATAACCTTTATCTACACATCGCCGCTGAAACAGGACTGCTTGGGTTGTGTCTGTTTGTTATCATGCTGCTGATGCTGTATATCAATGTATTGAAACCCTTATATCGATCACAACAGTGGTTAAAAATGGCAGGCAGCTTCACGATATTATCAGCTTCACTATGGCCTCTTATCGGAGGTAAAAGCGTATTGAATAATTGGATTGCCGCTCTAGTCTGGCTCGGCGTCGGCTGGTGTTTAGCTATAGCACTAGCTCACAAGAAACAAGCTTCAAACTAATGTTTTAAATAAACACCTAGCGTCTGTTCCAGCATGTTTTGTAGACTAAAAGGGTGTTCTTTAGGTACAACAGGAGGCTGTTTAATCCAGCTAATAACCCGATCTGCTGCTTGCTCAATATCGCCAACATCAACTCGGCCCTGAGGAAAAACAGCAGTAAGCTGCTCCTCAACACCTCCATGAGCATATGCTATTACGGGCACACCGAGGCTCAATGCTTCTATTGTTGTTCGCCCAAAGGCTTCTGGTTCGCGTGACATCGACAGAACAATATCAGAAATCGCCATGACCTCTCGCAAATCGGAGCGGTGACCCACAAAACAAAGCCCATCACTTACTTGTTTTTCTTCAGCTAATTTTTTTAACTCTTCAAGAAAAGCTGTTTTACCTTTTTTTGCCTCACCGACAACCAGCCCGAAGACATCTACAGATTTTGATTTAAGCAATGCCAGCAGCTCAATGAAGTCTTGCTGCCCTTTCCAGCGTGTTATTCGTGCTGGAAGGGTGATAATAAACTTTCCTTTTGTCTGTGGGTAATCCTGATACCATTCTGACAGCCATTTATCAGATGGTGCGAAACTAAAGGGAAACTTGCTGGAACTGACACCTCGATGGATGCGATGCACTTTTTCTGGGTTAACTTTATAGTTCTTCAGAACATAGTCGCGAATCATGTCCGATACTACGATAACGTGTTCTCCTTTCATCATCACCGAGCTGTATCGGCTAACCGAATAAGGCCCATGAACCGTGGTCACCAGCTTCGGGCGTGTTGCGGGATCCATGCCCTTCCAGGCAAGGTAGCAAACCCAGGCGGGGAAACGCGACCGGACATGGAGAATGTCAATTTTCTGTTCCTGTAGAAAGCGGCGGAGCCTGAAAACCAAGCGGAATGTGAAGAGCGACTTATGTCCTATTGACCATTGAATATGTTTACTGCCTTGGCGAATGAGCTTATCAACCATTCTACCGCCTGCAGAAATCACTATCGAATGATGCCCCGTATCAACAAGGTGACGAGCCAGTTCTAGTGTGCCACGTTCTACCCCTCCCGATTCCAGCGCTGGCAAAACCTGCACAATACGCAAGCTAGGTGTATTCATTGCGCCTTACCCAAGCGCCGGTACAGACACCAAATCATCTGCCATTGGCATTAGCCACTGTTCATGCAACCAATCTGCACAACGATCCGCTTCAAAATAGTTAAAACTGGGGCTTAGATGTTGCTTATATGCACCGAGCTTATCAAAACGAACAACATCGTTTGCCGCGATAAGCTGATTAACTCCCCAAGCCAATCTGCTTTCACGTTTGCTTGTCATATTCAATATACCGACAGCCACTCTGGCAGTAAGTGCTTCATAAATCATTGAAACCGAATCTTCAGATATCCATGCTGTCGCCACATCCGCAAGTTGTTCTGCCACCCAGCCAGGTTTGGTTTTATCGACTGATACAATCTCCAAATTAGCACACGGCTGAATTTCTTTATGCAGCTCATCGACAAAAGATGCAGGGGTACGCCGTGACGTTGTAAGAGTATAGTGTTTGCTTGAATCATCTTCCACTAACTGTTTTATTTGTTTAATAAGATCATGCATATCAAAATCATAATGCTTTGATGGCCCGCCCACCATAATTAAAGCCTTGGTATGGTGATGAGGTCCAGCTGCCCGCATTGAGTTCAGTACACCTTTAGTTTGCAGAACCCTAGCAAAACCCTGGTACTGATCATGTTCAGGAATAATCGATAAGTCAAAAAATGATGCTGGCAAGCTGGGTTTCATTAATACTATAGCCTTACCGCCGTAGGCTTTGCGTGCGGCAAGCAAATGTATATGCGTGCGGTGTCCTGCTCCAATAAGCAAATCGGGTAGAGGCAAGCCTTTACCTAGAGCCCATGAGGCGCTCAGATACCCCTTAATACCATTCAATCCACTCTGAACAGGTATATCATAACAGCGACAAGCATGCCTTCTTTCGATAGCAGCCACTAGCCCCTCACTTTGGTTTTGATGGCCAGGTTTACCGTCTATCAGTCGCCAAATTATTATAGGCTGTCTTATGTGTATATTCGTGTTGTCGTTCATGGAGTCAGAACCTAAATTAAATACACCATATAATATATATAAAGTATGTTTCAAATTTATGACAACATTCAGTGTAAGGTTCACATCTGCTGATATCAGCCTTGCAAACTGGTACTCTGCAGTAGATAACAACTACTAATCAATGCCAAATAAGTTGCGGTATAAACCTTTTCAAGCACGTCTTGAATTTCTTTGTGTATTCGGTTGGCGAAGATGATATCGGCTTATTGTTTGAATATATTTAAGTCTTTTTTCCACCTGCGAGTTAAAAATATCCAGTTTTGCAGTACCTGTTCATAGACAATAATGCCTATTCCTATGTATTTAAGACGTTTCATAATGCCTTGTATTGATGAGGCGCGAAAGTTATCTGAGCTACTCTTCATGATCAAACGATAAACGCACACAGTCTTTGGACTTTGTTTGAGTATGGATTCGGCAATATGATCTTTGCGGGTGTCGTTGGTTTCAACAATGGCCTTGATCAGGCAGTTGGGCACATCTTGATAGTTTGCTAATAATTGCTGGGTATCTTTGGGCAAGCAGTAACCGCTGTAACCAAAAGAAGGATTATTATAATGATCGCCTATTCTTGGATCGAGACAGACACCTTTTTTCAGCTTTATTCACAGAGAGCGTTATTTACTTAAATTGCATCACTAGACCGAATAAACCCAGTAAGATCAGGCATGGTTGAAGAGTCAAGTGAATAGAGTTGGTCAAGCTATGGTTGCAACGGGCTTGGCATAAACTTTACCTTGAGCTAGTTAAGACAAGGTGAGAACAATTATCGAATTATAGAGAATTATTTAACGTACATGTCGGTGTGGAGTTATTGACAGAAATACGGGACGACCTAAGAAGAATGATTAATTAATTCTCACTCAAATTTTATTGGCAATTAGCGGCCTTAAAGAGCCTTTGTTACTCCGCTATTTATAATATAGAAACCAAACCATCATCGGTGGCTTGTTTAGCAAAGCTGACCTTATCGCAACCAATAGCAGTAGCGTGTTTAGCAATACGTTCGCTTAAGGTAATAAAGTGGCTGCTTTTTTTAAATGAGGAGCTTTGTTCAGGATAGAGCAAAAAAAGATTATCCAGTGCCAATTGGCTGGTGATAGTAATGTAAGGTAATTCAAGTGGTAAGGCTTGGGGTGATTGCTTAGGTAGGCAGCGTTGATATACATCGGCATTTTCAACATGAAAACCAGTATTTTGGAGTGATTCAGCGAGGTACTTTCGACCATCTAAGCCTTTAATGATGAGGCAAGAGCGGGAGCCTTCGATGCTGGCTATTTGGTCTAATAATTGTTCTGAATTGAAGGGCAGCATGGCGCATTGGCTCTTGTGTATACCCACTCCAGCCAAGGCTTGCTGTGTTTTAGGGCCAATAGCAAAAATTTGAGCCTTGGTTTTTGGCCATTGCCCTTTTAGTAAAAGGTCAGCATGGTATACCGCATTGACGCTGGTAAAAATTAAAAGATGATAGTTTGCTATTTTTAATAATTTTCTTAAGGCAGGCTGAGAATCTGTTACTGGTTCAATTACTATTGTTGGGCATTTTATAGCTTGAAAGCCCTTCTCTTTGAGCTTTTTAATAAGTGGGCCGGCTTGATGTGCAGGCCTTGTAACTAGAACATTGTTAAGCTCTTGCTTCACTCTGCGCTTGATGAGTAGAGTTTATCTAAAATTTGTTTAGCGCCTTTGTTTAACAGGCGTTCGGCGATTGTTTCACCGAGTTGACTGGCTTCATCAAGAGGCCCTGATATTTTTTCACGTAACACGACCGTACCAGCTGGTTCAGCAACTAGCCCCGTGATATGTAGAGTTTCACCGTTAATTTCTGCATGGCCCGCAATAGGTGCTTGGCAACCACCTTCTAGGCGGAAGTTCATTGCTCGTTCTGCACCAACACGGTAAGCCGTTGGGCGGTGATGCAAACAGGCAATTAAAGCTTTTGTTGCTTCATCATCTGTTCTGCACTCAATGCCAATAGCACCTTGACCGATAGCAGGGATGCTTTGATCACTAGGGATTGAGTATTTGATACGATGCTGAAAATTGAGCCGAATTAAGCCGGCACTAGCAAGAATAATGGCGTCGTAGTCGCCGTCATCAAGCTTCTTAAGGCGTGTGTTTACATTGCCACGCAAGGATTTAATGATTAAGTCAGGGCGTTGCTCTAACAA
>Ga0209081_1002057_pt1 | contig 11784 bp, 7 predicted proteins | sample GOMGulsemesocosm_4_FD_184636 | JGI IMG/M metagenome (GOLD analysis project Ga0209081, IMG submission 184636) | Methane-oxidizing microbial communities from mesocosms in the Gulf of Mexico - GOM15B Gulf of Mexico (SPAdes) (version 2) | ecosystem: Environmental > Aquatic > Marine > Cold seeps... | reverse complement strand
TGTTCATCCCTGAACTCGGGGTATACGACCGCCATGGAGGGCGGAAGTGCAGGCTCCGCAGGAGCAGGTGGCTGCCCTACATCCTTGGGCGTACCCCTCTTTGTTCATCCCTGAACTCGGGGTATACGACCGCCATGGAGGGCGGAAGTGCAGGCTCCGCAGGAGCAGGTGGCTGCCCTACATCCTTGGGCGTACCCCTCTTTGTTCATCCCTGAACTCGGGGTATACCTACATCCTGTAGGCATAAAAAAACCATTGGGGTCACCCCCAATGGTTTTCTGGATTAAGCCAATACCGCGAGCTTAATAGGTCATGTCTGTGCGGTCTAAATTAAGTGCGCTCAAACAGTGCAGCAATGCCCTGACCGCCGCCGATGCACATAGACACTACAGCGTAACGGCCGCCAATGCGTTCCAGCTCGTAAAGAGCTTTAATGCTGATGATCGCACCGGTCGCACCAATTGGGTGACCTAGGGAAATACCAGAACCATTCGGGTTAACCTTGTCCGCAGGCAGAGACAAATCTTTGCACACAGCCAAAGCCTGAGCTGCGAACGCTTCGTTCACTTCCCAAGTATCGATATCGGCAACCGTCAGCTCGGCATTAGCCAGCAGCTTCTGAATCGCTGGGGTAGGACCAATGCCCATGATCTTAGGATCAACACCTGCGAAGGTGTACCCCACTAGGCGTGCCATTGGCTTAAGGCCGCGCTTTTCAGCTTCACCCTTTTCCATCAATACAACACCAGCCGCCGCATCGTTCAAACCAGAGGCGTTACCCGCGGTGACGGTACCGTCTTTCTTGAAGACTGGGCGCAGCTTGGCCATGTCAGCCATAGTGCAGCCGTGACGCACATGTTCGTCCGTATCAAAAACAGTCACACCCTTGCGGCTCTTCAGCTCAACCGGCAGGATCTGCTCTTTAAAACGCCCTTCATTAATAGCCTGCTCAGCGCGGTTGTGACTAGAAGCAGCCAGCTCATCTTGTTGCTCGCGGGTGATATCCCACTGCGCGGCAACATTCTCAGCGGTTATGCCCATGTGCGTGTCTTCAAACGGACAGGTCAGTGCGCCTGTCATGGCATCAACCATTTCAGCGTCGCCCATGCGCGCGCCGAAACGTGCACTTGGCAACCAGTAAGGCACACGACTCATGGATTCCGCACCACCGGCAACCGCGATGTCCGCGTCGCCCAGCAGAATCATTTGTGCAGCAGAGATGATCGCCTGAAGGCCTGAACCACACAGGCGGTTAACCGTCAGCGCTTGGGAGCTGTCTGGCAAACCGGCTTTTTTACCCGCTACGCGGCTCATGTACATGTCGCGACGATCAGAGTGCGTGACGTTACCCATAACACAATGCTGTACTTCGCTGGCATCAATGCCGGCGCGTTTAATGGCTTCTGCCAACACCATGCCACCCAGATCCGTTGGGGCTATGCCCTTCAGGCTGCCACCAAAACCACCAATTGCGGTGCGCACACCACTAACAATAACTACTTCACGCTGACTCATCTCTGAACCTCACTGTAAATATGATGTATTACTTACGAACCTGTTCGTGGTTCTCTCGATCAAACCACACGAACGACACCGATCCCCACATGGGCCGGTGCCGCTTAAAAATTCACCGTCTATGCAAACACTGGCCCAAACAAGACCAGGCCAACTGAACGCGCGCGCATTATACACAAAGATCAAACGGCTGTTTCAATAGCCTCACAGGGCGCAACTATTCTAACGTTTTGCCTTTCCGCTGAGCTAGGCTGTATCAATTAGATCGTATCGATGACACCTGAGTTGGCCAGCCCTACCATATCCTCAGCGGACAAACCGAGGATGCCGCCCAAGACTTCATCATTGTGACTGCCGACTTCACCACCCGGCCAACAGGTTTTACCGGGTGTGTCGCTCAACTTAGGCAGGATCGCAGGGATCTCTAAGGGTTTGCCATCGATCTCCACCTGCTCAAACATGCCGCGAGCGCGGAAGTGCTCGTCCTCGAACATATCCTCAACCGAGTAGATAGGGCCACCCGGCACTCGGTTATCCTCCAGTTTTTGCAGAACATCCGCCGAGGGCAGTGATAAACACCACTGAGCCAAGACATGATCAATGGCCTGCTCATGCTCCACTCGGCCAGCGTTATCGGCCATCCGCGGATCAGTGCCCATATCTGGGCGGCCCACCGCCACCATCAAACGCTGGTAGACCGAGTCGCCGTTGCCACCAATGACCACAAATTTGCCGTCGGCGCAGCGGTAGGTATTGGTCGGTACAATGCCCGTCACCGTGGTACCCGAAGGTCCGCGCACCACACCCGCCCCTGAGTACTCTGGCACCACGGCTTCCATCATATTGAACATGGCCTCATACAGAGCCACGTCCACCACTTGCCCTGTCGCTGTGCCGCGCTCCTTTGCCAGCAGCGCCATAACAACCCCTAGCGCCGCATGAATACCGGCAATGGTGTCGCCAATGCTTAAATTAGGGCGCACGGGGGGCTGCTCAGGAAAACCGTTAACGTAGCGAAAGCCGCTCATGCCTTCACACACAGAAGCGTAGCCGGGTCGTTTGCTATAGGGACCGTCCTGACCGAACCCTGAAATACGGGTATACACCAGCTCCGGGTTGCGCAGTTTTACGTGTTCCGGTCCTACGCCCCACTTCTCCATGACCCCAGGGCGAAAGTTTTCCACCAGCACATCGGCTGTGTCGATCAATTCAGCCAGCAATTGTTGGCCGCGGACCTGGCGTAAATCCAAGGTGACGGATTTCTTATTGCGGCCAAGGCTGCGAAACCACAGCGAGGTGCCATCTTGCACCTCGCGCCAGCCGCGTATCGGATCACCGCCCCCAGGGGGCTCAACTTTGATCACCTCGGCGCCAAAATACGCGAGCATGGTGCAGGTAAAAGGCCCAGCCAATAGCTGCCCCACCTCAATAACCCGAATGCCCGCCAACGGCCCGTGTCCACCCGTGGCCGCAGAGCGCTGCGTCTCTTTATCCATGGTTATTTTCCAACGCCGAATTCACCATCAGCACCAACTTGCCAATCACCTCATTGGCTTCCATTAAACGGTGCGCAACCGCCACCTGCTCAAGGCTGAAATCCACTGGGTGCAATAGAGGCACGATATCGCCAGCGTTGATGTGAGGCCAAATATACTGCAGCAGCTTTTCCGCTATTGCGGTTTTCGCCGCCGAACTTTGCGGCCGCAGGGTTGAGCCGGTCAGGGTTAAACGCTTGAGCATCACTGGCATCATATTTAACTCGGCCACCGAGCCACGCAGATAAGCAATATTAACAATTCGCCCCTCAACCCCGGCGCAACGCATATTACGCTCGATATAATCGCCTCCCACCATATCGAGAATAACATCAACTCCGTGCCCATCCGTGTATTCACTGACCTGCTCGACAAAATCACCCTTGCTGTAATCAATCGCCAGCTCGGCGCCTAAGGCCCTGCACGCCGCACATTTCTCCGCGCTGCTGGCGGTGGTCAACACTCTTGCGCCCATGGCCACGGCCATTTGTATTGCCATGGAACCAATGCCGCTGGCACCCGCGTGCACCAGTAGGGTTTCACCGCGGCGCAGCTGCGCTCGATCAAACACATTGCCCCAAACGGTAAAAGCGGTTTCCGGCAGTGCCGCCGCTTGCCGTAAGTTCAACCCCTCAGGGACAGGTAAACACTGCCCCGCGTTGACACAAACCTGTTCGGCATAACCCCCGCCGTTGGTCAGCGCACACACAGAGTCACCAACCTGCCAACCTTGCACTGCACCACCCAGCGCTCGCACACGCCCCGACACCTCCAAACCTAACAGCGGCGAGGCGCCTGCTGGCGGGGGGTAAAAACCCTGCCGCTGGATAATATCCGGGCGATTAATACCCGCGTAGGCCACCTCAATCAGCAGCTCATCATCCCTCGGCTGCGGCGGCGCCTGCTCAGCCAGTGTTAACTCGTCCGCCGAGCCGGGTTGTTTTACCTGAATAACGCGCATATTTACTTTCTGCCTTAGGTGAATCAGCGCATTAAAATGCACGGATCAAGCTTGGGGTTGCGACTTAAATTAATAACTAAAGGGAGCTGGGCGCTTAAGGCGCCAGCCGTTCAATACTCCACTGACCATCTGGCTGGCGATTGTATTCAAAGCGGTCGTGTAAACGGTTCGCCCCGCCCTGCCAAAATTCAATGCGCGTAGGCACTACGCGATAGCCGCCCCAGAAATCGGGGAGCGGGACCTCGCCCTTGGAAAATTTATCCTTCATGGCCGTGAATTGCTGCATCAATAATTGACGCGAAGACACCGGGCGACTTTGCGCCGAGGCCCAGGCCGCCAACTGACTCTCTTTGGGTCGCGACAGGAAATACGCCAAGGATTCAGCCTTGGGGACTCGCTCAGCTACGCCGCAGACCTTCACCTGCCGCTCGAGAATATGCCATGGAAAGTGCAGACTGACTTTTTTGTTCACACCAATATCCTGCGACTTTCGACTGCCATAATTGGTGTAAAAGACGAAGCCTTTTTCATCGACGTGCTTTAGCAGTACGATGCGCTGCGACGGTTGGCCATCGCCGTCAACCGTGGCGACGGTCATCGCCGTAGGGTCCTGCAACTCGGCATCAATGGACTGCTGCAACCAGCGCTCAAATTGCGCAACAGGGCTTGCAGCCAAATCCTCTTGCTGCAAGCCACCTTTAAGGTACTCGCGCCTTACATCTTCTAGATCCATTATGTCGCTCTTTTGGTCTGCCGCCATTTGTCGGTCGGTACATCATATTACTAAAATTGTAACCCCAATAGCACTCAGTCCCCAGCGACAAATATCAAGCCGCCGCACACTCATACGAAGTTTTCTTATAGAATTAAAAGGCAATCCACCACCGACAAACGCGAGCAGAGGCCATGACGACACTTTCCACCCCCACTGCCAAGACGACCATAACAGGGTTAATTTTGGCAGGTGGTCGCTCGCAGCGCATGGGTCAGGATAAAGCGCTCATCAAGCTAAAAGGGCGCTCACTGTTACAGTGGAGCGAGACTCGGCTCGCCCCGCAAGTTGACTCACTGCTCATTAGCAGCAATCGCCCGCAGGCTCTGCAAGCCATCACCCACAGTCCAATCATTGCAGACGATTTTCTTGACCTGCAGCTACCGCCCTTCAGTGGCCCTCTGGCCGGCATTCTCGGCGCGCTGCTGTGGATGCAACAATTTCAGCCCCAGCAACAATGGCTACTCAGCGTTGCCGTCGATACACCTCAATTTCCCCCCAGTTTGGCCGATGACCTATTTAAGCTGGCCAGCATTGAGTCGCGAAAACTGGTCTGCGCCGCGTCCGCGGACAAACTGCACCCGACCTGCGCACTCTGGCATACAGATCTGGTGGTGCCACTGAGAGATTACCTGCGAGCCGGAGAGCGTCGCTTGATGGGGTTTCACAAGGCTCACGAAGGCGGTTGCGTAAGCTACTCAACCAGCCCTTACGACCCATTTTTCAACCTCAATACCGCTGCAGATTTAGATCAGCTAGAGCGGGAAAATAGCGCTTTCAAAGATTGAGCGGTTTGGCTAACCTAACCGGGGTATAAACTTGACGTAACGGCTTTATTACAAAGCCGCTTATCACAGCAGCAAGGGCGACGCGTGACGGACCATTCGCAGGTACTAAACGAGCAGCAAGCTCAAACACTGGCACACTGCCCAGAGTGTCAAGCTCCCCTGAACGCCAGCAAAACCATTGCCGACCTCAACCAACAGCTTGCGGAATTAAATCAGCTGGTGCACACGGACACCCTCACAGGCCTCAATAACTACCGACACTTTATCCGCGTCCTGGAACAGGAGCTGGAACGCACACACCGAACCGCTCAGCCCACGTCGATGATCATGCTCGATTTGGACTTTTTCAAAAAAGTGAATGACAACTGGGGGCATGAGGTAGGCAACCAAGCACTGGTACAAACCGCGCAGCTACTCAGGAATACTACCCGCAAGCTAGACATACCCTGTCGTTACGGCGGTGAAGAATTCGCCTTAATACTCCCCACCACCGATCTGCTCACCGGCGCCCGCGTCGCCGAGCGAATACGCTCAGCAATTGCGTCGACCCCCCTCGTATTTAGCGACAATCAAGGTCAAGCGCAGGAGATCGAACTCAACGCCAGCCTCGGCGTTGACGTATTCAGCAGACGCGATAGCGACACCCCAGAGGCTTTTGTCGCACGCGTAGATGCCCTGCTCTATCAAGCAAAAGCCAACGGCCGCAATCAAGTAGTGCACGGCGTACACAGCGACATGACACCGACAGCCACCGTTACCAGCGACGAGAAGGACGCACTGTTTGGACTCTTTGACGACACTTAAAACAAACAAAAAGAGCAGATCAACCGTCAAACCAGAGCAACACCCACATCAGTTGGGCAAGCTCAACACTAGCCGTGCAAAAAACGCACAGCCCAGCCACTTAATTACAATTGCCGCTTGACCAACGCACACCCAATCTCTAATATCCGCATCCGTTCCTTGTTGAACATGTGTTTCCGATATAGCTCAGCGGTAGAGCAGTTGACTGTTAATCAATTGGTCCGTGGTTCGATCCCACGTATCGGAGCCATTTTTTTAAAAAGTTGCCCATGGCGACTTTTATCCCTAAATGGAAGTGCCCAGTGCTCTTTCAGTTAGGAAACCGTTTTGATCCGATATAGCTCAGCGGTAGAGCAGTTGACTGTTAATCAATTGGTCCGTGGTTCGATCCCACGTATCGGAGCCAATACTAAACCCTTGAAGCGCAAGCTTCAGGGGTTTTTTTATGCCTACAGGATGTAGGTATACCCCGAGTTCAGGGATGAACAAAGAGGGGTACGCCCAAGGATGTAGGTATACCCCGAGTTCAGGGATGAACAAAGAGGGGGACGCCCAAGGATGTAGGGCAGCCACCTGCTCCTGCGGAGCCTGCACTTCCGCCCTCCATGGCGGTCGTATACCCCGAGTTCGGGGATGAACAAAGAGGGGTACGCCCAAGGATGTAGGGCAGCCACCTGCTCCTCGGCAATTGCTCCTGAATCGCTTCAGAGCGCCTACTGTTGGTGCTCTACTACCTACGTCCGTGTAGGCATGTGGAGCCTGCACTTCCGACGATCGCTAGCGGCTCCTGCCTCGCTTGTTAGTCCCTTAACGGCGTCCATGGCGGTCGTCCCCCCCAGCTCAGGGATGAATAGGCGCCCCCCCCATTTAAATCGTCCCATTCACATCACTTCCCTGAAGAGACTCAAACTTTAAACCAGCCGACATGGAGGAATAGCCAGAATCAACTAGAATTTCAACATCAACAGAGAGCCTCACTTTTTACATCAACCCACAAAAATAACCCGCTGGCCAGGGAAGTCCATGAGCTCAGAAAACTCCAGCATCGCACAAGGTCTGCAACAGCGGCCCCGCCACGTTTTGACTCTAGTGGTCCTCACACTCTGCTGCCTGCCCTTCGCGCTCAACCTAATGGGTGTCGATTTTTCATCCAGTAAAACCCCCCTGTCGGCTGACAGTGTTGTCGACGGCAAGGTCAAGGCCGACGCGCTCTTCTACGCGTTGGCTGGCGCCATGCACCACGCGCTACTGGAGTGGAGCGCGGTAAGTATTGCCGTGCTGGCAGCACTGACTTCATTCTTACACTACAGCATCCGACGCGACGTAACCGTACCCATTATCGGCATGGCGCTGCTCTGTGCCGGCCTGGTCGACGCCTTCCACACCTTGGCCGCCACCCGCATCATCCAGGCTCAGGCCCCCAATACAGATTTCATCCCCTTCACCTGGGCTATCTCACGTATATTTAACGCCAGCATCATGATCGCCGGTGCCATTATCAGCATGTGGATTCTGCGCAAAACACGCCAGTTGGGGCAGCCTGACAACATCAACAGACTCCATAGCGTCGGCACCATCGGCATCATCAGTGCGATCTTTATCTCCCTGGCTTACATATTGGTGCACACAGCCGCGATCAGTGAACAGCTGCCGCAAACCATGTACCGCGACTCACTGATTACCCGTCCCTTTGACGTATTACCACTGGCCTTATTCTCGGTCAGCGGCGCACTGTTTTGGAGCTGGTATCAACAGGACCACTCAGCCATTAAGTTTGCACTGCTGCTGAGTATTATCCCTGAGGTTGCCACCCAGCTGCACATGGCCTTCGGCTCCACCGCCCTGTTCGACAACCACTTTAATATCGCTCACCTCTTAAAGAACATCGCCTACAGCTGCATCTTTATCGGCTTGCTGATCGATCTGGTTTCACGTCTGCCCGACGAACGTGTTGGCCGCGCTGGCTTGCCGACACCATCCGCCCCTGTCCAATACAACAACAGCGACCTGCTGGAACCTGGCATCGCTAAACGTCCGCTGGGTGTTCAGCTGCCCGCCGCCGCTTTTGCCCTGACACTCATAGTCTCACTGATTGTTGGCGCCAGCTTTTATCTCGAAAGTGAACGATTGGTGATCGACAAGGAACTCGACGACCTGAAAAATGAGAGCCAGCTGGTAGAACCCCTGCTCGCCAACCTGTTTGAACAATCGTATGGCGACGTCAACTTTCTTAGCCGCACCCCTCCGATCGAGGGCATCATGCGCGCCAAGACAGACGGCGACGAGATGAACCTGACCCTGTGGAAAGGCCGACTGCAGCGAATTTTTTCGGAGATGTTGGCCGCCAAGGGGATTTACACACAGATTCGCTACATAGGCCAAGCTAATGACGGCCGAGAGCTCATTAGCGTCAGGCGCCAGCGCAGCGGTGTGCGGATAACACCAGAGAGTCGACTGCTGGCCCGCAGCCACAAGGACTACTTCCTCAAGACCATCGACAAGCAACCGGGTGAGGTGTATTTCTCCAAGATAGAACTCACCCGTTTACAGGGGCGCGTTATACAACCGCAACTGCCCGTGCTGCGTGTCGCCACCCCCATTTACCACCCAGAGACAGGGCAGAGCTTCGGCATCGTTATCATCGACATCGACTTTGGCAAGTTTATTCATCGGCTGACCAAGGAGGCGCTCAGAGACGCAGTCTTCTATCTAAGCAACACCGAGGGTGACTATATCGCCCACCCAGACATGAGCAAGACCTTTGGCTTTGATCTCGGCCTGCGCCACCTTATCCAAGACGACTTCCCCAGCCTGCAGGGCAGCCATGAAGATTCACTGTCGCTGCGAATACAGCAGCCTGATGGCGGCCTGCACGCCGCCCATTACACCAACATTCAACTAAAGCAGTACGGCGATGTACGCCCGCTGCAGCTACTGCTGCAATATCGCACCGACCAATATCTCAGCGATATTCAAGCACTGCGCAACCGCGGGCTGATACTGGCGTTATCCCTATCCCTTGTCGCTCTCGCCTTATCACTGCTAGCCGTTAAACGTCTCATCCAGCCGCTGACGGACATGACAGACAGCCTGCAAACCTTTGAGGACTCAGGGCAGTTGCAAGCCCTGCCCACAGACGCCCTTGACGAAACCGGTGTGCTGGCTCGCAGCTTTCACAATCTACTTGTGCAAATAGAAGATAAATCCCAAGAACTGCAGCGCAGTGTGACACTGGCAGAAGACACCAGCACCAGCATTCAAACCATTCTCAACTCCGTCACTGACGCCATACTGAGCATTGACAGCAAAGGTATCATCCAGACATTCAATCAAGCGGCCGAGAGAATTTTTCAATACAGCGAGAGCGAAGTCGTCGGCAACCCTGTCACCATGCTAATGAACAAGCATTACAGCCAAACACATGACAGTTATATGAACCACTATCTGGAAGGCGGGCAATCAAAAATAATCGGGATTGGCAGAGAGCTATCCGCCATGCGAAAAGACGGCGAGCAGTTCCCCATGCACCTCGCAATTTCAGAAATACACCGCAAGGGTGAACGTATGTTCACAGGCGTCATCCGCGACATCACCCTACAAAAAAAATTAGAAGACGAGCGCGAGCAAGCCCTTTTAAACGCGCAAGAGTCGACAAAGCTAAAGGCAGAGTTTCTCGCCAGCATGAGCCACGAAATTCGCACACCGATGAACGGGGTTTTAGGCATGCTGGGTTTGCTCATGCGCGAGCCGCTCAACGATAAACAACATCACTATGCCAGCCTCGCCCGCAACAGCGCTGACTCCTTGTTATCGCTCATTAATGACATTCTCGACTTTTCTAAGATCGAGGCCGGTAAACTAGACCTTGAAATTCTCGACTTCGACATCCGCAGCCAGTTTGGTGAACTCGCCGAGGCCATGGCCATACGTGCGCAGAACAAAGACCTAGAGCTAATTTTAGACCTCAGCCGTATTACCCAGCCCATGGTCAAAGGCGACCCGGGTAGAATTAGACAGATATTCACCAATCTGGTCGGTAACGCCATTAAGTTCACCGAGCGCGGTGAAATCATCATCAGCGCCCAGCTCACCGAAGCCGGAGAGAATAAATTACAACTGCAGTGCTCGGTGACCGATACCGGCATTGGCATACCCGCAGATAAATTAGACGAGTTGTTTAGCTCGTTCACGCAAGTGGACGCCTCCACCACCCGCAAGTACGGTGGCAGCGGGCTGGGGTTGGCCATCGTCAACCAGCTCAGTCATTTAATGCACGGGCAGATTACGGTCACCAGTGAGGTCGGGGCAGGCAGCTGCTTCACCGTACAGCTAGAGCTCGGAACCAGCGAGCAAACCGGCTATGCCCTGCCCCATGTCGATATCCGCCACTGCCCAATCCTCATAGTTGATGACAACGCCACCAACCGCGAAGTGCTGCGCGGCCAACTCGAAGCCTGGGGCGCACAGGTCAGTGAAGCCAACAGCGGCTCCGATACACTGGCCATTTTGGAAGAACACCAACACAGGCCCTTTAAAGTAGCCATTTTGGACATGCAGATGCCGGGCATGGATGGCGCAACCCTCGCCGGCAAGATTCGCGAAGATCAACGCTGGGAGACACCCAAAATGATCATGATGACCTCCATGAGCGAGCGGGGGGACGCTCAGTATTTTGCCGACCTGGGTTTCGCCGCCTACTTCCCAAAACCCGCCACCACCGCCGACCTGTTTGATGCCCTTGCTATCGTGCTGGAGAACGGCGAGGCACTGCAGCAAGCGCAACCCCTGCTGACACGCCACCATATACACAGCATCCGAGAACACAACGTGCCACTAGAAGGCAGGATCCTGCTCGCCGAGGACAACACCATTAACCAAGAAGTGGCTCTCGGTGTACTTAATGATATAGGCCTGAGCGCCGATGTAGCAGCCAACGGCCTAGAAGTATTGCAAGCCTTACGCTTGGCACCCACCTCCGCCCCCTATGATCTTATTCTAATGGACTGCCAAATGCCCGAGATGGACGGTTACGAGGCCACAGAAGCCATCCGCAAGGGAGCGGCAGGTACCGAATATAACGAGTTAACGATAATCGCCATGACCGCAAATGCCATGAAGGGTGATAGAGAAAAGTGTATCTCCAGCGGTATGAACGATTACCTTAGCAAACCGATCGATACTTACGCGCTTGAAAACATGCTGCAACATTATCTAACTCACGCAGCCAGAAACGCAGAAGACAACAACCAGGCCAGCCAAGAACCAGCACCGGCACCGATTGACAATATATGGGATAAACCCGGAGCGCTGAAGCGGGTTCGCAACCGCGAAGACAGACTGTTAAAACTGGTGCAAATGTTCACCGCTGATATGCCCGAGAGAATGGAGCGCTTAATCCAAGCACTCAGC
>Ga0209081_1002054_pt1 | contig 11798 bp, 5 predicted proteins | sample GOMGulsemesocosm_4_FD_184636 | JGI IMG/M metagenome (GOLD analysis project Ga0209081, IMG submission 184636) | Methane-oxidizing microbial communities from mesocosms in the Gulf of Mexico - GOM15B Gulf of Mexico (SPAdes) (version 2) | ecosystem: Environmental > Aquatic > Marine > Cold seeps... | reverse complement strand
TATTTCACGTAAATGGGCGCGCCCTCTGACCAGAATGGCGATGCTGGCGTTGGGGTTTTGTTCTCTTGTTTGCAGGGCGTGCTGGGCAACCAGTTCGGCTTCTAAAAGCGCGCTGTCTTCATCGTCACTACTCAATACGTCGATACTGACGGCGGGGTCATTTAAAGCCGGCTTGAAACTATCGGAGTGCTGATAGGACACCGCACCGCGCCCGCTATCCATCACCGGGGGGAAGGCCTCGGCAAACACGTCATTGACCCACTGAATAATATTGGCCTGAGAACGGAAGTTAACGCTGAGGTCGAGGGGCTGTAATTGCAGATTGCCGATGGGATGGGTGCGGGCATCGAGAAACAGACCAACGTTAGCGTTGCGAAAACTGTACAAAGACTGCATGCCATCGCCGACAATAAACAGGGTGCGGCCATCGTCGTTCTGCCAGCCGCTGGTGAGCAGCCGCAACAGGCTGAATTGCACTGACGAGGTGTCCTGAAATTCATCGATAAGAATATGATTGATTTGTGCATCGAGGCGCAGGGTTAAATCCGTCGGTTCATCTTCAGTGCCCAGAGCATCTAGCGCATTAATAGTGATTTCAGAAAAATCGCTGGCGCGCTGTTGCTGAAAGATCAGTTTTAATTCGGCGACCAGGCGTGGCAAGAGTTGAGTGAGTGCTTCGAGTACTTGCCACTGGGCATCGTCGTAGTGGGCGGGGGGCAGGGCGCGGATATCGCGCAGTGTGTCGAGCAGGCCGGTTTGCTCTTTGGCCCAGTCCCGCAGTTCTGCCCACTCTTCTTTACGTTGCCCGGCAAAGTCGGGCTGCAGTGAATCTTTTTTGGTGGGAAAGCCGGATGACTTATTAATGGTTTTACGCCAGTCGTCATCCTTTTTTAGCAGTAGCTCGACGATGCCCCGCCAGATTGGCAAATCACTACTGTGGGTTTCAGGCAGGCCCGCAAGCCCTAAACAGTGATTACTATCTATTGGCAGGTGCATGGCGGCATAGTCGGCCAGTTGGGCGAGATCACTGGCCCGCTCGGCGAGTTGTTCGGTGGCGAGTTGCAGGGTTTCGTCGATCAAACCCTGCAGTGCACGTTCCAGTAATTCGCGCTTATTACCCGGTGAAAAAATAATACCCAGCCATTGCTCGCGGCGGCTGAGCAGGCGTAGCAATAGGCCTTCAAGGCGGGGCAGGTCGTTATCGAAATGCACCAGTAAAGTTTCCAGAGCATCACTCGTTACCCCGGGTGTTTCCAGCTCGGGCATCACCTGTTGTACGGCCAGTTGATAGGCGGCCTGGGGGTTATCGCTGGGTTCGGGCAATTGGCCGATGCCGAGATCAACCGCTAACTGGCTGGCAAGATGGCGGCAAAAACTGTCGATGGTGAGAATGCGCAGCCGGTTGGGGGCTTCAATTAAATTCCAGCCCTGTTGCTGGTCGCGGGCCAGTGCCTGGAGTGCCAGGTCGCGATTTTGCTGATCGTAGTCGTTGTCGATGGGCGTGTTGTTTTGTGCAGCGACCAGTGCTGCGATCAGTCGAGCGCGCATTTCCCCGGCGGCTTTGCGGGTGAAGGTCATGCACAGTACTTCTTCCGGGGCATTGGCCTTGGCCAGCAGGCAGAGCATGCGCTGGGTGAGCAGGCCCGTCTTGCCCGATCCCGCAGGTGCGGCAACGGCGAAAGAGCGGTGGGTGTCGAGGGCCTGAAGGCGGGCGTGAGCGTCAGTGGGTGGGGGCATTGGTACCAGTCTTTGTTTTTAAGGAAGTTTTAAGGGGTTTCTAATGGGGTTTTAAGGGCGCTATTACTTGAATTCAGGCGTTAAAGGATCACGTTGCTGAATTTCCGGCCAACGGTTTAAAGGGAAGAGATGGCTCTGGTAGCGCAGTGCAGCACCGGTGTAAAAAACAATCTCTGTCTGACCGTCGAGAAATTCCTCGGCCAGTGTTTCGAGCTGTTCGCGCCACACATCGAGGCAGTCTTCCCAGCCCTCGAAATTAATTTTGGTCAGTGGCTGCAGGCCGGAAATAATCTCCGGGGTTTCACTCACGCCTTTAGCGGCGACACTTTTGGCGGTGGAAATTTGTCCGAAACACAGGGCGCCAATTTGCTCGGGCAGGCCGAGGGCATAGAGAGGTAACTGGGGTTCTTCCAGCCGCTCACCGGCCCAACAATTAATATTGGTGTCGCCGGTTTTATAATCAATCAATACCACGCGCTGGTCGTCGAGGCGGTCGATGCGGTCAATCCTCAGACTTAACGGTAGTCCGCCGATGGTCATAAATAGCTGTTTTTCAGGGGCCAAAACGCTAAAGGCCTGACGTTGTAGTTCTATGTCGAGCCACTGCTGCAGTAGTTGTTTAAGGCGTTGGGTTTCGATGGCGGCAAAGCGTGGCCCGAAAATATCGCTGCGACTTTGCTGCAAAGGGCGCAGCGCCTCAACGATGACCTCTTCAATGGCGTTGTCGAGGGCCTCGCTATTCAGCGCTTTAACACTCGCCTGATCTTGAAAACGTGTCCAGAATAATTCCAGGCATTTATGCACCAGATTGCCGCGCTCAATGGCGGATAGCCCGCTACTGGGCTGGGCCAGTGGTCGCGCCCCCAGCCGCCATGTGGCGAAGGCATTAAAGGGGCTGCCAGCCTGGGCTTGTAGAATCGCGGTGCCACCACGAACGCTTTGCTCGCCCACTTCAAGGGCTGGGCCTTTGCTCACGTCTACTTTTTGCAGGTCGACCGTGGGCAGTGCCGTAAGCAGGGGGTGGTGCAAATGGGGTGTGACGGGACTTGTTGGCCGTAGTGATTCAGGCAGCAGGCGCGAGGCTTCAAGCTCGGTATCGCCATCCTGACTTGCGTAGCTGAATATCAGCTGTTGAGCGCTGTGCTGAAAGTCATGCAGCAGCTGTTTGGCCAGTGTCAGCTCCTGACTGGCATTACTGCGAGGCAGTTGGTAGCGCTGTTGTAAATCAACTGGCACCAGGGGGTTGATGGATGTGGGCTGGGGCCATTGCCTGTCGTCCATACCGGTAATCCACAGTTGATCGAACTCAAGACCAGCTGCTTCGAGCAGGCCGAGAATTTGAATTTGGCTGTCATTACTTTGTGCCTGAAACACCGTTGCCTGGGCCATGCGCGAGAGCTGGGTGAGAGCGGCACTGGCACTCAGCGGCTCTGCACTGGCGTCGAGGGCGGCGAAGGTCTCGAGCAGGCTGAGCCAATGTTGGTGCTGCTGGTATTCAATACTGTCGAGGGTGCGGGGGCCGGGCCAGCCGAGAATATCGAGGCGCTGGGAAAAGGTCTCTGCCCAGTCACAAAAAGAGGCGGTTTTGGGCTGGCGGCGTACGTCCTCACCGAGGGTTTGCCAGGCCGCTGCAAGTGACGCGTATTCGTTATTTGGGCGGGGCAAATCAGCGGGGTTTTCACTTTCGCCACATTCAGTACTGATTTGTCTTTCTGCTTCAGCGAGGCTAGCGCGAAAGGCCGATGGTGTGTGCATTAGTTTATTGCTATCGCGCAACAGCAGTTCACAGTGGGCTTTTGCGATTAGGCCTTTGTTTAGCGCTAAAGTGTTTGACGCTAAAGCGGGAGGGTCATCTGACTGCGTTTCTTCAGCGCGGGGGGTAGAGGTGCTACCCCAGAAGGGGTCGTTGAGCACACGGCACCAGCTATCCAGGGGCAGGGCTTCGGTTTGTATACGTAAAAGAGCCAGGGCGCTTTCAATTAAAGGGGTTTGTCCCAGGGGGCCACCGGCGGAAAAGTTGAAGGGTGGAATAGCGCGTTCGCGATCGGGCAGGCCGTGTTCGGGCATAAATACATCATGGAAAATACGCGAGACCTGCTGTTGAGTCGATGCCAGGTTGCCGAAGACGATGCCAATGCGTTGCCCAGGCTGCGCTGTATGTTGTGCTTTTGCCCATTGCGCTGCAGCGGTGATTTCACTTTTTAAATCGGGGCAGGTTGTTAGTGCGGTGTCAGCCGGTGTGGCTTTAGGCGTGCTGCTGGCGACATCATTGGAAGCCGCATTAATAATTTCCTGGTGTAAGGCAGGTAGTGTTTGAAAACCGACCAGCCGTATAGCCTTATAGCCGGTATAAGCACCATCTTTAAACGCTTGCGCAATCAAGCCCTGGGCTTGTTCCCAGGTTAACAAGTGCTGTTGATGTAAGGCTTGCTGGAAGTTGTCGAGCCAACGCAGAAAAGATTCACTACCCGGGTGGTGACTGTTACTAAGTTCGTTGAGGGGCACCTGACAGCGTTGCAGTTGTTGCCAGGTTTGCATGGCGAGCTCGGCCAGCGAGGCGACATCGGCTTCCATGGGCAGCAAGGCATCTTGTGAGATGGCGGAGCGCCACATGAATAGCTCGCTGTGACTGTCAATAACACTGTGGCTGAGCACAGATTTGGCAGCGGTATTACTTTCAATCAGCTCGGCCCAGCACTCATTGAGCCAGCCCTCAAGCGCCATAACCAGAGGTTGACGCCAGGTCAGTAGCCCCTGCGCGGCACAGTATTGCCCCCAGGCCTGTGTGATATGGCGTGCCAGGCGGAAATTGGGGGTGAGAATTAAGTGGCCTGCCTGAATGCTAGAGATCAGTGGCGCAATATCGAAAAACGGTAGGGGCATGGGGTTTCTTGTTTTGTCATTCAATCAATGAGAATTGGCATCATAGCAATTTCTACTATAGATGCTGGCTCAGAGCTGCTTGAGAGTGAGTGATTATGGGGTGGGGTGTGCCATGGAAGGTTTTGTTGATCGCTGATATTTGATTGTTGCTGATGCGCAGAAAAACTTCAGCTGTAAATATGATTAGCACGGCAAGTCTTTGTTTGTAGCCGTAATGCTGACAGGGAGACCTGCTCCACAGAACTACAGGGGCAAATTAATTAGCATGGCGCCGTAGTTACAGGACAAAAGGTGAGAAGTGGTGATGAGTGGAGCAACTGGGTGCGAATATTGAGTGCTAATAAAGAGCAGAAAATGTGGATATTTGACCACTACTTTATGTTGAACCACAGAGAACACACTTCCTCAGTGTTAGTAACGAATACAGTGTTAAGTACGGTGGGAAGAAATATATTGGCTACTATAGCGCTGATGGCAGCGCTGTTAGTGACTGCCTGTACACCGACGCCTTTAAAGATGTCGGGGCATCATATTAACCCGGAACTGGATGTTGTAGCGGGTGATGTTCCGAAACCAGTTTTACTACATCCACAGGTGGCACAAGCCAGCAAGTTTAATCCGGCGGGCACAGAAGCTGAATTGCTGGATGAGGTTTATTCGGTGGTTGTCAACAATGTGAACCTTAGAGAGTTGTTGTTCGCATTGAGCCGTGATGCTGAAATTGATGTGGATATTGCGCCGGGTATCGAAGGCTCAATCACATTAAATGCCGTTGATCAAAGTCTCTTTCAGATCCTTGATCGCATCGTCGATATGTCGAATATTCGCTATCAGATGAAAAATGGAGTGCTGGTGATTCAGCGGGATAGCCCGTATTTTGCCCACTACGATGTGGCTTATTTAAATATGGGGCGCTCAAGTCATTCCAATGTGTCTATATCGACCGAGGTCGCGACTACCGGTGTTGGCGCAGATACAGGAGGTTCTAGTTCCGGAAGTTCTGACGATAATAGCTCGAGTACGGTTATTAAAAACACATCAAATAATAATTTCTGGCGTACCTTAACCGAAAATATAGATGCCATTTTAAACGGAGGCAATAGTACCGGTTCGGCTTATACAGATGAGTCAAAACAGCAGCGCTCGAAGAGTGATGGTAATGATTCTGGGTCGGAAAATGGCCAGCTTACATCGGCCTCTAGTGTGATTGTGAATTCCGAAAGTGGCTTGTTGACAATTAAAGCGACCCGCAAGCAACACCAGGAAATTCAGATATTTTTAGATCATGTGCTTGATGGTGCCCAACGCCAGGTGCTCATTGAAGCGAGTATTGTTGAGGTGCAATTAAATGACACTTATCAGGCGGGCGTCGACTGGTCCCGCCTGGTGGAGGCGGGCGCGAGTGGCTTTAGTTTTGCACAGGAGCTAATAGGCGCTAACCTTGGCTCTGCACCCGTTTCTTCCTTGAGTTATCGCAGTAATGGTAAGCACGACATTACTGCAACAGTTAAATTGCTCAGTGAATTCGGCAATACAAAAGTCCTTTCTACTCCCAAATTAATGGTGCTGAATAATCAAACAGCCCTGCTTAAAGTGGTCGATAACCTGGTTTATTTTTCCATTGATGTTGAGGAAGATGTACAGGAAAACTTCATCAACAGAACATTTACTTCGGATATTCACACCGTGCCGGTGGGCCTGGTGATGAGTGTTACCCCTCACGTTTCCGACAGGGATGAGGTGACCTTGAATGTTCGGCCGACAATATCGCGGGTTTTACGCTTTGTACAAGACCCTAATCCAGCTTTGGCAGAATCCGATATAGAGAGCCTGATCCCGGAAATATCAGTGCGGGAAATGGAATCGATGATGAAAATTAGTGGTGGTGATACTGCTGTTATCGGCGGTCTGATGCAGGATATTCACAGCGATAACTCATCAGGTTTGCCGGGCTTCTCAAAACTGCCCTATATCGGTGGCCTGTTCAGTTTTAAAAGCAAGGATTATACGAAATCAGAGTTAATTATTTTTATCCGCCCAGTAATCATTGAGCAGGCTAGTCTAAAGAGTAAGGCCCTGTCGCCTTATCAGCATTTTTTGCCCGATAATTCTACTGTTGATGCAGTGGAGTAGTTGTTTTGAGCTTATTACTGGATGCGTTAAAGGAAGCAGAAAAGCAGCGTAAAACCGGTGGGGATGCGGTGCAAGCCGGGTCTGAATCGCTTGACGTGGATGGTGATGGTGAGATGGAGCTTGAATTAGAACTCGATCTTGAAAGTACTTCAGAACCTGATAGCGTTTTATCAAAACCATTATCCAGGCCTGCGGGGCTTGAAGGCAGCTTATCAGCAGAGGATCCCCAGGCAGGCGTAAGTGATTCTACTACTGCGGACAAGAGTTCGTCATCTACACCGCATGGACATATCTCTAGCGCTACGCTTAATAAAACGAATATTGAATCACCCCATTCGGCAAATGCTGTTTTTCGCAATCGAGGCAGGCTCAAAACAAAACGTTATGTATTGTTGGGTTTGGTCATTGCTTGCCTTTCGTTACTTGTCATTGGGGCTTATTTGTTTTTTATCACGGATGATCTTTCACCGCCCTCGCAGAAGGCATTGCGGACAGTAAATGTTAATCAGCCTCTTGTTCATTCGGCTGGTGAATCTGGTATCAGTACAGAAAAGCCTGTAACAGAGTTAGTAATGACTGCTGTCGTACCCCCGGTGGCAGAATCTCAAAGTATTGAAGGCCTTCAGCACGAGGGCAAGGCAGGTTCAGAGCTAAGTCAAAGCGTTATGGCTTCGTCAAAAGAAACACTTCTAGAGACTGAGAGCCTTAATAAACCTTTAAGTAATACTGGTGACGAAAAAGACTTATCTGGAAAAACTGCAGACGATTATTCTGCAGAGGAAAGCTTTACGGGTATTAAAATTCGTAAACGACACATACCGGCAAAGCGGGAGATAAGCTTGAGACGTGCCCGGCAGGCCATGGCTAATGGTGATCTGACCGTTGCTGAGTTGAATTTTGGTTCTGTACTCAAGGTATCAGAAAATAATGTTGCCGCTCTATTGGGCATGGCAAATTTGTCAGCAATAAAAGGGCAGATTGAGCAGGCACAATCATATTACCAGAGGGTCTTGGTGCAGAGCCCCCAGAATTTGAGTGCCAGAGCTGGGCTATTAAGCCTGGCGAGTTCATCCTCTCTGGATGTTGGTAGTGCATTGCAGCAACTTTTGCGAGAGCGCCCTGAACAGGCTTTTCTACATGCAAGTTTGGGTGATTACTACTTAAAGCGCAGTGAATGGCCTGCTGCTCAAGCGGCCTATTTTGATGCTTTTAGTCGCGATACGAAGAATGCAGATTACGCTTACAACCTGGCAATTTCCCTGGATCAAATGGCCAAGCCGAAATTGGCATTGCAATTTTACCAACAGGCTTTAAGTCTTGAAAAAACGAGTTCGGCATACTTTGATAAGGCCGTTCTCGTGGCGCGGATAACTATTTTAAAGGCTGCCCAGCGATGAATAGTCCTGTGCAATCAAGAAAGAGAATTGGTGATCAGTTAATTGATAGCGGGGTCATTAGTGCCGACCAGCTGTCCATTGCCATACTTGAGCAGAAACGCTCCGGTGAGCGCCTGGGTGGTGTTCTTGTACGTTTGGGTTTCCTCACCGAATCCGTACTTAAAGAAGCCCTCGGTGAGCACCTGGGTCAGGATAGTGTCAATTTACGTGAGGTGGTGCCTGATTCTGATGCCATAAAACTGATTAATAAATCCCTGGCAGTGAAGCTCAAAGTAATGCCGGTTAGCTATATGGCCGATGAGCAAAAGCTGTTACTGGCGATGCCGGATACCTTTGATATTCTCACCATTGACCGCATTTCTGCGGCCCTGCCAGAGGGTATTCATGTCGAACCCCTGCTGGCGAGCGAACAGGAAGTGATGTTCGCTATTGATCAGTTCTACGGTTTTGAATTATCCATCGACGGTATTTTGAATGAGATTGAGACCGGCGAATTCGATATACGCAGTAATGAGCTGGAGGGTAAGGAATACAGTCACCCAACAGTACGGCTGGTGGATGCCTTTCTGACTGATGCGGTAAAACAAGATGCCTCGGATATCCACTTTGAACCGGAAGAAGGCTTTCTACGGGTGCGCTATCGCATCGACGGTGTATTGCGTCAGGTGAGGAGTCTGCACAAAAAATACTGGCCGGCAATCGTGGTGCGTTTAAAAGTTCTGTCTGGTATGAATATCGCCGAAGTCAGGGCGCCCCAGGACGGCCACATGTCGCTAAAAATTACCGGCCACCCCATCGATTTTCGTATCGCCTCGCAGCCAACCCTGCATGGTGAAAATGTTGTGTTACGTATTCTTGATAGAAGTAAAGCCATTGTACCCCTCGATGAACTTGATATTAGCGACTATCAGCGCAACATGTTCAAATTAATGATGGCGCGGCCCGAGGGTATTATTCTGGTCACCGGCCCGACCGGCAGTGGTAAGACAACGACCCTTTATTCACTGTTGAATTACCTCAATAATGAATCGGTGAATATTATGACACTGGAAGATCCGGTGGAATATCCCATACCCATGATTCGCCAGTCTTCACTTAATGCCTCCGTAAAAATGGATTTTGCCGGGGGTATTCGCTCATTAATGCGCCAGGATCCCGATATTATTCTGGTCGGTGAAATGCGTGATGCCGATACTGCCAACATGGGGTTTCGTGCGGCCATGACCGGTCACCAGGTGTTCTCAACTCTGCACACTAATTCGGCACTGGGTGCTTTTTTAAGGCTTCGAGATGTTGGTGTGGAGCCGTCCATGATGGCGGGTAATATTATCGGCGTGGTTGGTCAGCGCCTGGTGAGAAAGTTGTGTGTGCACTGCCGGGTGGCGGAAAAGCCCACGGATTTAGAGGTGCAATTACTCGATTCATCAGAGCCCATGCCCGATTTGATTTACCACGCGGGTGCCTGTGATAAATGCGAGCAGCGCGGTTACAAAGGCCGGATTGCATTGCTGGAAATTTTAAAGATGGACGAAGACCTCGATGAACTGGTTTCCCAGCAGGCGCCAATGCGGGAATTAAGTCAGCTAGCCACATCAAAAGGTTTCCTGCGTTTAGTCGACGATGCTATTGCAAGAGTGCGCAACGGTGATACCACTATTGACGAAGTGTCGCGAGTTGTCGACTTTAGTGCACGGTTGGGTATGTAGATAATGGTGGAATACGCTTACCGCGCAATAGATGCCAAGGGTAAAAAAGTACGTGGCTGTCACGAGGCCGGTGGCCTTGATGAATTGACCTCACGGCTTGATAGCCAGGGTTTCCATTTATTAGATGCCAAAATTAATAAGCAGGCACTTTCTCTCTTCCCCCAACGAAAAGTTGAACGTCGCAATTTGATCGTCCTGTTTATGTACCTTGAACAGATGGCAGCGGCGGGCATACCGATACTCGATGCTCTGTCAGAAATGCGCGATAGCGAAGAATCACCTGTTATGCGCAAGATACTCAGTAGTCTGGTGGAAGATATTTCCTCGGGCCAGACGCTATCGGGCGCGATGGAAAGCCATGATGGTGTTTTTAGTGAATTGATGATTAACCTGGTGATGGCGGGTGAGCAAACGGGCAATATGGCTGTGGTTTTTGCCGAGCTCAAAGATATACTCGCCTGGCAGGACGATATTATTAGAAAGACCAAAAAACTGGTTTCCTACCCTCTGTTCGTGGGCGCTATTGTTTTTGCGGTGGTTTGTTTTTTAATGATTTATCTGGTGCCGCAATTAGTCAGCTTTATTATTTCTATGGATCAGCAAATCCCTCTGATGACTCGCGCCTTACTCGTGGTCTCCAATGCTTTTGTCAATTATTGGTATGTGATCATGGGTGCTCCGGTAGTGATTTTTTTCGCGCTGAAACAGACCCTTAAGCATAGCGTGGCGACGAAGTACTGGTTTGATCGGCATAAACTCAATCTGCCCTTATTTGGCGAGGCAATGAGTAAGCTCGAGTTGGCACGCTTTAGTAAAAACTTTGCCCTGCTTTACGATGCCGGTATTAGTGTTATCGAATGTTTACGCATTAGTTCGAATACTACATCGAATATTTACATTAAACGTGAGTTAGCGGCAATTAAAGAAAAAATATCCAGCGGTGATAGTATTTATGAAGCTTTCTCTTCGGCTCAACTCTTTCCCCCGTTGGTACTGAGGATGCTCCACGTCGGCGAACAAACCGGTGCTCTGGGCGCTTCGTTACGACGCATTAGCGATTTTTATAATCGCGATGTGAGTGAGTTAATTGAGCGAATTCAGTTAATGATTGAGCCGACGATGACAGTCATTATGGGTGTGTTACTGGGCTGGATTATGCTTTCGGTTCTAGGTCCCATTTACGATATCATTAGTACCATACAGCTGTGATGAATACTGATACGCTACTGTTACTGAGTGATAGTCAACTAACGGTTTACAGTTATTCGTCCCATGCGATTAGCTTGCAGAAGGTCTATGAGTTAAATGAGCCTGAAAGTCTGGCCGCATTTTCAAACTGCTTACAGGAAGACCAGTCGCGCACTTTGTCTTTATTACTCGATGTCTCCTGTGAAGATTATTACGAAGAGCAGCTGCCTCATGTCAAAGGTCGTGATCGGACTCTTCTTTTAGCGCGTAAAGTTGCCAAGTTTTTCCCCGAGGAAGGATACGCACACACAGCTTTGTCATCACGGCTAAAAACAGGCCGGCGTGATGATGTCTATCTCATCTCCGGTATCGCTGATTCTTCAACGCTTGACCCCGTTATTAATATCCTGGCGGATAATGATATGGCAATGCGGGGTGTTTATACGCTGCCTCAATTAGTGGCAGAACTTATAAACCCTGTTGAACACAGTGAAAACCTCCTGATAGTCAACTGTGATGAAGACGTTTCCCAAACGGGGCGTTATATCTTTCGTCAAACCTTTATTGTTAATGAGAAGCTCTATTTTAGTAGGAAGACTTCTGTAGCGGTTGGTGCTGATGGCGAAATGGCCGAAAGTGTTCGCAAAGAAATTGAAAGAACCTGGCAGTATCTTAATAACAGACGTGTGCTCGAAGTCGATAAGCGCATGCCGGTATTGATGGTCTTACCCAACCAGGTGGCCACTTTTTTAAA
>Ga0209081_1002051_pt1 | contig 11819 bp, 9 predicted proteins | sample GOMGulsemesocosm_4_FD_184636 | JGI IMG/M metagenome (GOLD analysis project Ga0209081, IMG submission 184636) | Methane-oxidizing microbial communities from mesocosms in the Gulf of Mexico - GOM15B Gulf of Mexico (SPAdes) (version 2) | ecosystem: Environmental > Aquatic > Marine > Cold seeps... | reverse complement strand
GAAACCTAACCCCCGGCAAGGCTGTTGATTCAACATACTCTACATCAAAAGGACTTTTTCCTGTTGGAATCGTACTAATAAAATTACCTACAAAAATGGGCCACCCATCAGTACCGCTATTGAGCTGATATTTGGCAGTTAATTCTAGATCCCCTATATTACTGCCTGTTGCATTAAATATTTCATCATTTTCAGCGCCAATACTAACGGCCCGAGAGCGCTGCTGATCAGACCTATAAACATAAGGCACTTTAACGCCAAATTCTAGCCTATCCGTAATACCGTAACGAAGACTTAAATTTGCAAAAATGCTATGGCGTTTAATTTCGCGCACATCAATAAGCCCGATAACAACTGCCGGCAGAAAAGTGTATGCATCCAAAAACAAACGATCAGTATCTGTAAAGTTATATTGCACAGAAGGCTCGACTACAATATTGCCTTTGTGAGTTAAAACCCCCCCTACAGTATCGCTAAGCCTAGGAATTTCAGGTGGTCTTTGTGTTTTTGGCTTAGGCGGTTTTTTACCTACTGGTTTAATGGCTTTTGGTTTATTAATCTTTGTTGATTTAATAGCTTGCTGTTTACCTTTGACTGGCGTGCTTACCTTATCAGTACTTGCATTGTCTGATAAGGCTTTCACTTGAGACATTAATTTTTGAATTTGCTGCCCTTGAACATCAATAAGCTGACTCTGCTTCTTAAATGCTTCCTGCTGGCTATCAATGAGTGCTTTTAACTGCTCAACCTCACTCTGTGTACTGGAGTCTGCTTGTAGCTTAGTCATATTCAACAATATAAAGCAGAAAATAAGCAGCTTTAATAAAGAAAAATTCAAGCCAACATAACTGTAAAAATTATTGACACGCAGTTTATTGCTTGTAAAAACCACCTCTTTTATGGAGTATGAAAGAGATACTTCCCCTATATAAAAAAAACAAAAAGATAAGTATGAAGTATTCTTAGATAATGTTTTTTTTATCATACTCCATTGAACCTCTGAGAGTTATTTTTATTAAAATTGCATTAGATCACGAAAATCCATTTGTCCGTTAGCAATAGTTGCAATCTCCCTTGCACCACTAAGACCAACATCAAAGGTTGTGATATTTGAGATCACCCGATTATCAATATTATTTTGTATCACAGAGCTCAAAAGCGCATTACTTTGGGCTAAATCATTCAGACCTACGCTATCAAAAAGAGCACCTTTAGGTAACTGGTAACTCATAATATAATTTTCTTCGCCATCAATTAAGATTTGCCTTTTAAAACTAAAATCAACTTCAACACCATTAGCCAGCATAAAACCACCTCTAACTTCAGCTAGCTCATCATCAGTTGCTTTCTCCCACGCTCCTAAACTATCAGCTGCAATATTAGCTGAAAAAACAAAAAGCACAGGGATGGCAATAATTGATAGTTGTCGATAAAAATTCAAACATAATTTTTTCATCACAATCACCTATCTATATACAACTAAAAATCAGAGTTACCAAGAAGCAGTATATTAAATGCTGCCAAACTTGATTGATCAATAGCCATACCTAAAGGGGCTTTAATCCTCGCACTCCATTCAGTCTCACTATTTAATTCGTTGGCAAGTAACTGTTTATCCTGAATTAGAAATAAAATTCGATTGCCCCACATTTTTTCGAATTCATCTCGAGCAATAACTTTTACACCTACAGCTGGATCACCAACCAACACCTCTTGTTCATTTAAGCCTTTTATAATAATAAAATGAAAATAACCATTATTATTAATAATTGTTATAGCAGGAACCTCTGCTTTAATTAATTGATCTAAGCTTATTTTAAATCCATTTGAACGGTAACCGCGCTGATCAAGGTATATCTTCATGTCTAACAAGGAAAAACCTTGTTTATGAATTTTCTCCTTATCTCCTGCAGCATACATATCTTTAAATACCCCCTGTTCATCAACTACATCATCGTAATGAAAGGCCAGTAAACTAGCTAAAGCAGCGGAACCGCAACTAAAATCATAGCGCTGTTTATAGACTGTTTTAAAGCGCAACTCGACAAAACTTTTAACTGGGATTTGATATGTCCCTCCTGGAAAAACATTACTTAAAATAACATCACCAGCATAAGCACTAGGAGCAGACACTAAAAGAATTAAACCCAACCTAAAACAGCATCTCATATAAAAGGCTACTAAAAAAAATTTCATTATGGCGTTATTACAAAATTCACAACCGTAGAATTTTGAATAATAACATTATTCCCTGTATTTTGAATAACGGATATTATTCCAGCTGAGTTAGAAAAGGAACTGGTATCTATTATATTATTCCCCGTCGTATTATTTATTGCCATATTATCCGTTAAAGTTGCCTGTACATTACTTTCATTAAGCACTGAAAGATCAACACCACCTTGGCCCCGTTCTTCGTCTAAGTATTCAAGCAAGACAATATGCTCGCTAAACCCATTCCAAATAACATCCTCTGACCAAGCATTTTTAACAATAAGGAGACTCAGGATGCAACAGATCCAGATTCTTTTCATACCTCCCCCTTATCTAATTATGTTACTTATTTAGAAAAAGCAATGAGTGGTGGTAACAAGAAGCACCACTCATTAGATTCACAACTCATCACAGTTAAAAAACAACTGCATTAAGAACTAAGGACCAACATTAACTGTACCGCTGATCGCAACGCCTTGCTGTATCAGAGAGGAGTTTCCAAGGTTTTGTGCATTCTGATTAATACCTGCAGCGCCATTAAATGAGCTGGAAACATTATTATTTCCTGTCCAAGTTGGGGTACCAATACTACCAAAGCTACCAACTCCAGCTCCTGTTACACTGCCACTTAATGATGCCGTATTAACTGAATATGATGACTCCGCATTACCATTAATAGTCGCTGCAGAGCCATTATTAGCATCTGAACCGGTATAAGTACTGTTATCACTATTATTTACGCTTGCATCACCACCACCATTTGCCGCCGCACTACCTTCAGAAGCTTGTGCATAGCTATTATCTATATCAGTTATGCTGTTATCACTGCTATCAACAATAGCATTGCCACCACCATTAGCCGAAGCAGAACCTACACCCAACGCATGCGCGGCGCTATTATCACTACGATCTGACATTGCAATACCGCCGTTGTTAGCCGCTGCATCAGTTGCCGATGCATAACTGTTATCACTGTAATCATCATTGCTATCAACAGCGCTGTTATCGCTGTTGTTATCATTGCTGTCATGAGTACTCTTGTCGTTCAAAACATCTGTCACTACAACACCAGTATTACCTACATCCGAGTTGCTGTTATCATCGTTGCTGTCGTTGGTACTTTTATCGTTCAACACATCCGCTACAGCAACATCGGTATTACCGGCATCGGTAGTACTGTTATTATCATTGCTATCAGCAGTACTTTTATCATTTAAAATATCTGTTGCAGCAACATCGGTATTACCGGCGTCGGTAGTACTGTTATCATCATTGCTATCATTAGTGCTTTTATCATTCAAAATATCTGTTGCAGCAACATCAGTATTACCGGCATCGGTAGTACTGTTATCATCATTGCTATCAGCAGTACTTTTATCATTTAAAATATCTGTTGCAGCAACATCAGTATTACCGGTGTCGGTAGTACTGTTATCATCATTACTATCATTAGTACTTTTATCATTCAAAATATCTGTTGCAGCAACATCGGTATTACCAGCATCGGTAGTACTATTATCATCATTGCTATCAGCAGTACTTTTATCATTCAAAATATCTGTTGCAGCAACATCGGTATTACCAGCATCGGTAGTGCTGTTATCATCATTGCTATCATTAGTGCTTTTATCATTCAGAATATCTGTTGCAGCAACATCAGTATTACCGGCACCGGTAGTGCTGTTATCATCATTGCTATCATTAGTGCTTTTATCATTCAGAATATCTGTTGCACCAACATCAATATTACCGGCATCGGTAGTGCTGTTATCATCATTGCTATCATTAGTACTTTTATCATTCAGAATATCTGTTGCACCAACATCAATATTACCGGCATCAGCTACACTGTTGTCCTCATTACTGTCAGTTGTACTACTATCATTATTTGAATTTGCAGTATTATCTATATTGTCATTCGTACTGTTATCGACTGACGATTGTGACTCATCATTAGCTGAACTAGACCCTGCTCCACTTGTATCTGCTGAAGTAGTCACGTCATCTTCCGCATATACTGCTGAAGACAAACCCAAAGCAAGTGCGATACTTACTGCCATTATTGATTTATTAAATTTCATGTTCCCATCTCCTCAAAGAGTAAGGCGTATAACAAGTGAATATTAATGAATATTCACTTGTTATCACTAGATAACTAAAAAATTTTGTTATTTATTTAGTTTACTGATTAACATTAACCGTTCCGCTTATTGCTACGCCTTGCTGAATCAGAGAAGAGCCACCGAGGTTTTGTGCATTCTGGTTAATACCAGCTGCGCCATTAAACGAATCAGTTACATTGTTATTTCCAGACCAAGTGACTCCGTTAGACTGTTGAGGAAGACCACCAAAACCAGCACCTGTTACCGAACCGTCTAAAGACGCTGTATTTACTGAATAATCAGAAGTCGCATCACCTGTAATAGTTGCAGCTGATCCCTCAGAAGCAGATGCAGCCGTACTTACACTATTATCGCTATTGTCTACCGTCGCATTACCACCACCATTAGCTGCTGCGCTTTGATCAGAAGCCTCTGCATAGCTATTATCTGTAGTAAGCACTCTGTTATCACTACTATCTACAATAGCATCGCCACCGCCATTAGCTGCAGCAGAACCATCCCCTAACGCTCTTGCTGCGCTATTGTCACTACGGTCTGACATTGCGTCACCGCCGTTGCTAGCTGCAGCATCAGTTGCTGATGCATAGCTGTTATCACTGTAATCATCATTACTATCAACAGTGCTGTTATCACTGTTATCATCATTGCTATCATGAGTACTCTTATCATTCAGTACATCAGTTACAGCAACATCTGTATTAGCTACATCGGTATTGCTGTTATTGTCATTACTGTCATTAGCACTCTTATCATTTAATACGTCAGTTACAGCAACATCTGTATTAGCTACATCGGTATTACTGTTATTGTCATTGCTGTCAGTAGCACTTTTATCATTAGCAACATCAGTGACAGCAATATCTGTATTAGCTACATCGGTATTACTGTTATTGTCATTGCTGTCAGTAGCACTTTTATCGTTAGCAACATCAGTGACAGCTACATCTGTATTAGCTATATCGGTATTACTGTTATTGTCATTGCTGTCAGTAGCACTTTTATCGTTAGCAACATCAGTGACAGCTACATCTGTATTATCTACATCGGTATTGCTGTTATTGTCATTACTATCATTAGTACTTTTATCGTTAGCAGCATCAGTGACAGCAACATCGGTATTAGCTATATCGGTATTACTGTTATTGTCATTGCTGTCAGTAGCACTTTTATCATTAGCAACATCAGTGACAGCAACATCTGTATTATCTACATCGGTATTACTGTTATTGTCATTGCTATCGTTAGCGCTTTTATCATTAGCAACATCAGTGACAGCAACATCCGTATTATCTACATCCATATTGCTGTTATTGTCATTGCTGTCGTTAGCGCTTTTATCATTAGCAACATCAGTGACAGCTACATCTGTATTATCTACATCAGTAGAGCTGTTATTATCATTGCTGTCATTAGCACTTTTGTCATTCAATACATCAGTGACAGCAACATCTGTATTATCTACATCAGTACTACTGTTATTGTCATTGCTGTCACTAGCACTACTATCATTACTGGAATCAGCAGTATTACCTATATTGTCATTAGCGCTATTATCAGTTGACGCCTCTGAACTATCGTTAGCTGAACTGGAATTATCACCACTTGTATCTGCTGAAGTTATAGTGTCTTCAGCATATGCAGACACAGAAGACAACCCCAAAGCAAGCGCAATACTAACTGCCATTATTGATTTATTAAATTTCATTTTTCTATCTCCTCGGAAAACAAGATTTATATCAGATGGAAAGTTATTATTAAGGCTCATCTGACATCACAGGATAACGACTAAAAGTTATCTTGATTTTCATTCTTCTCCGATTTCACTTAAATTTACATAGAAGGAAAATCAAAATTCACTTAAAAATTAAGTTTATTTATCAAAATGAGTTTAAATTTCAGAACAGATTATTGACCTGTCCACCAACATTCACATAGAGAAAGAGATTGCAAGACAGTGAATTGCGCGACCATAGCAGTGAGGATCACCACTTGATAACAAATAAAAAAGGCAGAGCCACACTCGCGCGCATGACCCTGCCTTGTATTTATAAAATAGTCTAAAAAAAACTAATCCCGAATCAATCTAACCCGAAATGAACGTCCTTTTAATTGCCCTTGGCCTAATTTTTTCAATGCGACTTGCGTGACTTCACGCTCAACCGCAACATAGGCCCAGCTATCAAAAACATTAATTTTACCGACCTGATTACCGGTGACACCCTTTTCTCCAGTCAATGCACCTAAAATATCACCTAGGCGTACTTTTTGTTTTTTACCACCTTCAATTTGTAAGGTTGCCATTGCAGGTGCAAATACTGGCTTATCTAAAAAGTTAATAGAAGGCAAAGGTTCACCTTCTATCGCTATATCTAAATAATTACCCAGAGCGATCACTTTATGACTTTCTTTATCGCTAATTAAAGAACAAGCTATGCCTTTACTGCCGGCCCTTCCTGTACGACCAATACGATGTATATGGATTTCAGGATCACGCGCAATATGATAATTAATCACCGCATCCAAAGAATCAATATCCAAACCACGCGCTGCAACATCAGTCGCAACCAAAATAGAGACACTTTTATTGGAAAACCTCACTAACGTTTGATCTCGGTCTTTTTGATCCAGATCACCATGCAAAGCCAGCACACTAAAACCAAAATCATGTAATTCATCAGCTACATCCTGTGCATCTTTCTTGGTATTACAAAAGATAACAGTCGATTCTGGCCTATGCATTAAAAGCAATAAGCGCACCGCCGTCAAACGTTGATCATTATCTTCAACTTTATAAAAATGCTGCTTAATACTGAGCTCGTCATGTTTAAATTCAACTTTCACCATCACTGGCTCAAGCATAATACGCTGAGTGATAGACTTTATTTCTTCAGGAAACGTCGCACTAAATAATAACGTTTGGCGTTGCTCAGGCATTAAATCGACAATATCCTCTACTGCCTCTTGAAAGCCCATTTCCATCATGCGGTCTGCCTCATCTAACACAAAGGTATTCAAATCATCAAGGCGTAAAGTTCCCTTGCGTAAATGCTCATCAACACGGCCCGGCGTGCCCACTACAATATGCGCACCATGCTCCAATGAGCCAACTTGAGGGCCAAATGGCACTCCACCGCATAAAGTTAATACCTTAATATTATGAATGCCACGTGCCAACCGACGAATCTCTGTTGCAACCTGATCAGCTAGCTCTCGAGTTGGGCAAAGCACCAACGTTTGTATGCGGAAACGTTTGACGTTAAGGTTTTCCAACAGACCTAGCCCAAAAGCCGCCGTTTTTCCTGAGCCCGTTTTACCTTGGGCAATAACATCCTTCCCTGCCAAAATATGCGGTAAACTTTGCGCCTGGATAGGCGTCATCGCTTCATAGCCCAATGTTGATAAATTGTCTAATAAACCGGGTTTTAATTTAAGTGTAGAAAAAGGGAGTTGGCTCAAAGGAATTTCCTGTATTTAGTGGCAAGTCATGAACTCTATATATGATCATAAACTTAATAAGTTGCTATTAGGCCATAATATGAGAAAACTTTCTGCTGTTTATTGCATCCACCAATAAGAATTCCCGAAGCTCACTTAAGCTCATTATGCATAACGGCTTTAGCTGAAAAAGTATATACTCAAGCCCTAGACAATAGACGTCACTTAAAGCCTTCATTTATAATCTGTTACAAATATAACAGAACTCCCTTCATTCTTTACCGCCTCCTCTCCACACAAAAACCAAAGGAAGTAAGATGATGAAATTAAAAAAACAAATTAGCGTTATCACCTCTGTACTCTTTATATCTGGATGCGCTACGATCACCGATAGCAAGCTAATAAAAATACAGGCTGAACTTGATAAAACACAAATTCAAAAAAGCAAATTAGAGGCTGAAGTCACAAAATCTAACAAAACTATACAACAACTCACTAAACTTAATCATCAACTACAATCAGCTACGGCTTCCCCTGCTAGTAGTCGTCAACTTGAATCAACTAATGCTGAATACGTTAGCACCGCCAATGATTCATTATCTCCAGAAACATTACTCTTACCCCCCTCCAAAATAACTTCTAAGGAATGTTACGTCAGAATCCTAATGCCATCAACGCCTTCTGACCCTGGACAACAAGAAGATCTCCAAGGTGCGATTAGTTTCTTACATTGGCATGCTGTTTTGTGCAGCATTAACACCACTCCTATTATCGTGCGCAAGCTACAGCAGGCATTATTAGCAGCAGGATACAACCCGGGGATTATTGACGGAGTTATCGGGGCAAGTACCGTTCGCGCCATTGCAAGCTACCAAAAAGAGAACAACTTAGCGGAGGGTCAAATCACTCTCCACACCCTTAAGTCGCTAGGTGTAGATTACTAAAAGCCTCAAACCTCCCCTAACTACCGTAACCATTCATGTTTGCTATATCTCATTCACCAACTGCGCTAAATCTCATTTACCACACCACGCCCACGCTCAAACCCGGTGAAGTCTTAATCAAAGTCCATGCTGCCGGTGTAAATCGCCCCGACATTATGCAGCGCCACGGACTTTACCCTCCTCCGGAAGGGGCTTCGGATATTTTAGGTTTAGAAATTTCTGGTGTCATTGTTGATTTAAGTAACACCCCATCGCACTTAAAAATCGGCGATAAAGTCTGCGCTTTAGTAACAGGCGGAGGCTATGCCGAATATTGCACTGCGGCCGTATTATTATGTTTACCTATCCCTGAAGGGTTGAGCTTTACACAAGCCGCCGCATTGCCCGAAACCTATTTTACCGTCTGGAGCAACCTATTTGATCGCGCCCAACTAAAAGCCAATGAAACAGTATTAATTCATGGAGGTAGTAGCGGTATAGGTACGACAGCGATACAGCTTGCAAAAACTTTTGGTGCTAACGTTATCGTTACAGCGGGAAGTGATGAAAAGTGTCAATTCTGCCTAGAACTAGGCGCTGATCTAGCGATCAATTACCATGAGCAAGACTTTGTTCATGCAATCAAAGGCCACACTAATGGCAACGGCGTGGACGTTATATTAGATATGATTGGCGGTGATTATTTACCACGCAATATAAAATGTCTAAATTTTGATGGCCGTTTAGTGCATATTGCCTTACAAAATGGGATCAAGGCAGATATTAACCTATTACCCGTTATGCTCAAGCGCTTGAGTATCACAGGCTCCACTCTGCGCGCTCGTAATACCGATTTTAAAACTGCAATCGCCCAACAATTACAAAAAAATGTCTGGCCTTTATTGGCAACGGGGCAAATAAAACCTATCATTTACCAAACCTTTCCGTTAGCTGAAGCCGAAAAGGCACATGCATTAATGGAATCCAGCCAGCATATCGGCAAAATCATTTTAACGGTCTAAATATGTCATTTACTACTCTCATCTCTCCCGAAGATTTAGCCAGCAATATCAGCCAAGACAACTGGTTTATATTTGATTCGCGTTTTAATTTAGCCGATACCCAAGCCGGTGAAACAGCATATCGACACGGCCATATACCTAATGCCAGATACGCTCATTTAGACCGTGATTTGTCCTCAGCTATTAGCTCATTTACTGGTCGCCACCCTTTACCTGATTTCAAAACACTGGTAAAAAAATTAGGCGAATGGGGCGTGACCAATACCAGTCAAATTGTTATTTATGATGATGCGAGTGGAGCTATTGCAGGTCGTTTCTGGTGGTTATTACGCTATTTAGGTCATGAAAAAGTAGCCGTTTTAGATGGTGGTTTATCGTGCTGGCAAAAACAAGGACACCCAATCACAACTCACCTGCCTAAATCACCCCCTAGTATCTATCGTCCGTATGTAAACTGCTCAACTTTAGTGAACACGCAAACATTAGAACAAGAGCTAGCTAAAAATAGCATTACACTAATTGATGCCCGTGCCGCCGAACGTTATCAAGGTAAAGCCGAGCCTTTAGACCCTGTTGCCGGACATATTCCCAAAGCACTAAACCGACCTTTCCAATTGAATTTAGACACCCAAGGCCGGTTTTTACCAGCAGCTGAATTACAGCAACAATTTAGCGCATTAATAGGTCAAACACCCGCCACAAAAGTCGTGCATATGTGCGGCTCAGGCGTCACCGCTTGTCATAATTTATTGGCGATGGAAATAGCAGGATTAATCGGATCTAAACTATATGCTGGCTCTTGGAGTGAATGGATTCGCAATAAAAACCGTACTATTGCATCTGACACTCAGCACATAGGAGACATCGCTTAGTTGATTTAAGCCCTCTCTTGTTGGAGAGGGTTGGGGGAGGAGAATAAAACCATGCTTTATACCCCCTCACCCCAACCTTCTCCCTCTGGATAAGTGGCTTATTCTTAAGTCAACAGCATTACCTATATACCCTCCCTTGAAATATCGACCTCTCTTCACCGTATAATAAGCAGCAAATTTTTTAAGACGGCTCAGTTTATGTAGGGGATGCACCGCATACCTTGTTACAGCGAAAGGCACGCAATTCATACCCTACCTTAATTTTTGCCTTAAATGTAAAGCAAGCTTTACGCTAAGCCATCTATTAACTCTCCTAAAATAATCAGTAAACTTGGCAACCATTATTTCTGCCTGTTTTTAGCGATAATCCAAAGGCTTAGCTAATAAACCTCCATTAAAAACCTCAGAAATAACTGCATTTTTTATTTATCAAGGAAATGTAGTAATTTATTTCATGCCCACACCTAAGTTCCTGTAGACTACTTGTCCGCACTAAGAAATGGAACAGTCATCATGCCCGTTTTTCGGGCATCATTTCCTTCCTATCGCAAAAAATAATTCCAATTTAAAAGAGAAAATCTATGAGTTTTGCCTCCCTAGGCCTATCCCCCCCAATTCTTGAAGCTGTAACCGCACAAGGTTATGACACACCCACCCCCATACAATCACAAGCAATTCCAGCAATTCTCGAAGGCAATGACGTTATGGCTGCCGCGCAAACTGGCACGGGAAAAACAGCGGGCTTTACATTACCTTTATTAGAACTACTCTCTAAAGGTCAACGCGCACCAGCTAACCAAGTACGTGCATTAGTTTTAACTCCAACACGTGAACTAGCGGCTCAAGTTGAAGAAAGCATCACTAACTATGGTAAAAACTTACCGTTAAAGTCTGCGGTTGTTTTTGGTGGCGTAAAAATAAATCCACAAATGATGCGCCTACGCAGCGGCGTAGATATTCTAGTAGCAACACCGGGTCGATTATTAGATTTATACAACCAAAATGCCGTTAGATTTTCACAGCTAGAGATCTTAGTTTTAGATGAAGCTGACCGCATGTTAGATATGGGCTTTATCAACGATATTCGTAAAATATTATCCTTCTTACCTAAGCAACGTCAGAACTTATTATTCTCTGCCACCTTCTCAAATGAGATTCGCCAGTTGGCAAAAGGCATTGTCCACAACCCTGTAGAAATGTCGGTCAGCCCTCGCAACACAACGGCAGAAA
>Ga0209081_1002048_pt1 | contig 11833 bp, 9 predicted proteins | sample GOMGulsemesocosm_4_FD_184636 | JGI IMG/M metagenome (GOLD analysis project Ga0209081, IMG submission 184636) | Methane-oxidizing microbial communities from mesocosms in the Gulf of Mexico - GOM15B Gulf of Mexico (SPAdes) (version 2) | ecosystem: Environmental > Aquatic > Marine > Cold seeps... | reverse complement strand
TTGCCCATTAGCATAACGTTTTTTAAAATCATCACGTTCCATCATACGGGCAACCGTTTGACGCGAAGCAAGTTTAAGCATACCCGCAGCGCCTAACTTTTCCATCCAAGTGGAGTTAAAAGCAACAGTAGTTTTTGCAGGATCTAAAATTTTAAAAACTTGTTCCTTATAGGTTTCTGCATTTGCTAAAACATCGTCTTTTGTTAATGGCTTACGCGTTACATTTTTACCTGTTGGATCACCAATCATTCCCGTAAAGTCACCAATTAAGAAAATCACTTCATGACCTAACTGCTGAAATTGACGCAACTTATTAATTAAAACAGTATGACCCAAATGTAAATCAGGCGCCGTTGGATCAAAGCCAGCTTTAATTCTTAAAGGCTTACCTGTTTTTAGTTTTGCTAATAACTCATCCTCTAACAGGATTTCTTCTGCACCGCGTTTTATTTCTGCAAACGCTTGGCTGACATCGAACATTACTCGACTCCGAGAATAATAAAATAAAGATGACCTGATTCTACTGTACTTTTACCTTTGGATAAAAGCTTAATATGCCTCAAAGAGTATTTTTCTAGGCTCTTTTGATATATTATTGATATAACTCACGACACTTGTCGTATTTCAATCACTTATTTCTCTAAACAATATGAATAAGTAAGCAGTCATAAATTGAAAATACTATCAGAACTTTTTTTACAATTGCCTAAACAGCATCGAATTATAATCATATCCATTAGTGTTTTATTACTGTTGGTAATGCTTTTCCCCTCAAATAATTCTGTAGTAACATCGGCGTCTAATGAGCAGACTTTAGAGATAGGTAAGCGCTATCAAATTGCACTTCCGCAATATAATAATGCATCAAAAATAGAGCTTCCTTCAATATCAAAAAACGATCTCACTTTTCCTAAAAATAATCACTCACCTACAAGCAATATTCATTCGAAAGGTGAAATGTCATGGCAAACATCTAAAGTACAAAACGGTGACTCCTTAGCAAGAATATTTAAACGTTTGGGCTTTAGTGCACAAACAACTTATGCGGTTAGCACAGCTAAAGGTAAAGATACAAAATTACTTAAAAAATTAAATATTGGCGACACAATACGAATTGCCAGTGATAACAACAAAAAACTAATGGCATTAGAATACCCACTTTCCAAATTTGAAACCTTATTTATCAACTTAGTGGGCGATAATTACCTATCGCATAAAGAAACAAAACACATAGAAATCAGAGAGACATTTGTTCATGGCGTTATAAAGTCAAATTTTTGGAATGCTGGTGTCACTGCTGGTTTAAATGATAATCAAATTATCAATCTAGCAAATATATTTGGTTGGGATATAGATTTTGCACTTGATATACGTACTGATGATAGCTTTCATATTCTTTTTGAAAAGCAATATGTTGATGGTGAGTATATTGGCACGGGTAAAATATTAGTGGCTGAATTCATTAATCAAGATGAAACATTCCAAGCGATTCGTTTCACTGATGATGAATATTACACGCCTGATGGAAAAAGCATGCGTAAAGCCTTTTTACGAGCGCCTGTTAATTTCAAATATATTAGTTCTAGCTTTAAGCGTCGTCGATTTCATCCTGTACAAAAGCGTTGGAAGGCTCACAGAGGAATTGATTATGCTGCAAAAACGGGCACTCCTGTTGTCGCAGCTGGTAACGGAAAAGTAACCCACGCTACGTATAATAAATACAATGGAAATTATGTTTTCATTCAACATGGTAATGGCATTGTCACTAAATATTTGCACTTTTCTAAACGTGTCGCAAAGAAAGGCCAACGCGTTAAACAAGGGCAAATTATTGGCTATGTTGGTTCTACAGGTTTAGCCGCTGGCCCTCATTTACATTATGAATTTCTATTAAATGGTGTGCATCGCAACCCTAGAACAGTAAAATTACCTGATGCAAAACCTATAGAAAAGAAATATAAATCGAGTTTTCAAAAGCTTGCAGATAAGCGTATAAAAGAGTTAGCAGGGATGAAGCAAACTATTCTTTCACTGAGCCAACCTTTTAATAATGATGACGTAACCGCTGTGGCCTCTGATGAGTAAAAATCAAAAATATTATATTGGCTTAATGTCAGGAACGAGCGCTGATGGTATAGATTTAGCACTCGTTTCTTTTGATGACAGCCCAACATCATCAAGTCATCTGCAAAGCAATTTAAAAGCAAGTTATTATCAAGCCTACTCAGACAACATTATTCATAAAATCACCTCTTTATATAACCCTGACACTAATGAAATTGATCGCGCATTTAGTCTAGACATAGAACTCGCAACTCTTTTTAGTCAAGCGATTAACCAATTACTAGAACAAGAAAATTTATGTTGTAATGATATCATTGCAATTGGAAATCATGGACAAACCATTCGACATCGCGCCAGTGCAGAGTATCCTTTTACTTTACAAATTGGCTGTAACCAAACATTAGCAACGTTAACAAACATTCGAGTAATTGGTCAGTTTCGACGTAAAGATATGGCATTAGGTGGTCAAGGGGCTCCTTTAGTACCCGCATTTCATCAACAAATTTTCACTGAAGACAATATTGATGTGTTTGTTGTTAACATTGGCGGTATTGCTAACATCAGTTATTTACCCGGAACAAACTTATCTTCAACAATAAAACAAAACAAGCTTGTTCTAGGATTTGATACTGGCCCTGGTAATGCATTAATGGATGACTGGTTTCAATGCCATAACAAAAACAGCTTGAATAAATATGACAAAGGCGGTGTTTGGGCTCAAGAAGGTAAAGCAAGCCAATTATTGTTAACTCAACTATTAACTGACCGCTATTTCAAGTTGTCCCCTCCTAAAAGCACTGGACGAGAATACTTTAACCCACAATGGTTACAGCAACAGTTGGACCATTTTTATCATGAAAATAATACCTTATTAACAAACCAAGACATTCAAGCAACATTAACAATTTTGACTGCAATAACCATCAGTGATGCTATAAAATACCTTAGCAGTAAAGCTAAAGTTTACCTTTGTGGTGGTGGAGTTCATAATATTCAATTAATAAATGAGCTAAATCAAACACTTCAACAAGGCACAAATAACTACGAAATTCTTCTTACTAATCAAAAGGATATTGATAGTGATTTACTAGAAGCAATGGCCTTTGCATGGTTTGCATTTGCTTATGACAAAATGTTATTAAGCAGTATCCCAGCTGTAACGGGGGCTCACAGAAGTTGCACCCTTGGCACTGCATTTTATCCTTAATTTGTACTAGTATTGCTCGATTTTCTCTCTATAATGAATTTACAAAATAAGAACAGAAACAGCATTTACTGATTATTTTCTCACTTTTTAACTGAATGAATATGTCTATTCAATTGAAATTTCAATCTAATAATATTAAAAAATGCATCGTTATATGACAACATATTTGTCATAAATTAACTCTAAAGGAGGGTTTATGGAATTTAATGAAATTCATATTGGTATGAATTATGACAGTACAAAAGGCAGTGGCACGGTAACGTGGATAGACGGCTCAACACGTACAATTTATATGGCAGACTCACGTAATAATAATAATTTTCAAGTAGAATTTGACGAAATAATTACAAATCCTCAAGCTCATAAAAGCAACAGTACTATTTACTAAGCTCTTCGCTATAATATTATAAACCTCGTTAAGCTTTTTGCTAATGGGGTTTTATTTTATGGCCTAATTTAATTCAGCGTAACAGGTAACACACCTTTAGCTTTTTGATTCCCTACAACAATGGCCATACTTGCATTAAAACCAGGGCTTATTATTTTATTATGGTTATTTAGGTATATTCGATCATCAAAGGTCAATAAAACGGCATCTGCTAATTTAATATAAGAATTGATTAAATATGGAGAGCTTTTAGCAATGAGTACTGTTTTGATTTGGTTTTGCTTTGCTAGCGTTAATTGTAAGGCTAGCAGCTGTCCATAACTGACACTCTTTTCTTTATCTACTTGATTACTTTTCTTTTGATTAGCAACTTGTGTTAATAAATCTTCAACGCCACCTAAATCGACGGCACTACTATACTTTGCATCAATTGTTGAGATAACTAAATCTGCACCCTTCAACCGTTCTATATTACGAATTTGAGCTAATATATCCGATTCATCATCAACAATGATTGCTTGAATAGTGAATTGAGTTAAACCTGCTTTTTTCCATTGACTTTTAATTGCCTGCTGTAGTGCTAAAAATTCTTGCTCATTTTTCACAAATAAATGTAATACTTTTATTTTATCGACTGAAATCGGCAAACTAAATGAAGCATTTTTTACTAATGTTGTCGCACTATTCGCAAGTTCTTGCTCTAATACCAAAGATGCCTCTTGTGCAATAATTTTATTTGCCTGCTTAATTTTATCATCAACACTAAGATCGGAATGACGAATATATTTTTCTTTTGCTGCATTCAACCGAGCCAAAGATTCATCTATTTCTTGCTCATCAAATTCACCCTGATTTATTTGCTCTTGCATCATTTTACTAACAGACTTGATGTAATCTTTAAATTTATTAATATCCGCTATACTTCTAATCTTAAACGGCATTAAGGCTAAATCAGCACCTGCTTTGAAAGTTTCAACCGTTGCTGAAACTGCATCAAAATACTGAGCAATTCCTGCCATATCAAGTGCATCGGTAGCAATTATGCCTTTATAGCCCATTTTTTCACGTAGTAAATCCGTTAATATTTTTCGAGACATGGTTGCTGGACGAATAGTATCAACACCTTCTTTATTAATAAAAGTGGAATTATCTAAAGCGGGATATTGAATATGCGCAGTCATAATCATGGCAGGTTCACTATGCTCTATAGCCCACTTAAATGGAGCAAGATCATATTTTTCAATTGTTTTCAGATCATGATCTACACGAGGCAAACCAATATGACTATCAACGTGAGTATCGCCATGACCTGGAAAGTGCTTTAACGTTGCCATCACATTTTTTTGCTGTAAAGCATCAACAACGGCAACACCTAAACGAGCAACTTCAAGTGGATTCTCACCAAATGATCGTGTATTAATAACAGGGTTATTCGCATTGGTATTCACATCAACAACGGGTGCATAGTTATTATTAATACCTAAAGCATCTAACTCTTGTGCAATAACGTTACTTGTTTGAAAGGCGAATTCTACACCATTTTCTTTATACGTTGCACCAATTGCCATATTACCTGAGAATGATGTTGCATTAGCTAAACGCACTACTCGACCACCTTCTTGATCGATAGAAATAATCAGTGGTTTACTTGAAGAAGAAAGTAATGCAGCTTTTTGTAAATCATCAGTAAGTCTAACTGTCTGCTCATTACTCTCTAAATTTTGAGCAAAAAGAACAACGCCACCAATATTAGTGTCCGTAATCATTTGTGCTAATTCAGCAGGTAACTCAGTAACAGCCTGTAAACATCGTTTTGACACATCATCACAAAAATATCGAATATCAATTGATATTTTCTGTGCTATTTTTTGTTCAAAGTCAGACGTTTTTTGTTGGATTCGATCATTAGAATTCATATTAGTACAAGCTATAAGTCCAGAAAAACAAAGAAGGCCTAGAGAATATCTTAACATGAGGAAATTTTCCTTAGGAATTAATTTATTACAATATTTTTATACATTAATTCGATCTTTAAAGCATAAAAATGTATTATTTTTCACTCAATATTTAAGTATACATAAAAAATAACTTATTCTTATTTTGTTACTTAAAATAATATAAAATATTATTAGCTTATTCAAGCTATTTACAGCTTAATGTTCACTAATAGCAAGTGCAGGGATGTATGATCACAACAAAAAACCTAAACCGTATATAAGTTAATAAACCACAAGTTATCTTTGCTGATGAACCAACAGGAAATTTAGATAGCAAAACATCACATGAAATAATGCAATTACTTACTGAGTTACACCAACAAGGGCAAACGTTAGTGATGGTTACCCATGAACAAGATATCGCAGATTTTTCTAGCCGAATCATTATCATGAAAGATGGCGAAATTATCTCTGATAAAGAAAATAGGTAACTACTCCAGATACCGATTGATACCTTGACCTTGTTTTTTTCACGGTAGATAAATAACGTCTTATCACCGCCATCTTCAGAGCGAAAACAGCCTGGTATCTTGTGTTTTAATTTGGTTATTCTATATTCCACTCTGCCAAATTATCACCAAATGGCAACATAATTACAAAGTGACTAGTTGTTAAGGTCTACTGAACGTTCATGTTTTAATCTAAAAAAAGTGATTAATTGACAGGCTAATACGACTAGAACTGAAAGGAACATTAACCCTGAAAATGGCAGTGCACTTCCATCATAGAAATAAGCCAATATAGGCCCTGCCAAAGCACCAATACCAAAACGCAAAGTACCGATTACGGCTGTAGCCGTACCAGAATGTTGAGGAAATTTAATAAAAATTAGTGCATCACTATTAACCGCAATCATTGAAATACTTCCCATCAAAGGCAAAATGGTTACCACAATATATATCAAAGGTAATTGCCAATAGCTTACCACGACTAAAATACCTGACGTTATTGTTGCGACAGTTACACCGTACCAAAGCATTTTTCGAGAACCTTTGCGCATAACCAATCGAGTATTAATAAAATGAGCGGTCATAAGTGCTATAACATTAATGCCAAATAACAAACTAAAAGTAAATTCAGAAATGCCATAAACAGACAAGTATACAAAAGGAATGGCAGTTAAATAACCAAAAAATGCCAGAGAAACCATCATTGAACTGATGATATCTAAACGGGCTTGCTTATTCGATAATACTATTTTATACCTTGCTACAAAGCTTAGTTTTTTAGGTGAAACGTTAGCATCGGTTGCTTCAATTTCATTAGTACCTCTATTTACTTCAGGTAAATATCGTGCAACAAAAAATAAAATAATAATGCTATAGGTAAATAATGAATAAAAAATCAATTGCCAGTTGTGAATAAGCAGCAAGACACTGCCAATGCTCGGTGCAAGCATTGGCGCTAACATCATAATCATACTGACATAAGATAATCCCTTAGCGGTATGTTTTCCGTAAAACTCTCGAATAGTTCCCGGAATAACCACCGTCGCAGCACTACAAACAAAGGCTTGAATAAATCTAATAACTAATAATTGTTCAACATTATTAACATAGGGCAACATTAAACTTGTTACAGCAAAGCCACTAATACCAAATAAAACCATTTTACGCCTATCGTGTTTATCTGCCATTGGTCCAAATAAAACAAGCCCTAATGCATAGCCAAGTAAATATATACTTAAGCTATTTTGCACCATGGACATACTTGTTTGTAATTGCTCTGCAATAACTGGCATTGCTGGTAAATACATATCAATAGATAACGGCGAAAGTGCCATTATTGCAGCGAGTAATGGCAATAATATTTTTAATGATATTTTATCTTTCTGATTCATTTGTTTTTCTTTGAATGTTGCTTAACTAACTGCCCTAACAGAACAACTGCCTGTTCAATTTTATCACTCCACTGCACCCCAAAACTTATACGCATGTAGTTTTTATATTTTCCAGAAGGAGAGAAAATAACACCCGGAGCAAAACTAACGCCCTGCTCTAATGCTTGATTAAAAAAATCACTGGTATTGACATGAGACTGACACCGAACCCAAAGAACACTTCCTCCTTGAGGTTTTGAAATACACACTTCTTTGGGAAAGCTTTCTGCTATTAGTGATCTCATTCGCTCACAGTTGTACACGAGTATTTTACGCAGCAGCATTAAGTGACGGTCATAATCACCACTAGCTAAATAGTCATGTAGTGTCCATTGTTGTAACATTGGTGTTGACGAAGATTGCGCTCGCTTAATACGCTTAGCTTGTTCTTCATATTTACCCGGTAAAAGCCAACCAGTTCTATATCCTGGAGCCGCAGTTTTAGAAAAAGATGAACATGTCATCACCAAACCTTTTTCAGAGTAAAGTTGCGCCGGTTTAGGTTTTGTATCAGTAAAATATAAGTCGCTATAAACATCATCCTCAATTAATGCAATATCATTCTGCTCGAGCAAGCAAACAATCTCTTGCCTTTGCTTGTCTGATTTCATTGAGCCTAAAGGATTATTAATTGCAGTAGAAAATAAACAAGCTGAAATTGAATGTTTTTTAATAGATTTTGTTAATTCATCAAGGCAAACACCATCTTCTGTACAGGTATAAACCTCTAAAGCTTTCATACCTAAGCTTTCAATCAATTCAATAATACCAAAGAAACAAGGAGATTCAATGGCAATAACGTCTCCTTTTTGCGCAACACATTGGAGTGCAATGGATAATGCTTCTTGAGCACCATTGGTGATCACAATATCACTAGGGTCAATTGAAACACCTTGTTCTTGATATCGAAAAGCAAGCTGCATACGTAATTTCATATCGCCATTAACAGGGCCATAGCTCACTGCTTTTTCTGCTACTTTTGACAAAACAGATCGCATTAATCGTGCTAGTGCTTTATCAGGAGGGTGTGCTTCTACTGGATTAGAAATTCCTAAAGCAACAGTATTGGGAAGGTGTACTGCTTCATATACTTGCTCAATTAAACTTCTGCATTTAACTTCAGAGGGGGTGCAATGAGACCACTTTGCAGGCCTTGGTTTAAGCGTTCTAACTTGCTGAGCGGTTAAATAATAACCTGATTGCGGACGTGCACATACTCGACCTTGACGCTCTAATTCAATATACGCTTGTTTTACCGTTGGTACGCTAATATCAAGTTGTCTACTTAGTTTTCTCAAGCTTGGTAATTTCTCACCGAATAAAAAAGCGCCTGACTTTTGCTGACAATCAATAAAATCAATAACTTGTTGATATAAGAATGAGGGTGATGACTTATCAAGAATATGCATAAAATTTCAAACCGAACTGTATAGGTTACATTTTCATTATTTTGTATATGTTATTAAAACAAATAAAGTATAGACTGTCATTTATTATCACTTGTTTTTTATATTTTATTTTGTAGGAGCAAAAAATCAATGAACAATGTATTGCTATATATCATTACTGTTTTGATTTGGGGATCAACGTGGATTGTTATTAACTATCAACTAGGTACTGTTGCGCCTGAAGCATCTGTTACCTATAGATTTGCATTAGCTGCATTCATTTTATTTTCTTTTGCAAAAATTAAAAAATTGCCACTGCAGTTTGATTTAAAGCAACACGGTTTGTTTGCAGCTTTTGGCGTCTGCCTTTTCGGTATAAACTATGTACTACTTTACAATGCACAACAGCATATTAATTCAGCATTAACCTGTATCGCTTTTTCAACACTTATGCTGATGAATATCATCAATACCCGTATTTTTTACAAAACACATATCACTAGACAAGTTTTTCTTGGTGGTGCGTTTGGCTTGTTTGGTATTACGACTTTATTTTGGCCTCAACTGAGTGATGTTGAATTAGGTGCTGCAACATTTCTAGGATTAGGCTTGTGTTTGCTCGGTACATTTTCTGCCTCTGTCGGTAATATGCTTTCAATAAAAAACCAAAGAAAAAATATCCCTATTGTTCAGGCAAATGCTTGGGGAATGTTCTATGGTGCGTTTTTTATGGCTATCGTTGTTTTAATCCAAGGGAAAGAGTTTACATTCTCTTACAGTCCCGCCTATATAAGTTCTTTAATCTATTTATCATTATTTGGTTCAGTTATCGCTTTTAGCTGCTATTTAACCTTAATGACTCGCATTGGTGCGCATAAAACATCTTATGCAAACATCATATTTCCTGCCATTGCCGTACTCATTTCAACCGTTGTTGAAGGCTTTGTTTGGAGTAGTTACACCGTTATTGGTTTAAGTAGTATTTTAGTTGGAAACTTAATTGTTTTAACAACACCAACAACATTTCGACGTTGGTTTACACCTAAATTACAATCAGAAAATATAAGTTAAGGCTTTAGAAAAAGAGTATAAACTTGTTATAATTACAATGAAGTAAAAAACTAATGATTACACTTTCATTAATCGCTATTATAAACTGTATTCAACATTAACGTTATTAGGTAATCCAATGCAACGACTTGCTCCTTCTTTACGCCAAGATGGTGTTCCTTTAGATCTTATATCCCTTATAAAGACTGTTTTAGCAGCCACAAAAGAAATATCTTTTCGAGTAAGCCAAGCGCATTTAGGTGGCTTAATGGGGTCTACACTTGATGAAAATATTCAAGGTGAAGTACAGAAAAAATTAGATGTTGTCGCTAATGAATTATTTAAAGATATTTTATTAGAGTCTGGCTTTGTAAAGGCAATTTCATCTGAAGAAGAAGATACCTCTGTTGCAGGAGATGAATACGGTAAATATATTGTTTCATTTGACCCTTTAGATGGTAGTTCAAACATAGATATAAACTCATTAATAGGCACTATTTTTTCTATTCATAGAGCACCTGAAGGGATGTCTGCTGATGATCCCGATATGTTTAAACAAAAAGGTGACCAACAAGTTTGTGCTGGCTATGTATTATATGGTCCTTCAACCATGTTAGTAATGACAACAGGCAAAGGTACTCATTTTTATGTTCTAGATCGTACACATGGCGGCTATCTTTTAGTTGAACGTAAAGTGCAAGTACCAGAAGAAACTCAAGAGTTTGCCGTTAATATGTCAAACCAACGTTTTTGGCAGGATCCAATGAAAAGCTATATTAATGATTTAGTTGCCGGTGATTCTGGCCCCCGTAATAAGAATTTTAATATGCGATGGATTGCTGCAATGGTAGGTGATATTCATCGTGTTTTATGCCGAGGTGGAATTTTTACTTACCCTACTGACACAAAAAACCCCGATCAACCTAATAAACTTCGTTTAATGTACGAAGCAAACCCAATGAGCTTTTTAATTGAACAAGCTGGTGGTTTAGCAATGACAAGTACAGGTCGTATTATGGATATCGAACCATCAAGCATTCATCAACGAATTGAAGTTATTATGGGCTCTAAACAAGAAGTTGAAACTTGTTTAAGTTATTACAAATAACCTATATACCCAAACCACTTCAAGATACATTAACATAGCTTTTAAAAAGGTAGCCATACTTTAGTACGTAAATGGTTACTTCTAGTATCTTGAAAATAATTTTATTGATAAAATACGTCATAAGTAAATTTATTTTAACCTTCATGAGATTTAAACATGCCAAATTATGTTGTTGGTCACAAAATACCTGACTCAGATTCTATCTGTTCAGCCATTGCTTTATCCTATTTAAAAACTAAGCTAGGTGAAGATACACTTCCTGCTCGTTTAGGTGTTCTAACACCTGAAACATTATTTATTTTAGATAAATTTGGTTTTGAACAGCCAATACTGAAAACAAGCTATGCTGGAGAAGGTGTTTATATTGTTGACCATAGCGATATTGAATTGGCACCTGACGACATTAATGAAGCCACTATATTAGGCATTATAGACCATCATAAATTAGGCGATTTAACCACAGCAACACCTCTTGAAATTTGGGTTCGTCCTGTTGGCTGTACAAATACTATTATAAAAATGATGTATGACTTTTACGATGTAGACATCCCAGCCAATATTGCAGGAGCAATGATGTGTGCGATTTTAAGTGATACCGTTATATTTAAATCACCAACTTGCACCACTGCAGATATTAAATGCGTAGAAGCTTTAGCTGACATTGCTGGTATTGACGATTTCAAAGAACTTGGAATGGAAATGTTCAAAGTTAAATCGGCCGTTGAAGGTACTCCTATTCGCGAACTTGTTAA
>Ga0209081_1002046_pt1 | contig 11837 bp, 6 predicted proteins | sample GOMGulsemesocosm_4_FD_184636 | JGI IMG/M metagenome (GOLD analysis project Ga0209081, IMG submission 184636) | Methane-oxidizing microbial communities from mesocosms in the Gulf of Mexico - GOM15B Gulf of Mexico (SPAdes) (version 2) | ecosystem: Environmental > Aquatic > Marine > Cold seeps... | reverse complement strand
GCGGAATTAAAAATGGCGGACGGTACCTCGGAGCAACAAACCCTGGACGCCATGCGACGCATCGACGATGGCCTGCGTCAGGTCGAACAAGACTACCGCAGCGAAACCGGCAGCGAACACAATATTGTAGAAAACACCTTCACCTACGGTTTTGGCCGTATCAATGGTGAGGTACTCGGCGAGCTGACCAAGTCCGACACCCGTGACATCAACAGCGACGAAGTGCTGCGGCGCTGGCGCGCCGCGGTGGGTGATATCCGCGGGGCCGAAGTACTGTCGTTTACCGCACCGGAAGGCCCCAGCGTGGGCGCCGCCATTTCCTTTGATTTAATCCACGAAGACTTTGGCCAACTCAAAGCGGCGGCGGCTGAACTGGAAGCGCAGCTGCGCACCTATGATGGCGTCTACGACATTCAAAACGGCGCCAGCGCCACCTCCGACGAGTTCCACATCGATATCCTGCCCGAGGCCGAAGCACTGGGACTCACCCGCTTTGATCTGGGTTCACAAATTCGCCACGCCTTCTATGGCGCCGAAGCCCAGCGCATACAACGCGGCGCCGATGAAGTGAAAGTCATGGTGCGCTACCCCAAAGAAGACCGCCACAGCACCGCCAGCCTCGACGGTATGTTTATCCGCACCCCCGATGGCGATGCGGTGCCCTTCGACTCGGTGGCGCGTCTGGAGGTAAAAGCAGGGCTTAATCAAACCACCCACATCAATTATCAGCGCGCGGTGGAAGTAGAAGCCGAAGCCAACAAACAGATCATAGAACCCTCCCGGGTGACCAATGAATTGCTCATGGAGTTTCTGCCAGGGCTGGCCGAGCGCTACCCAGACTTAAGCTACCGCCGCTCAGGCATGAGCGACGAGGAAGCCAAAACCGGTCGCAGTCTCATGATTGGTTTTTTCCTCGCACTGTTTGGTATCTACGCGCTGCTGGCCATACCGACCAAGTCCTATGCCCAGCCGTTGATTATCATGGGCGCCATTCCCTTCGGTGTGATTGGCGCCATAGTCGGCCACTGGATTACCGGTTACGCCTTCAGCATGATGTCATTTTTTGGTGTGATTGCACTGGCGGGGGTGGTGGTCAATGACAGTTTGATCCTGGTGGATTTCGTCAACCGGGCGGTGCGTGAAGGCACCCCTGTTTATCAAGCGGTGATCAATGCCGGCAGCAAACGTTTCCGCGCGATTTTACTGACCTCACTCACCACCTTTTTTGGTCTGCTGCCGATCTTGTTAGAGACCAGCGTACAAGCACAACAGATTGTACCCATGGCGGTGTCACTGGCCTTCGGCATTATCTTTGCCACCGTCATCACCCTGCTGCTGGTGCCCTGCCTGTATATGGTTTTGAACGATCTTAAGGTTTGGTGGCGGGGAGAGGCTGTTGCCGTCGCGGCTCATTAAAATGAGGCATTGCGTGGACACAACAATCAAGTGTGCATCGGCCCTACTGGATGTAGGGTCTACCCCTCAGTGGCGGAATTACATGCCGACAAGGATGTCGGTACTAGAGCACTGCAGGAGCAAGTGCCGCGGGCCTTTTTCGGCCTGCACATCTGACCTAAACAAAATCGCCGCCACTCGGCGGACTGAAAGGGGATTGCGTGCCATCTGAAACTTGGAAGCTTGGCTCGACTTTAAGCAGCGATCTGTATGCTACAGCGACACATTTACATGACCGCTTAGTGCCAATGCCGCCGTTGGCTAAATACCACCAACAAGGCCCGAATATGAAAAATCAGACATTCTGTAACGCGTAGGTAATTTGCCACCCATTATTCGGATCTGCTGGTACCGTCACAAAGTCAAACTTAGAGAATGTAGGGAAATGGGAAGTCATTACTTTATTAGGTTTGATTACCTTTCTGGCATAACAGGTGCGCTGCATACTCTGCCCTTGACTCACCGTTTACAGGGACTGATTTTTCGTTACACCAAAGCAGCAACTCCTCTAAATTTATTTTCACCTTTTTTGCTATGATGCCAGTTGACTCAATTTCTTGAATAGCTGAAAAGGCATTTTTTCTCCAATCTGAATAAGAGTCATCAAGTTCGTCTCGATCTTCGGAAATATCGATTAGTCGATCCCACTGCTCAGGCTGAAACCAACAAATCCCCGCTGTTTGTCGCTCTTCTTCCATATACACCTCGATATCGACCGCCCATAACGACTTCTTGCCAAGTGAAATCAGACTCTATTCCTCATTGCTCGCGAAACAAAATCCGATCGGTGGACCTTCAAAGTATGGCCATATATCCGTAAAGGGCTACTCCGACGCAGTTCTAGCGGGTACCAAGTGTAGGCTTTGAGTCGCCGCCTACAGCCTATTTTCCTCTGTCTGGTCGGCACCTTGGTGCCAGTAACGGCCGTTGGGGACTGGTGGGATTCAGGCTAGATGAGCGCAACAGTAGACGTTCAGTTGCGCCCTGTACGGATCACTAGGGATTTTCCCTCGTAAACGGACAATTCAGCCGTAACTCGTTGATTTTTGTTGTCGGCAAGATAAAATTTCGGGAAAGCTTAAAAAAGTAACCCTCTTCTGTAACCCACCGCTGGCGGGGCTTTCAGAGATGTTTGTCCGTTTACGAGGGAAAATCCCTAGTACCCCTATTTCTTCGAAAATTGTTGAGGATTCCGGTATATTGAAGGTCAGTGAATTGCACCTCTGATGCGCTTAGAGCAGATAGGCCATTGCTCAGGATATTCACGATGAAACGCTGTGACAGATAATTCGCTCAAGGTATTGAATTAAAAGATGGAACCAGTCTCTATCATCGCCCTCCTAGGAATCGGCGTAGCTACCTTAACTATTTCGCTGCTGCTCTTTTCACCGTTCGGTAATCAAAATGCCAACAGGATACTCGCTGCGTTTCTTGCCGTGTTGACCCTGTTCCTTGTCCAGCACACGATTTCTGTAGAGGGAATAACCTACCGCTATCCACATCTACAAGGAGTAACTTTGTGGTTATATTTTTTACTCGGCCCGCTCCTCTATTACTACACATATACGTTGACGAGTAAAAAATCCGTAGATTTCATGGTCTATCTGCACGCCTCGCCAACCGTTTTGAGTTTGCTTGCCTATCTGCCAGCGTTTTTTCAATCAGCGGAGGCGAAAAAAGCGTTTGTTGTAAGCTATGGCGGTACGAAGCAGGATTTGAACCTTCCTGGCGTTGAATCCACACCAGGGCTTGAGATTATTTCCGCCACGGTTGAAATTCTGTACTTTCTGTTTGCGCTACAGTTGCTGACTTATGCCGCTCTCAGCCTGCGATTGCTACGGATTCACCATCGTGCGATCTATGACAACTTCTCCGATCTAGATCGGATGAGGTTACGCTGGTTACTTGCCTTATCGATACTGGTATTCATCGCGGCATGTCTGATCATGTCTTCCTATTGCCTGGAGCCTGTTTTTCCTGGCCTTCTCTTTGCTCAGCAGGAGCTGCCAAGCACCCTCCTGGTAACCATTCTCATCTACTTTGTCGGTTTCAAAGGTGTGACCCAGCCCGCGACCTACTCCGAGGTTAAGAAAGTACAACAGCCCTCCCCTCTGGAGCCGAAGGATTCCAACCGAAAATACCAGAAATCGGGTCTATCCGTAGAGCTTAGGCAGCTGTTGTGGGCAGAGGCCGAGCGCTACATGGAACACAGCAAACCATTCATGCAGCAGGGCCTGACCATTGGCCGCCTGGCGGAATTGCTCGACACCACCGAAGCCTATTTATCACAAGCCATTAATGGGGAATCGCGCTTGAATTTTCACGATTATGTCAACCGATACCGTATAGAAGAGGCCCGGCGACTGCTCAAAGACAGCTTGGGGCAAAGGATGCCAGTAAAGCTATATTTACAGGTGGGGTATAAGTCAAAATCCAATTTTTACACCCAGTTCAAAAAGCATTGCAACAACCAGACACCAAAGCAGTACTGTAACTCACTGGTAGATTAAGGAACCTCTGATTAACCAGACTTCTCGGCCATAAATGGTCAATTTCATCTAAAGATGACCTAGTGGATCGTAAAACACTCGAATTTGAGTGTCTTTCGGCGCTTTTGTTGGTGTTATCAACCAGATCGGATAGAACCGGGCGCAACTCCCCTATTGCGCCATCAGTTTTTTCCTCGCCATGTACAGGTTGGCCAGTGCAGCTGGCACAGCCCAGGGTAGCGTGGTTTTACACTAGCCAAACCAACATTTGATGACTCGCTAGGGATGCTCCACATCACGCGGATGCTGGCTTTGGCTTTTGCCCGTTGAGATCACCACTAACGCAGCCTTCTTCTTTCCATGTCTTGCGCTTTTTACGTTTTATCGCCACTGGTCACGAGACCTCGCGCTGACTGGCCTCCTCGCGTTTGGCAATGCCGATATAACCAGCGTCCGCGAACACCACTTTCTTTGCCGTGCTCCAGCTTGTGGGTTTCCACTATGTCACTGACGTTCGCCGCCTTGCCCGTGAGGCGCTGAAGCAACTGCTGTCAGCGTCGACACCAATGCGGTCCTTAATAACTCGTGGTAGCGATCGCGGGGCTGAACTATCTCGCCGAGTGGGTTTAACCAGAGGTTCCTTAAGTGTTTACCCCGCACGTCGAATATTCCATTAGGCATGGAGTTTTTCTAACAAAATCAGTCTGTTAGCAAGTGTACTAAGTTCGTTCCTGGCCGCCAGTACCGGCATTTGTACTCACTCCCAAGATAGAACCCCTTTGTGCTTGTTGCTGGCAACTCTCCAGAGTTAACTATGTGGCATACATCGTTGAAAAGGCAAAGTTTAAAAATGATCAAAAGAATCAAGCAACGACATTTAATGAGATGGCCACTCACCATAGTTTTCACAACCATAGCGATATCGGGTTGTAGTGACACTTCCCAAAAAACCTATCTGCAGGAGTCAATTGTCGGTGATGTCGGAACTCTGGCCAGCGGCAGGGATAGTCAGGGAATTGCCATCTTAGAAGGTTTGACAGTGCCTACCATGAATGGCGCGCAGCCGCTAAAGAGAAAACCATTGCCTCCGCTGCCAATGGAAGACCACCCTTATCTACTGGATGAATACGCCAGTGCGGGCGTCCATGGGGATAGCTACAACTCCAGTGTTTCCCCCTTGCCGGGGCCGCTCGGTATCAAGCCAAGTGCCCACTACACTCCGGTTATGCAGCGAGGCGATCTCGGCATGTGTACACCGTTACTGCGAGATCTTGATGATCGTATGGCTTCTGTGTGTATCGCAATGGGTGAACCCAGCCAGCTGGTCCTTTTTGACCCCGAGAATGACTTCAAGCCGCTTGCTCAGGTCGACATACCCAAGCGCCGCGCCCTGGACGATCCTTCCGGTGGTTGGTACACCCGTATGGATAATCTTGGCCGCTCTATTGTCGCCACTCCTGACCAGGATGTTCGGGTGTACGAGGTGGTTGAGAATAATGGAAAGATCGACTGGAAAATGACTGAGAGTTGGAACCTGGAGAAATATCTGCCAAAGGGTGTGTCGGCACTTGATGTCGTCCCTGATTGGCAGGGCAACTACTGGTTTATGACAGGTTACGGGCATGTTGGGTATATAAATCGCAAAACGGGCAAGATTGATCTCATGCAGTTGAGCGGCAAGGGGGAGTTATTCGGCACCGCGCTGGCAGTGACCCGGGATGCAGCCTATATGCTGGGTAGCAACGCGCTTTATCGACTGGAGGTTGATAGCGATAGCCACATTCTAAATCGCTGGCGCTTTCAATATAAAAAGCCTACCAACGGTGGCGAATTGACTGACATGACCACGTTCGATAGCTCGGAAGCCGATTTGACTGCCCCGACTGTATTCGATAACGGGCGTTTGATTTCGTTTGGAACCAATGAAGGCTTAACGAACGGTGAAGGTGGGGCGCAAGGAGAAGTCTTAGTATTGAAGACTTCAGTAGAAGATCTCGCCCAGGCTGACCGCATTGTTTGTGAGCATCCTATATTCAAGGCCGGGAAGAGCTTCCTTGGCAACACCATGATTGGTTACGACCGCAGCCTGGTGGTGCAAAACAATTATGGAGCCGCCTTCTTTGAGCTTGATGAATCTGAGCCGGGCCTGGCTAGAGTTGACGTACGCGACGACTACAGCGGCTGTGACACCGTTTGGGAAGACTATAGTGTTTCTTCTCAAGTTCCCCCACGTCTGTCAACTGGCGACGGCCATGTTTATCAGTATTCGCGCAGAAAAGGTACTGGGGATAACGTTTATGTGTGGTATCTCAGTGCGAATGATTTCGACACAGGCGAACTAGCTTCCGAACTGTTTGTTGGCAGTGGCCAGGTCCTTGACAATCCGATGCTATCCGTCGACTTCATGCCCAATGGTGTGATGGTCAGCGGTGTTAGAAACGGCATTGTCACGTTACGGGACAACCCTTAAATCGTAACGTAGGTGGCTGCCCCCCGGCAGCCACAAAATAATAAGAAACGATTAACTTGCTAGGAGAGTAGTACAATGAAGACATTTAGCGAAATAAAAAATTCCATCACCTTCACCCCGTCGGGCACAGCACTTAGGAGTTTAAATCAGCCGAAAATTAGTGCGTTTTTAAAAACGACAATAGCAGCAACCATCGCTGCAACACTTCCGACGCAGAGCCTAGCTGCTGAGTCAATTATGCTGGAAGAGGTTATAGTTACGGCTCAGAAAAAAGTAGAGTCCTTGCAGGATACGCCAATATCAATCGTGGCTTTTGACTCTTCAAGTCTTGAAGAAAAAGGAATTAACACGGTTGTTGATATCCGTAATAATGTAAGTAATTTACAGTTAACCGCCCACCCTGATGGCGGCGCCTCGCCACGTATTTTTATGCGCGGTGTTGGCTATAATGGCAATCAGCTTACAGCTGACCCCAGTGTCGCCGTGTATATGGATGGAGTCTACACTGCCCGAACTCAGGGCCAAGCGATGGAGGTAGGCGATATTGAACGCATCGAGGTGTTGCGTGGTCCTCAGGGATCACTTTACGGGCGCAACTCCACAGGTGGTGCGGTCAACTTTATCACCGCTGGTCCCAGTACCGATGGCCTGGAATTCAAACAGTCGTTCACCGGTGGAAGCCTCAACCAAAAACGCAGCAAGACCACAATCAACTTGCCAGTAAATGATGACTTCGCCGTTAAGCTGGGCTACCTGGTCGCTAAGAAAGATGGCTTTGTGGATAATGCGGGTACTGGCGAAGACCGCTTTGGCGATCAAGATCGTACCGCCTGGCGGGTGGGTATGCTGTGGGAAGCCAGTGATGATCTGTCACTTCGCTACAGCTACGACCACTCCAGCCTCAAGGATACAGCAGCGTATATTTCTGCCGTATCTGCCAGCGGGGTTGATAATCGGCCCAGCAGCGGCAGTGAGCAGGTGACAGGCCTGAAACCCAACGATGTTGAAAGTCAGGGTCATACCCTGATCGCTACCTGGGATCTATCGGATAACCTGACCTTTAAATCTATCAGCAGCCATCGCGAAGTAGAGGCTCTGAATTACAACGACTATCACTACGAGCTTTTTGGCCCTATCCCGGCTCTTAGTATTGCTGGACTGCAAACTCAGGAGCAAACCACGCAAGAATTCCAGTTCCTGGGCACTGCGTTAGATGATCGTCTGGATTTTGTCGCCGGTGCTTATTATTTTCACGAAGAAGCCGATGAGCTTTCCACTTCCGATGTTGTCCCCTTTGGTGTTTTCACAGAAACCGACCTGAGCATTGAAAACTCGGCCTTGGCGCTGTTTGGCCAGGCCACCTATACTCCTGACGCCTTTGATAGTCGAATGCACATCACTTTTGGCGCTCGCTGGTCTGAGGATGAGCGTGAAGCGAGCCTCAAAAAGACAGGCTATTATTCCGGTTTCCCCACCGGTAGTGAATCTGGGCTCGGAAAAAATGACTTCTCGTCATTCAACCCCAGCTTGGTTGTAGCTTACGATTTGACAAACGATATTAATCTCTACGGAAAGGTGGTCAGCGGTTATAAAACCGGCGGTTTCAACGTACTAGCCAGCACCATGCAGGCATTTTCAGATGGCTACGATTCGGAGGAGTTGACCTCCTATGAGTTGGGCATCAAATCTGAAATGCTGGACAACCGAGTCCGACTCAACGCTGCGGTGTTTTATTCTGACTACACGGATATACAGACAGGTGTGCAAGTTGACCCTACTGACCCCAAAATTACCGATGTTCTCAACGCCGGTAAAGCCTCCATCACAGGCTTGGAACTGGAGCTAACCGCTTTGCTGACTGAAGCCCTAACACTGGACTTCAGTCTCGGTTTACTTGATACGCAGTACAAGGAAATCATCGATGGCAACGGTAATGAAGTCAGCGATAATTTCCGATTTATCAATGCCCCGGAAACCAGCTATTCCCTGGGTCTGGATTATCAGTTCCCCAGCTTAGCCTTTGGCGAGCTCAAAGGTATTATCAATTACAGCTGGCAGGACGAAAAATTCAGTAAAGGCACCGTCGATAATGGAGTGTATGTGATTGAAGATTACGGCCTATTGAGCGCACGACTGACTCTGTCAGAGCTACCCATTTCCACTGGTGACCTTCGTATCAGCCTATGGGGAAAGAATATAACCGATGAGGAATACTACCTAAGCCATACCACCATCTTTACGCATTCGGCCATTTATGGGGATCCGAAGAGCTACGGCATTGATGTGACCTTTGAACTCTAGCCGGCTATGGGAAATTTGAGGACGTCAGGCTGAGCGCATGCCTGGGCATCGGAAGAGAGGTCAATGCAAAACATAAAGTTGATCGCTTAAATCGATGGGTGACCTAGCAAAGCGGCGTCGGCTAAATATTGCTGACGTCGCCTTAGGAGGCTGTTGAAAAATTAATTCACTTGCTCTGGCGCCGTTAGAGTCGGACTCAAATCAGTCATTTATCAAACATACCCCCCTCATTTCATCCAATTTTTCCTAGCCAGAACTGCGCCATAAACGCTTTTCAACAACCTGTTAGCCAACAAGACAGTCCGTATGGCTTAGGCGATAATGAGAAACTAAGTGGATTACGATCCTGAATTTGTCGTCGGGTGTGGCGTGCGTAACGGTTGTAGCCTTGCTGCGTATTCTGGCGAACCTGACCACCCAATCTGGTTTTATTCGATCACTTGACCGCCTAACACGAAGACCTTAATCCTAGCACTCTGGGTGATCGGAATGCTCTGCAATTTCGCTCGTGGTTTTTCTCATGGATCCTCCCTTTAATTTCAGCTTGTGGCTGTTGTGTAGTAGTCGGTCGAGAATGGCGTCGGCCAGGCACTTAACCCACGAAACCAGCTCGCCGATCAGATCAAGGTCTCTCGGCCAGCGCTCTTCTGAGCCCGGCTTCCAAGCGAGGTAACTTGTCCCTGTGTTTAATGTGTATCGCCGTATAGAAGTCCACCACCGCCAGCGGCGCTTTAAAACAGGACTTCAAGGCTATGCCCGTCGCTTTAGGGGATGTAGTCATGACCGTCTTTACCAACACCAAGAAATCAACTCGGCCGGCCTGTAAAACCCTGAGTGCCGACAGCACATCCTTGGTTTGAACCCTTTCACTGGCGGCAATTTGCTCAATGGCATCAAAGTAATGATAGCCCAATACCGTCACCGTTTTTAAATCAGATAATTGCTCTGGCCCAGCCGGACACTCAGCTCCCTCGAGTACCTGCACCCACAGAGGTGCCCGCTTAAGCGGCACATCAATGGCCAGCAGTGTCGGGTAGTGATTTATGCCATTTGACTCGCGCATAAAATCACCATCCACCGAGCCAGAGGCGGCATATTGCAAAGCGCGCACCGGCGGTAACGGTGTCAGCGCCAGGGTAAAGCCAGCGTAATCAAAAGCCCGCCGCAACAGATCAATCTCTGGCTGCATATGGGCAATGGTATTCAGGGAGATGGACATGCGCAGCTCGGGCCTGGGCCTAGCCTCGGTATCGGCCTTTGCCAACGCAACACTGCAGGAGAGTAATAGAAGGTAGCAGCGAAGTCTTTGACCCACCCGCAACATAGTAAACCCCCGTAAATTGCTGCAGTTTATGTTCCAAGCAAAAGACCTAGCATAGCGCCATCCTTCTTCTGCTAGTACACCTTATATCCCCCTGCTCTATATAACTACTCGTCAGCAAACCGGCTAGTACCAGCACAGGCTATATGGCGTCTGCCGGCGCGCCCTGTGACCTCTTGTTTGCGCCACAACTAGGCTTCGGACAACACTAACTCAATAACACTCTTATCGATACTGGTAGATGAGCTCGATACCCACCGCGCGAGGCTGGCCAAACGCATCAGATTGTGTTTCACAACCGGCGCTGTAGATACTGGTAAGCACGTATACCTTATCGGGGTACTAGGGGGTTTTCCCCCGCTTACGCGGTGCAAACAGAGTGACCCGGTCACTGAGGTTTTCCTTGAACCCGCGAATAATCCGATCGGCCAAAGCGGGGTACGAGGGAAAATCCCTAGTACCCCAAGATGCTTAAAAGTACTACTGCTCTCATATTATTTTTGGCCATAACGCCGCGCGCACGGGACGACGAAGCGTAGTTGTTTTTTGTGTAGTGAAGCGGCAGCGCAACGAGCAAAAAGCAAAAAGCAAAAAGCAACGTAGCTTTGGCGTTCCTCTTGCCGCGCCTTGTTAAGTGCAGAAGTTTACTAATACTGCCCTTTGTTCCAGCGCTTGGCTGTGATTTTTTGAAGTTTTATACGGTGTTTCTTAGAGGAAAATTTAGATGTTTCGCCTTTGATCATAGCCATAAGATCAGCACTAATTATAGCTCCTATCGCATGCAATGCTTCATGCCGGGTTAAACCCTGCCGAGTAAGTCTTGCAACTGTTTCGGGGAGGAGCTCTACGCCTAGGGCAAGTTGATTTTCGACAATCACATGAATTGCTGAATGTATATTCAGTGCTGCTTCATCAAGGTCCTTATCTTCTAGCTCATGAAAATCTGTAACTAGACGTAACCTCTCACCCTCATCAGTCGAAAGCCATTCATCTGGGTCTGGTGAAATTGATGGAGAATAGAATTCCATATTAATACTGCCTAACTTGAAGGTTTACCACTTAACAGCTTATTCAATAGCCAACCCGCTCTATATTACCTGGGTCCCTTGTTCACGGCACCCAAAGCCAGTACTGGCAAAAATTTCTGACTTAACAACGAGTTAGGAGACTGAAAAAAATCGGCGATATAAATAACGAGCCAGTCCCTGCTGCGCGGTCAAATCCCTAGGCTATTGATACTAATACGGCCATCAACAAAATCAAAGACTTACGAGGCTTTTACTTTGTTCAATGGACCCCCTTTCCTCTGATCTTGGATATTCGGTGTTCAGCTGCCTTGCTCAATGTCCGCTCTAGGGCGCATTCAAGCTCAATCGAGGCTCCCGCCCAATGGCCGCTGTGGGTCGTAGTGGCCACCAGCCCTAGACTAACCCAGCTTTGACCGATCACGGCTCCAATCAAGGGATCAGAGTGACTTGATCAAGGGTGGCACCAACCTCCCCTTCTGAGCTGCCGAGTGGCGGTGTGATTTTTCGGGGTGAGCGCACAGGGATGTGCGCGAAAGGCTCGCCTAAGGCGGGACGCCGCATCGAGCCGACCCGAAAAATCACATCGACATGAGGGAAGCCGAAGGCCAGTGAAGCGGGGCCGCCTCTCTTTTGGTTACGTTTCTCTGGCGGATCAGAGAAAAGTCACTCGCCCAGCTGGGCGAAACCAAAACCATCAAATCAAAGCGCCATAATCAAGAATTCAAAGTCGCTCAACCCCAAGCCACGCATGCACAAATAAAAGGGGTAATAAA
>Ga0209081_1002045_pt1 | contig 11842 bp, 10 predicted proteins | sample GOMGulsemesocosm_4_FD_184636 | JGI IMG/M metagenome (GOLD analysis project Ga0209081, IMG submission 184636) | Methane-oxidizing microbial communities from mesocosms in the Gulf of Mexico - GOM15B Gulf of Mexico (SPAdes) (version 2) | ecosystem: Environmental > Aquatic > Marine > Cold seeps... | reverse complement strand
AAAAAGCCGCACTGACAGTCACCGGACCCACCATATAACGCACAGTCGGATGATGATTTAAGTAGGCGCCGATGCCTTGCCAGAGATAATCCAAACTGGCCTTGCCCCAATAATCTGGATTAACAAAGCTGCGCCCAAGCTCGAGCCCATGCTCTAAAAACGGGCGAAACCCCGGCTGAAAGTCAAACAATGACTGTGTGTACAAACCTTGCTCGCCGCGCGTTTTCAATAGCTGAGAAATATCGCCGATCCGATAAGCGCCAGCGAGAGCCATGGCATCGTGATCCCACAACAACAGGTGCTGATAATCTCGATCGAAACGATCCAAATCTCGTTTGGCACCCGTTCCCTCACCCACTTTGCGAAAAGTCACTTCGCGTAAACGCCCCACCTCTCGCATCATCGCCGGACTGTCGCGGTAGCCTGTGAGTAAAATGCGATTGCCATCGCGGGTTTCACCCAACACGTTCATTGGCCGTGTTTCTTCCAATAGCTGCAATCGATCCTCAGGGTGAGCCACCGTTTTTTCAGTGACAAATAACGGGCGCTTTTTACCGCCAATTTTGTACAAGTGCTTTTTCAGGCGTTTCAGTAGAGCCTTATCGTTGAGATGTTCGCTGCTCAGCGCATCGACAGGAATGGTTTCACCGATACGAAAATGAATAGTCGCCGATTTTTTATTGAACATTTCTTGCGCCAACAATGCCGTACCCAAAGGCTTAAACAACATCGAGGCGCTGTAAAACAGCAGTGAATTTTTGGCCCTAATTCTGACCGGCAGTAAAGGTGCTTGTGCCCGACGAGCCATTTTTAAAAACCCGGGCCGCCAGCGAGTATCGCGCACCCCTGATGGCCTTGCTCTTGAAACTTCGCCGGCGGGAAAAACAATTACCGCGCGATCATTCTCTAACTCTTTGACGGCTGAGCGAAAGCTCTTCAAAGCACCACCGCCCCCCAGATTATCAAGAGGGATCAACAGCGGGTGTAGAGCGTCGAAGTTCATCAACATATCATTGGCGAGTATTTTGACGTCTTGGCGAACCTCTAACAGCATTCGCAAAACTGCCAAACCATCGAGCGACCCAATCGGGTGATTGGCAATAATCACAACTCGTCCTTGAGCGGGAATATTGGCTTTGTCGCGATGGGGTACGGTATAGCTGAAGTTAAAATAATCGAATACGCTTTCGATAAAGGTGACTGGGTCCAAGCCTTCGTTTTCCGCTAAGAACTGATTGATTTCCTGCTCATGAGTGAGCTTTCTCAGCAGCGAAAAAGTCGGTCGTTTGATCGCCTCAGGCTGATGACTGAAGGCGGGAAACTTGTCGCAAACTGCTTGTTCGATATTAATCATCTGTCTAAACCTTATGCAATACGACCAAATTACTGCGCTCTTGTGACAAATAGGTGAACGAAATGTGTCGTCTAGATGACAGCGCAGAGAAGACCAAAGCGCCCTCGGAATCGCCTCTTTAACAACTCTTTGGAATATCCAACCCATTCCACATAACCAAGCTTACCTTTACGTTAACGTAAACTACTGCTAATCTTCATTCAATCAAGATCAGAACACCACGCTTAATAGCGTCGACAGGAACCTCATGAGCGAAGCAAAGACCTACAGCATTTCCGATCTCGCTAAAGAGTTCGATGTCACCACCCGGGCCATTCGCTTTTACGAAGATAAAGGCATGCTAAGCCCCGAGCGACGTGGTCAAACCCGTATTTACACCCCGGCCGATCGCACCAAACTGAAACTGATTCTGCGCGGCAAGCGCCTCGGGTTTACCCTCGATGAAAGCCGCGATCTGATCGAAATGTACAGCCCCAGCGGTAACAATAGCGATCAATTACAAACCCTGATCGACAAGATCCGCGATCGCCAACACTACCTACAGCAACAAATGAAAGACCTCGAGGTGATGATGGTCGACTTGCAAGAATCTGAGCAGCGCTGCCTCGACGCCATGAATAACGACTAATATCTTGAACACTGAACACAAACTGATAACACCAAAGACACTATTGAGAGAGCAACCATGACCGTTTCCTACCCCACATTGAATTTTGATCTCGGCCAAGACATCGACATGCTGCGCGACGCGGTAAAACAGTTTTGTGACGCAGAGCTGGCGCCTCGCGCGGAAGAAATCGATCGCGACAATGAGTTCCCGATGGATATGTGGCGCAAATTTGGCGATATGGGTCTACTAGGGTTAACCGTTGCCGAAGAGTACGGCGGCACCAACATGGGCTATTTGGCACACGTAGTTGCGATGGAGGAAATCTCTCGCGCCTCAGCGTCTGTTGGTTTGTCATACGGCGCCCACTCGAACTTGTGTGTCAATCAAATCAGCAAAAATGGTAGTCACGAGCAAAAACTAAAGTATCTACCCAAATTATGCTCGGGTGAACACGTTGGCGCTCTGGCCATGAGTGAGCCCAATGCCGGATCCGACGTCGTCAGCATGAAGCTGCGCGCCGACAAAAAGGGCGACGTCTATATTTTAAACGGCAACAAAATGTGGATCACCAACGGTCCCGATGCCAATACTTATGTGATCTACGCCAAGACCGATGTCAAAGGCGGCTCAAAAGGCATTACGGCCTTTATCGTCGAGCGCGACAGCGCAGGTTTTTCTCGCCATCAGAAACTCGACAAGCTCGGTATGCGCGGTTCCAACACCTGTGAACTGGTTTTCCAAGATGTTGAAGTACCGGCTGAGAATATTCTCGGTAAAGAAGGCGAAGGCGTAAAAGTTCTGATGAGCGGTCTCGACTTTGAGCGCACCGTTTTGTCCGGCGGACCTACCGGCATCATGCAAGCCTGTATGGATGTCGTGGTTCCCTACGTTCACGAGCGCAAGCAGTTTGGACAATCGATTGGTGAGTTCCAATTGATGCAGGGCAAGATTGCCGATATGTATGTCGATCTCAACGCCTCTCGCGCTTACCTCTACGCGGTCGCTAAAGCCTGCGATCGCGGTGAAACAAGCCGTAAAGATGCTGCAGCCGTTATTTTGTACACCGCCGAGCGAGCCACGCAAATGGCATTGCAAGCCATTCAAACCTTAGGCGGTAATGGTTACACCAACGAATACTCCACCGGTCGTTTATTGCGCGACGCCAAACTCTATGAAATCGGCGCCGGCACTTCAGAAGTTCGCCGCATGTTGATTGGTCGCGAGCTGTTTAACGAAACCAAATAATCGTCGCAGCAGACATTTGCGGTTAAGCGCTGGCCTTCGGGATCTATTTCTTAGCCGCAATATTCAACAGACACAGACAGGCCCTGAGATGACGACTTTAAAATCGAAGATTAATACGCGTACCACGCAATTCGCCGACAATCAGCAGTACATGCAGTTGCAAGTCGACGACCTACACACTCAGCTGGAAGCGATCAAATTGGGTGGCGGTAAAAAGTCGCGCGATCGCCACCTGAGCCGAGGCAAGCTGCTACCGCGTGAGCGAGTCAACGCATTGCTCGATCCCGGTTCTCCATTTTTGGAGTTATCTCAACTGGCCGCTCATGAGGTTTACGGTGAAGAGGTACCCGCTGCGGGCATTATTACCGGTATCGGCCGAGTCAACGGTCAAGAGTGTATGATCGTTGCCAACGATGCGACAGTAAAGGGCGGCACTTACTACCCGCTGACGGTAAAAAAACATCTGCGCGCCCAGACCATTGCTCAAGAAAACAATTTGCCCTGTATTTATCTGGTCGATTCCGGTGGCGCGAATTTACCACGCCAAGACGATGTGTTCCCAGACCGCGATCACTTCGGTCATATCTTTTTTAATCAAGCCAATATGTCGGCTCGTAATATTCCGCAAATTGCGGTTGTTATGGGTTCGTGCACTGCCGGCGGTGCCTATGTACCCGCCATGGCTGATGAATCGATTATCGTAAAAGAACAAGGCACCATCTTTTTGGGCGGCCCACCGCTGGTTAAAGCGGCAACCGGCGAAGTGGTAACTGCCGAAGAACTGGGTGGCGCCGATGTTCACGCCCGCACTTCGGGTGTTGCCGATCACCTCGCTCAAAACGATCATCACGCCTTACAGCTAGCTCGACAATCGGTGGGTCGACTCAATCGCGTCAAACCGATTCAGAGTGACGTTGCGCAAACGCAGGAGCCGCTCTACGACGCCAAAGAAATCTACGGCATTATTCCAAAAGATACACGCCAGCCCTACGATGTGCGCGAGATTATTGCTCGTATTGTCGATGGCTCAGACTTTGACGAATTTAAAGCGCTCTACGGCAATACGCTAATCTGCGGTTTCGCCAGAATTTTCGGTTATCCCGTCGGTATCGTTGCCAACAACGGCATTTTGTTTGGTGAGTCGGCTCAGAAAGGCGCGCACTTTATCGAACTCTGCGCTCAGCGAAAAATTCCGTTGGTATTTTTGCAAAACATCACCGGCTTTATGGTGGGAAAACAATACGAGCATGGCGGTATCGCCAAACACGGCGCAAAAATGGTGACAGCGGTTGCCACCGCTCAGGTGCCCAAGTTTACCGTATTGATTGGCGGCTCATTCGGCGCCGGTAACTACGGTATGTGTGGCCGCGCTTACGACCCGCGTTTTATGTTTATGTGGCCAAACGCCCGCATCTCGGTGATGGGCGGCGAACAAGCTGCCGGCGTTCTGGCACAAGTCAAACGCGATCAAAAAACCAAAAATGGCGAAGACTGGAGCGAGGAACAAGAGACGCAGTTCAAGCAACCTATCATCGACACTTACGAGAAGCAGGGTCACCCTTACTACGCTTCGGCCCGTTTATGGGACGATGGCGTGATTGATCCCGCGGAAACTCGCATGGTATTGGGTTTGTCATTGTCGGCCAGTTTGAACAAAGAAATTGAAGACACCAAGTTTGGTGTGTTTCGAATGTAACTCAGCTGAATCTGTCGAGACCATACAATGAACAAGACCTTGAACGAAAATTCAGCTGACGCGATTGCCGAAACGCCGGCAGATGCAAAAGTAGTCACTCGCATAGATGCACGCGGGGTGGCAACCATCAGCATGAACAATCCTGACAAACACAATGCTTTTGACGATAGCATTATCGCCGAGCTATCTACTGCCTTTGAAAAAGTCGGCAACGATGACAAGGTGCGCGTGGTTATTTTAGCGTCAGAGGGAAAGAGCTTTTCAGCCGGCGCCGATCTCAATTGGATGAAACGCATGGCGAGCTACACTCGCGAAGAGAACTTTCGCGACTCCCAAGCACTTGCCGAGATGTTGCGCCGTCTGAACTTTATGCCAAAACCCACCATTGCCCGAGTGCAAGGCGCCGCCTTTGGTGGTGCGGTAGGTTTAGTCAGTTGTTGCGACATGGCCATCGGTGCTCCGCGGGCCAGCTTTTGCCTAAGCGAGGTGAAAATCGGTTTGATGCCTGCGACGATTAGTCCCTATGTGGTTGCAGCGATCGGCCAACGCGCCTCGCGTCGTTACTTTACCACTGCCGAACGCTTCAGCGCGGAAACCGCCTGTCAACTGGGTTTGTTGAGTCAGGTCGTCGACGCCGATGATCTCGACGCGACCGTTGAAGCGCTGGTGGTTCAACTGCTCAGTAACAGCCCCGCAGCGGTTAAGGAAGCGAAGAGACTGGTCTTCGATGTTGCCGATCGCGTCATCGACGAATCACTGATTAAAGACACTTGCCAACGTATCGCCGACATTCGAGTCTCTGCTGAGGGACAAGAAGGGCTCGGCGCATTTTTGGAAAAACGTCAACCCGCCTGGATTGCGCCGCTAGCCGCAACCTCCTCCACGGCCACTAAGGGTTAAGAGATTATGAGCATTAAACAATTCAATAAGATTTTGATCGCCAACCGCGGCGAAATTGCCTGCCGCGTTATTCGCTCTGCCCGCAAGATGGGTATACGAACCGTTGCCGTTTATAGTGATGCCGATAAAGACTCACTGCATGTTTCTATGGCCGACGAGGCTGTTCATATTGGCGCCGCTCCTTCGCGCGATTCCTATTTGGTTTTTGAGCGAGTCATCGAAGCTGCAAGAATGACAGGTGCTGAAGCGATTCATCCGGGCTATGGTTTTTTGTCGGAAAATGCCGATTTTTGTAACGCCTGTAAAGAAAACGACATCGTTTTTATCGGGCCGCCGGTCGGTGCCATCAAAGCCATGGGCTCCAAATCTGCCGCCAAGAATATTATGGCCGACGCACAGGTTCCGTTAGTGCCCGGCTATCACGGCGATGACCAAAGCCGTGACATTCTGAAAAAAGCCTCGGATGACATGGGCTATCCTGTGCTTCTTAAAGCCGTTGCCGGTGGTGGTGGCAAGGGAATGCGTCAGGTGTGGAATGAAGATGAATTCGACGAGGCCTTAAACGCAGCTAAGCGTGAAGCCATGAATGGCTTTGGTAATGACCATATGTTGGTGGAGAAATATCTCACTCAACCGCGTCATGTCGAAATTCAAGTTTTTTGTGATCAACAGGGCAATGCAGTCTATTTATTTGAGCGTGACTGCTCTGTGCAGCGTCGTCATCAAAAAGTCATCGAAGAAGCACCGGCACCGGGTATGAGTGAAGAGTTGCGCACGGCGATGGGCGAAGCTGCCATTCGCTCAGCACAAGCGATCAATTATGTCGGTGCCGGCACAGTTGAGTTTTTGCTCGACATCGATGGTTCATTCTACTTCATGGAAATGAACACACGTCTGCAAGTCGAACACCCAGTAACCGAAATGATTTCAGGGCAAGACTTGGTCGAGTGGCAACTGCGAGTTGCAGCGGGTGAACCTCTGCCACTGCGCCAAGATCAACTGCAAATTAACGGTCACGCTTTTGAAGCGCGTATCTACGCAGAAGACCCCGAGAACGATTTTTTACCGGTCACCGGAAAATTATCGTTTTTGCAAGCGCCCGAAACCAGTGAGCACGTTCGTGTTGATACCGGTGTTCGTCAAGGTGATGAAGTCAGCGTTTATTACGATCCGATGATCGCCAAGCTAATTGTCTGGGATGAAAATCGTGATAAAGCGCTCCAGCGATTAACCAAGGCTCTGAGCGAATATCGCATCAGTGGTATGACCACCAACATCGACTTTCTTTATAATCTGGCAAACTCGGCGCCATTTAAAGAAGCGCAATTAGACACTGGTTTTATTGAAAATCACCACTCGGTAATTTTTCACGACAGCCAACAAGAAGTCGAAAAAGACTTACCGTTAGCAGCGTTGTATTTGGTTTTAAAACAAGATCAACAGGCGCAACAAAAAGCCGGTCAAACGATCGATAAAACGTCGCCCTGGCACGCCACCAACGCTTGGCGTTTAAACGAAGCTCACGAGCACCGCTTTAGCCTGCGTTTTCACGAGCAGCAATACCCGGTCAGTGTCGTTCAAAAAACACTAAACGGCACCACGCGCTATCAAATTAGCTTAGCAGAGAAGTGCTTTAGTGCTGATGGTCGCATCGATGGCAATACCTTGCACGCCAACGTCGATGGCTATCAACTGAAAGCCAGCGTCGCAGAACACGATGACAACGGCATTCGCAACTATAGCCTATACACACAAGACAGCGCCTTAACCTTTGGCCTTGTCGAACCCGATCTTGGCGATCTTGATGCAGACAGTGGCGCGGGCGGCTTAACAGCGCCGATGAATGGCACTATGGTAACACTGCTGGTAGCGGCCGGCAGCGCAGTTAAAAAAGATGATGCATTACTGGTGATGGAAGCCATGAAAATGGAGCACACTATTCGCGCCCCTGCCGATGGCACCGTAACCGAATTTTATTTTCAAGCCGGTGACTTGGTCGACGGCGGCGCAGAATTATTAGCCTTTGAAGCTGCTGATTAAATAGAACAACACCTCTAGAGCATAAGGTAAAAGCACAATGCACTATCCCAATAGGGTACGAATTGTTGAAGTGGGCCCGCGCGATGGCTTGCAAAATGAAAAGCAACCGATCGATGCGGCCACTAAAATTGAACTGATTGAAGCGCTGGCGAAAGCTGGGGTTAGCTACATCGAAGCCGGCAGTTTTGTGAACCCGAAGTGGGTGCCGCAAATGGCCGGCAGTGAGGAGGTCTTTCAAAATACAGCCCGTATTGGCGGCGTCACTTACGCAGCTCTTACACCCAATATGAAAGGTTATCAGCGCGCGATTGAAGTCGGCGCCGATGAAGTCGCTATATTCGCGGCGGCGTCTGAGGGCTTCAGCCAAAAGAACATTAATTGCTCGATCGAAGAGAGCTTGCAGCGTTTCGAGCCCATCATGAGCGCCGCTAGAAGCGCCAACATTAAGGTTCGCGGTTATGTCTCTTGCGTCGTAGGCTGTCCCTACGATGGCGATATAGCGCCTGAAAAGGTGGTTCAAGTGGCGCAGCGGCTACTCGACATGGGCTGCTATGAAGTCTCTCTAGGCGATACCATCGGTTCTGGAACACCGGCGTCTATCGCTCGTTTACTCGATACCTGCCTAAAAAGCATTGATGCCGACAAACTGGCCGTGCACTTGCACGATACCTATGGCCAAGCGATCGCCAATATTTTGGTGGCTCTGCAAAAAGGCATCGCCGTGATTGATAGCTCAGTTGCCGGTTTAGGGGGCTGCCCCTATGCCAAGGGCGCCTCGGGTAATGTTGCAACCGAAGATGTGGTGTATATGCTCAACGGACTGGGCATTGAACACGGCATCGATCTAGGCGCATTGATTCAAGCAGGCAGCGATATCTGTGAACAACTAAAGCGCGACAACGGCTCGAAGGTCGCTCGTGCCATTTTGGCAAAATCTCAATAGTGAGCTAAGTGATAATGATATTGAAGCTGATCGTTACCTCGATGACACCGAGGTAACGATCAGCTTTTGGCTAGACGCTCACAGCGATGAAAACGGCGAACTGGCTTTTCCCCTACCACTTATCACCTATCACCATACTCGGTTGCACTCAACGCAACTGATACGTGCAAAATGAGCGTTTGTTCTTCAACCGCCATCAACGACACAATTAGCCCTCTTTAATCTTCACGTCAACAAGAGAGCAATCATGCTAGCAGCCATGTTGGACACCTTACCCTCCGCCTTAAAAGCCAAGCGCACTATCCGCCGACTTCGTCAAAATCAAATGAACGGTTACCATATCGCCGAGCTCGATAACTGCTACATTCGCTATCGAGAAATGGGCAAAGGGCCCCATACTTTGGTGCTCGCTATTGATCCTCCGGTAACGCTAGAGTGCTACGACCAATTACTGTCCACATTAGCTGAAGATTATCGAGTTTTCGTTTTTGAGTTGCCGGGTTTTGGTTATTCGATGATGAAACGCGGATTCGATTTTGGCTTTGAAGCTACCGTAGAAACATTACATCAACTGTTGCGCCACTGGAACGCGGGCCCATACAGTTTGGCGTTTCCCTGTGCGTCGGCGTATTTTTCGATCGCGCTGGCCAATCGCTTTCCCGAACTTGTTTCTCACCTCGCCATGATACAGGCCCCAAATTGGCAACAAGAGCAAGCGTGGAAGCATCGTCTAGACCCCCACACAGTTCTTAATCGACCGGTAATTGGGCAGTTGTTTATCAAAGCTAAAAAACGTCAAGTGGCGCGGCAATGGGTGAAATTTGTATCCAATACAGAGAGTTTCACCAACACCTCAACGCCGCTAATTGATCATCAACTTCATCACGGCGGTTGTTATTGTTTAGCATCGGCCATGCAATATTGCCTGCCCACACAGAGCCCACAACTGAGCGCGATAAAACAACCCGCCACGTTAATTTATGGTGCTAAAGATCGCTCTCACAAGGTGACGAATTTTGGCAGTATTCGCGACTATGGCGCTGACATTGCACTTGAGCCGATTGATCAGGCCGGTCATTTCCCAGAACTAGAAACGCCGCAAGAATTTAAGCTGATCATCGACAAACTGCATCAATCTTGAGCTTGAAACTGTCTCAGCCACTCGACCATTGCCAATAGCGATGGCTGACGACTGTTGCGAGGATAAACAAAATAGTAGGTTTCGCTTAACGCTGGATGAGGCTCGGTCAAGCACACTAACCGCTGTTGCTGTATGTCTCTTTCGATCAACGGCCACGCGCCCATGACCACCCCCAAGCTTTCTCGGGCAGCTTGCAGCGCGGTTTCTGCATCGTCAAAGCTGAGACGATCTTTTGCGGTTAAGCTCTCGCATTGGTAAATCCGCTGCCACTGCTGCCATAGATCGGGTTGGGCAGCGGCGTCAAACCAACGCATGTCATTGAGCGCAGCTAAGTCGCCGCTCCAGCCGTGACGCTCTAATAGCTTAGGGCTTGCCACCGGCACTGCGTATTGACGAAACAATTTAAGCGTTTCGAGATCGTCACGCAGCTCGGGCGCAAAACGAAAACAGCCATCAGTCACATCTGCATCAAAACTCTTATAGGTTGATTCAGAATCAAAACTTAGCTGTACTTCTGGATTGAGCGCAGTAAATTGCGCCAGCCGCGGAAGCAGCCAATTGTTGGCAAAGTACGGCAATACCGAAAGCCGCAATCGATGCACGGTTGAATCCTTCGAGATATCCGTCACGGCGGCGGATAAAAGTTCAAACGAAGACTGCGCTGAGTTCAATAAAATCCGGCCGGCGGCGGTTAGCTGCAATGATCGATTGTTGCGAACAAACAATTGAGTATCGAGGGAGGCTTCTAAAGATTGTATCTGACGACTCACCGCCGAGGGCGAAAGATGAAGCTGTTCAGCGGCCGCTTTAAAACTCAGGCATTGAGCGGCGGCCGTGAAGGTAGGCAATGTATTTAATGCAAACGGAAGCTTCTTCAAGAGAAGCCTCGCGTTACAACATCACCATTTTCTGTAAGGAAATTAATCCAGAGTAATGTCGTCAAAGGTTGTCGCATCTCGCTCGATGTAGTTTGCCGCACGGCCTTCCATTTCAGACATCACCGCCTCGATCTGATTGGCACTTTTCATTACTTTGGCCTGCAGACGCTCTTCGGCTTTTAAGCCCTCATACTCATCGCCATGCCAAGTACTATCGAACAAGTACTTGCCATAGGTAATGGCATTGGGGTTGCGCTTGGCAATGGCAGCCGCCATTTCTAAGGCCGCTTCACGTGGCGTATCGCTAATCGAGGTGACCAAGCCTAAATTTAGCGCCTCTTCTGACTCGACAACACGACCGGTAAAGGTCAGCTCTTTTGCCACATCAACACGGACAAGATCGCGCAATGTTTGCGAGGTCGACATATCGGGAATCAATCCCCACTTGATTTCCATCACTGACAATTTGGTACTCGGGTGTGCAATACGGATATCGGCGCCCATCGCAATCTGGAAGCCACCGCCATAAGCCACACCGTGCAAGGCACAAATGACTGGGACCGGCATCTTTTTCCAAACATAGCCGGGCAATTGAAAAAAGTTCGGGTAGAAACCACCACGGCCCGGGCCAAATGGATCGGCACTAAAATCTGCATCGGTAAAATTTGCCAGATCTAAGCCTGCACAAAAGCCGCGTCCCTCGCCTGACAAGACGATGGCTCGAATGTCTTTGTTCTGAGCCAACTCTTTACCAACCCGAGTAATCGCTTCAAACATCGGAATACTCAGCGCATTCATTTTGTCTGCGCGGTTCAAACGCACATCGGCAACGTGATCTTTAATCTCGACAGTAACCAGTTCGGTCATGGAACACCTCTAAGTGGGAGTGGATCAGCGTGGTGTGATCATCAATGAGTAACGGATCATGATAGCGGTGACACTGTCTTTTCGCCACGGTCAAACTTGCCAAGTTAATGGGCTGAATCCATCAATTTGGCGATCATCGCGGCGGCGCTAATCGAGTCGCAGCCGCGG
>Ga0209081_1002044_pt1 | contig 11849 bp, 4 predicted proteins | sample GOMGulsemesocosm_4_FD_184636 | JGI IMG/M metagenome (GOLD analysis project Ga0209081, IMG submission 184636) | Methane-oxidizing microbial communities from mesocosms in the Gulf of Mexico - GOM15B Gulf of Mexico (SPAdes) (version 2) | ecosystem: Environmental > Aquatic > Marine > Cold seeps... | reverse complement strand
AAAGCATATTTCCTCTATATGCTTTAGTCAGTTCATGAGACGCTTAAAACGACGGTGGATCTCTCTGATATTCGTGGGTTGGTTACCTACCTTACATCACTTCGTCGTGGAGCTGCCTCTCTCTACCAGCCCAAATTTATTTATACATTTATTCCTTTTGAAGAGATCAAGCCATAGAGGCAACGGGTTTGTAGTTTAACCAATACATTTCCTGATTCGTTTGGACTCAAACCCGCATGATACTGATACCGGCTATATCTCATGAACCACAATATAACTTCCTCCATCTGTAGACTTTATATCAAATGACTTATTGATCAGCTCTGAACCTTCTTTCTCGACATTTTTAAAATCAAATTTTATTCGGCCATATGGTCTTCTCGTTGCCCAATACCCCATCCCTTGATCAAAGAGTAATTGAATCGTTTTTCCAGTCTTCAATTCGATATTTAAGTACCTGCCGTGATCTAATTCATACTTTTCGATAAAGTCAGGATAAATTTCTATACCGAAACTTTCCCCTACAGCAGATAAGAAGTCACTAATATCATTTATGTCATTAAAATTATCCGCAATACAATAAGGCGATTTTCCATGATAGTTTTCAGGGTAGGATGTTTCAATCTCAAAATGACTACATTGATGTTTATTAAAAATTTCAGCAAAAAAAGAACAGATTAAGCTCACGCTTATTGGACTTACAAGGTATCGATCGCTGTAAATAACCTTTTCTATACCTACACTTAGTTCTGTTTCTAAATTAGTCGACTTTTCAATCAATAATGAATACAGAGCTTGGCCAAACTCGTTAAATGAAACATCTAACCTAGAGCCTATATCATCGATTAGCGCTAAATTATTTTCTAATGGTGACGTCATAGCTAATACAGCAATATCTAGTTTTTGCAATTGGAGATCTAACTCACCTCCTTTCATAGAAACTAATGATTGGTTAACTGTGGATCCCCAATCAGAGTTCAATGAAGTAGTGTCAATATCATCTGTTGCATACCAATAATTACCATCAGTAAATTTCATTCTTAAAATTGGGAGTGCATTGGTTGATAACCCTGTTGGGTGTTCATAAGTGAATAAATCCACATTGGCAGGTAACGACGTTCTTATTTTCCAGGCTAGATCTGGGGTTATACTACTAGCTGCTGATTTACTTACTAATATACGAATATCAGAGCTGTATAGGTTATAAATATGGTTAATAACTCTTGCCTTTGCTATATCCCAATCGGTGCCCGAAACAAACAAATCAATCAGTGTTGACGACCTACCTTTCAACGAAACTAATTGTTGTGCACAACTGAGTTCAGGTAAAGACCCTTCACCAAAAAAGAGACGTGATTTTTCAACCTCTAGTCTCTTATGCAATTGGGTTTCTTCAAAAAAGTCAATTATTGTTTTTCGGTCAAGCGTTGTTATATGGTGTTGAGTATCGTAGTCAAGTAAACAACCATGGCAATAAGCATCACATGCTGAAGGACAGCTTTTCGCATATTCAAAAACATCCTTCAAAAGTTGGGGTAAAATTTCATGTATAGAAGAGGAGTAGCCTGCGCCTTGCTCTGCGGTATCATATAAAAAGACACTGCTTGCTTTTTGTTGGCTATTTGCATTTATTCTGCGCCTGTATACTGACAAACCTATTTCATTAGTAGATATACCTTTTTCCTTACAAAAAACTTGCCTTAGTGCTGCTCCAAGACTGTACATAACAACATCATCATCAATCCACTCATGCGTTTCTGGGTGTCTTAATTGAAGTTCAAACATACTTGTACTGCTGTCAAAACCTAATACAAAAGGGGTTAGTACTCTATTATCTTCATCTTTCGATGAACTAACTTTAATACTCCAATCATTTCTTTCGCATTTACTTTGACCATCAAATGAAACACCTGAAAGACGATCATGGGATTGGTTAGTAATAAGTGCGGCAGGTTTATCACTATCTATATAAGTTTTGCCATTGGTTGTAGTTGCCTTTAAAGCTTCCATTTTCCCACATGACCAACAGAGGACATAACCAGCCCCATTTCCATCATTATAATAGAATAACTGTCCTGCATCAGACACCTTAAAACGGCCAAGTTCTATTTGATTTAGTACTTGCCAATCAGCATCAATGATAGAAAGGTATGGTTCAATATAAGGCGCATAAGTAGGCTGTGTATAATCATTATGTAAAGATGATTTATAATCTACTTTAAAACCTCCAGGAATGATGTATTCCATAAGTTTAATATTTTTGCTTTCACAATCAGGGCAAACATCTAGTTTTGGTGTAGAAATACCTAAAGAGTCTGTTTCACTGAAACCACAGTCTTCACAATGAGTCACATACCTTAGTTGTTGAAGTTTTTTAAGTTCAATTGGGCTTTGAGGGATATTCCACGACAACTGCAAGCCCATAGACCGATATACAGATCCATTTAAAACTATATCGCTACCAGGCGCATATTCTCGTATTGCCGTTTCCAAGCTTCTGGAAGGGTAGCTACTTCTTAAGTATGATCTTTTTTCCATTTTGTTGTTTGTAACCAACTCAACAACATTTATTGGAAAACCATAGCCTGGTAAAAATCCGCGTTTCGCTAATACATTTAATAGAGGCTCACTTTCCATATCTTTCTTTTGCTTGTCCAAACGCCTTTTAGCAGGTGACGAATCCTCGTTATCATTACTTTGGATAGCATTTTTGATTTCATATTCAATAGCATTATACCGTGTTAACCAATGATCTGAAGCTGATACTAATGAAGCAGTAGTTCGAGATAACAGAGATGATATCGCATGACCTGATAGACCACTTCCTTGAATCAAAATAGCTAAATGGTCCTGAATATTTTTATCATTTATAGCGCCTTGCTCTAACCAATTAATAAAGCGTTCAAACACTGCCACATTAGTATCAGATATAAAGAATTTACCTGCTTTTAACTTAGGCAAGCTTTCATTGCTTAGCATATTGTTCAGATAACAAGCTAATAAATAAGCATTGAGATGACGGCTCACTATAGGAATACTCTCTAAAGCAACCCTCGGAACAGGTATAGGAGTATCAAATGGCCATTTGGGATGAGAAAATATTCGTTCCCCATGAGGATTAGCCTTACAGAAAGTTAATACAACTGACGTTGTCTCCCCTCGACGACCTGCACGACCTGCACGCTGCAAGTAATTAGCTGTTGAAGGTGGTGCATTATTCATCGCAACCATAGTTAAAGCGCCAATATCAACACCCATCTCCATAGTTGTTGAACAGTTTAAAACATTGAGAAAATCTTTTTTAAAAGCTTTTTCAAACCCCTTTAGTTTAGAGGATTTTTGTTGTGCTGAATGCTCTGCTGACCTAAGCATCGCAGGAGGTAAAATAGCCGCATCGGTTACATCCCGCCAAACACCTATCTCCTTCTTACTTGTAATAAATTCATTTTCAATTAACCAACTTCTAAGTGCTGTTGAATTTTCACCTTTCAACATAGTAGGTTCGGGGTGAGGAATGTTAAATGATTGCTTATTTACGTTAGCATCTGCTAATTCCGTTTTGCTATTTATATAAGGCGTAATTCCTTTAAACGTAGTATCTAGCCAACGATTTGTAATGGGACAAATTGAAGCGTTTAAGGTTAATTCAAATGACACTGCATTTTCAAATTTAAGATGATAACCTTTTCGCCAATCTCTATACTCATCTTGATAAAACTCAAGTATCTGAAGTTTCTTTAATGTTTTCCATGCGAACTCAAGAATTGTATTAAATTTCTCTGGTTCATTTTTAGCATCATGCGTAGACCAAAGTTCGATCATTCGAACCAGTTTGTGCTGGTTTCCCTTATTAACACTAGGGAATGCCCAAATAGCTTTCTTTTCATCTTCAGTTTCAGCGTTAAAATTAGGTTCTTGTAATAGCCGGGCAAATATCTTTCCTCCCATCCAGTTTACCTGGTAAGAATGCACATCTACTAAGGTGTTTTCCCTAATATAAAAATCTAGAATAATTTTTAAATAATTTTTCCAATCATCAAGATTCAGCTTTAGTGAGAGCCAACTTTTACAGCCAACATTTAAATCTTCTTCTGTTATTTGATCCAATGCTGGATAAGCAAGCGTCACTAAACCCAACGTTTCTAAGTTGTTAGCGTTCTTAGGTCTACGACAAAACTCCCTTAATAAAAATAAGTGAGCTAAGTCTTTAGATTTGGATAATCGCTCATCTCTTTCTTGATATTCACCTGAAAGTAAGTCTTTATCTTCAGATTCTATTTCACCTGAGAGTATTTGGATCTCTGGCGATCTTGCTAATATTTCAACAACGTCTGCCCACTTAAGCTGAAATCTATCACCTGCGATTTCAATTTTTTTCTTTTCTATTAACTCTTTTATTGGCCCTTGATGTTCATCAGGTATACAGCCTAAGGATTCAAACAAGCCTTTTAAATCTGGATGGTTTTTAAAATCGACTCCTCCAGAATTACGTGCCAATTCTCTATAAATTGTCGAACGGCACCATTTACGTTCTGAGTCTAATTGCAATTTCGCTGAAAACCTTGCAGTACCCTGCCGACTATCGGTAAATGTTATTAATCGACTACCAATGAGTGAATCTACATTTTTTCTAGGTACATGCCTCAACATTTCAGGAACAATATTAGCCATTAAAAATGGTGCTCCTAACAATGCTCTGCGAAATGTTTGACCTTCAAATTTCTCCGTAGTATCACAACAAGCACACCTTAGAGCGGAGTCTCTATGACCTAATGTATACCTAATCTCTAAACCATCTTCTGATTTATTCTTAATTTTTCTTGTTTTTGGTTCAATATAACCTGTAACCGCTCCACCACTTAAAGCATAACGTTGTAAGTCCTTTGATTGGCTGCTAAAAAGTTGAATATTGTCTAGTTTTTTAATGTCGGCTTGTTCTTGTTCATCATTATCAAATACCTCAATATCATCAAAGTATTCATCAAGATCATCATGTTCTCTTTGGAGTATAATTCGATTTGCATCGGCATCAGACGCTATAGAGGCAGCCAATGAAGGCTCTTTACATTCTTTACAATGAGTTAGTTCATATACCGGGGAGCTGCACCCCTCTAGGCAATACGTTCTCTCTTCAACAAACACTTTCCCGAATGGCCAGTCGTCATCAAGCGCGGTGCCATGTATATGTTTACATGCGGGGTCAATACATGCCCAAAGCCCTCGCTGAGCGCGATGAAATAAATGAACCCTTACAGGGAAAAATGCTTCTTTACTCGAATTACCTCCGGGAAAAGAATTAGTTGCTACATCAACAAATCGAGTTACATAACCTTTATGTTTTGACGTAATATCATTTTCGCCAAGATAAACATGTTCTGCTATTTCAGTTATTGTTAAAGGATAGTTACTCAATTTTTGTCGTAAGTTTCTCATCATTGGCATATTACACAAAGCATCATATGCTTCCGCACTAGCCATTTTCTCTAGTTGTTCAATGCTATGTTCGGTGTTAATCGTCATGTCAGGTAGAGATGGAATTAACCGTTCTCCATTAACCACATTGACTTTATCAGGATGAATACCTGCAAGGCCTCCTAAAAACTCTTTCAGTTTTTTTTCTGTTTTAACCCAGTCTTTTGAATCACCAATAGTTGCAGATGTAGCGACGAAACGAATGTCTTCAGGATTTACATCAAATGCCAACATAGTTCGTCGTAGAAGTAGTGATATTTCGGCGGCTTGAGTCCCTACTAAGGTATGAGCTTCATCAAGGATTATCCACTTCAATTTCCCTTTAGATTTACTCAAAATACCACGATCAATCGGCCGTACTAACATGTACTCTAATATCGTCGAGTTAGTTACTAATATAGGCGGCGGTGTTTCTCTTATTTCTTTTCTATACTGTACTTTTTCTGGTGTAGATTGCTTTAAGGCTGTAACGGCTTTAGGTGGAGCTTCTTCGTCTGTTTCTCCTGTATATTTAGCATATCTAATCTTTCCTCCAAATCCTCTAAGTAATGCACTTAACCTTTCTTCTTGAGAATTTATTAATGCATTTAATGGATAGAGCATTATGGCTTGAACACCAACTAATGTTTCATCCGATTCAATAACTTGGCGAGCAAGATCATCCAACAATGGCACCAAAAAACATTCGGTTTTACCAGAGCCTGTACCCGATGTAATAACTGTAGATTTAGGAGTATCTGATCCTAATATTTTCCAAGATTTATGCTGATGAAGGTATGGTGGTCTTTCTTTAGGCCAAGTATAATCGTCATCAATATCATTAGCATACCCAAGCCTGACTTTCTTATTATCCTTATCTTCTTTACGTTGCTTCTCAGTATCAGGAGCAAAAGCCTCATCCATTACTTTTACTAATTCAGGGGTAAGCTCACTATTGTTTGCAAGTTCAGTCATAGAGCTAACTTCAGTTGCTGGTCTATAACCAAATGTAGCTTCAATAACCGGGTCTGCTAAAAAGCATTCATTGTCAGCTTCATCATTAGAAAATAACTTTTTTAGATATTGTCTAAGGCCTTTATCCCTTAACTGAAGCTGATTTAAAACGGCATCACGGGATACCAATGAAATTGAAGAATATATGTTACTTATTGAAATGCTTTTTTTAGACATTTTCGACTTCCTGTACAATATTTTTAAGTGCTTTACCTGAGATTTCACAGTCATTTGTATTTAAACAAATACTAGCGGCTTCAATAGCTAACGACATTGACTTTGCTAACCACTCACGATCAAACTGCTGTAACTGTGAAAGTAAAAAACTTAAATAATTCAACGCCCAACCTGGCAGCCTTCCACCCAGCATACCCATATTGTGAAATGCTAGTAATATAGGAAGCTCAATTGTTAATTTTTGTGCCCTCACTATGACATCACTCCTTTTATCACCCTCTACTGGCTTATGGAAAAAACCATTTAATGCACCTGGTAGCTGTGATTTTTTCCATGTTTTCTCAATTTCTTTAATCAACTCATTATCTTTGTTTTTAGTTTGCGATAACTTCATCAGTTTGTTGGCATGAGAACTATATAAGTTAGAGCGAGCAGCCTTAAACTGACTTCCGATAGAACTATCATCGTTAGGTAGATTCGACCAAACCTCTGATTGCCCTTTATAGGTGCCTAATGATATTTTCACAATAGTAGAAAAGTACTCACTTTTAGCAGACAAGGACGAAAATGCATCGAGAATAAGTTCTTCATACACGGTAGGTGCATTAATGCGAATAGCCTCAAGTGGGAGTGATTTTTTATTTTTAACTATGGTAATTGCGCTATGCCATGATGAAAAAGGAATAGTGGTCCATTCAAAGGGTAAAAATTCAGATAACTCCCAAACTTTTTCAAAAGTTGTTGAGTCTCTTAATAAACAAAGTGTCAACGCATTGCTGCAAATCATTAATCTTTTGATCACATGAAAAGTATCTGGTTCAATTTCACCAACTTTAAGCAGCAAGCTACCAACATATGCCCAGCCCTGATGATCAATATCAAATGACATTTCATGAATAATTTGATCCATTTTTCTGACATCAAATTTATTTCGTTGCTTATCAAACTGTAAATATTTAACCGAATACTCTAATGAATCAGGTGACAATATTTCTTCATAATCTACTTCTTCAGTTTCACTCTTCATTGCTGCTTTTAATAATTGACCTAATCCGCCTAATTGCTCATCCTTTTTTCTACGCATTGGTACTTCAAAATCTATAATTCTTGGTCTTATACTCACTGAGCCTTCAGACCAAACTAGCCAAGTTCCATATTCTGTTGTGCTTGGTAAATCAAATACCACTTTTGTTTTAGAAGAGTTATAAGATTTGATTATGATAGGATCTCTTTGCAAATCCCAAATTGGTGCCATTTTCAATGCACAGTGTTTTTGATCTTCTAGTTTTTTAGAGATGATATCTACTGAGGCTTGATTCTTTTCTTTATCAAAAGCTAAAACTTGTTTGTATCTATGTATAGCTGTAACTTGGCTTTCTACAATATCGTTATTGGCATAAAACGTTAAATTGACGGTATTATCAGGAACCGTCCCATGCCTAAATAATCTATTTGCCAAATTAGCTATTTTTGATCCTGAAACTTTGTATTTATCCGAAAAAACTTCTGCTGATAACTCTTCGGATACTGTTGCGATTAATTTTTCTTTATTCATCAAGTCTGCTTTGACACGCAATGCCGACTTCTGCAAATCAGATTTTATTAATACACTCAATTGATTTAAATCATTAACGGTTAATCGTCCTGCCTCTACATTACGATAAGCTAAATTTTTTCGATCAACGAGCACTACAGAATCAATTAAAATTGGGATATTAATAAGAGTTTCAGTACCTAAATCATTATCCCAGTGCACTCGAAAGCTCACATAATCAGATACCAAACTTGGAACATTAACTTCGGCGAAGTAAAAACCAGATAACTCATCTGGCTCTTCAACTAACCAAGCTTCTTGGCCTTTCCCCATACCAATCACAACATTTTCTAAGCCTGAAAACTTTGCTTCAAAGTTTCCTTTTTCGTGATGAATCAATTCAACATCGAACATTTCTGGTAATACAACACATTGATGAACCCAGCGAACCTCATCATCACAAACCCAAACAATACTACCGGCACCGACAACACCATCATTAGAAAAAAATGGCGTTTTATTATTAAACTGATTTACCCAAAAAAATTCTTTAGGGTTAAGGACAGCCTCATCTAAATCTTCATCAATAACTAAGTTCGGTTTACCACAATAGATTAAATGTTCGGATAAAATCTTATGATAGCGTTTCCCCAAGATTAAAATTTTAGTATCAAGTGTGGGAGATTCATCTGTTCTTATATGAAAATTGCCAAGCATACTTTCAATTGTCACATGCCCACTAACCCTATAAATATCGCGATTGGTACCCGAAAACGTCCCTATTTTTTCACTATTTGCAAAGGAGGATGCTTTTTTAGGTTCACTGCTACAAATAGCATAAACACTATCGCTTTTAGTACGGAAACTACCTTGACTAAGGTAACTGGGTTGGTTTGGTTTATCTTCAAATACCCAGGGTAAATTCTCTTTTAAGGCTTCACCTCGATAATAAACACCTTCTGCAAACCCTTCACCATCTGAAAACAATTGATAACTTAACTCACCTGAAGCTCGCTGTTGGGTTACTATATTTTCTAATGTTGAAACCATCCACCGAGGAGCAACACCTGAACGATACGAAAAACTTGCCGCCCGGTATCTATCGCCACTCTCCGAATAAGTAGATAACTCGAAGTAATTAGGTAATTTGGCTCCACCAAATACAGAAGATAAGTCATCCGGGTGTATGGTGTGATTCACATAAACTTCGGCATTAAGAGTAAAACATTCACCTTTTTGTGTGAGGTAACGTTTTAGTCGAACGGGATGTTGTGAACGGCGGACAACTTTTGAGGTTTTATTGAGTAATTTATTAACTAAAACTTCAGCTTCATCGTCAATCATTAAAAATGGAAGACCATGCTTCCAATCAGCTTTTTTAGCTTCTAACATTCCTAATGGATCATTACAGTCATATAAATGGTATTCATCTCTTAATTCAATAAGGAATTCTATTAAACTAGTTGTTAAGGTCGAAAAGGACTCTTGTTGTAATGATTCAGGTAATATAGCTAACTCATCCCTAGCTAAAGATTGTAACTCTGAAGAGTGTTGATAACTTGCGTAATGGTATAAAACTCGTTCAAAATATGCCATTAAATGCGAATTGCTAATACCTAACATATCTGAACGCGGAAAGCCTCCATGGCAATATAAGGTATCTAGGTATCGATGACTATTAGTAACGTGTACTGATATGCCCCACTTTTTCAATCCACTATGAACACTCTCAATAAGACTGTTTCGTGTGGTATTATCATAAGTAAAACCGATACTCTCTGTAACTAAATTCCACTTAGCTCGGCTTTTAGTGTTTCGCTGTAACCACGTGGCTATATAAAGAACCAATGGCTTATCAATACGATTGCTATAATGATTAAAAACCGTTTGTGTTGTTTGAGTAGAAAGTAGCCTTTTAAAATATCTTTGTAATTCGGCTAATTCAACATCAGTGACTTTATAAGCCCAGAGCGGGCTACCTGTTAACACTTCACTTCGGCTGTTACATAATTCCGAAGTCCATCGGCTTATATCATCAATTGTAGCCATTACACCCTTCCTTAATATACATCTTACGGTTAAATTATATTTTTTTACGCTACTAGTTTTCTGGCATCAACTTTGATGCGCATAGAGCATCGCCAGTAACCGAATTCAAGCCACGAGTTGATAGAAATTGAGAAAGCCATTGAGATGGAGTAAAAATATTCATAAACACATACCTCCTTTTATGCATTTATCAAATGCAGATGTTTTGAATTCGAACAAGTCCTCATTCGAATATAACCGTGAAACATATTTGGTTATTTGTCCTATGTCATACTCTACATTAATAAATATTAAATTAGAAATCATAATGTTACCTTTTAAGCTTAATATTGCTTTTGCTGAACTCTAACCATTAGCAACCAGTGCTTTGATCTCAGACTTTTCTATCAACTCACTAGGTAACGACTTATTGTTTGATATACGTAAGCCTTTCATGTCTTCAGCTTTACGAATTAAGTTTCCTCTGCCTTCGCTCAGTTTTTTCATTGCGTCGCCATAACTACCTTCTGCTCGCTGTAGGTGATTACCAAGCTTTTTCATGTCATCAACAAAATTGACAAGTTTGTCGTATATAGCCCCGGCTTTATTAGCAATATCCTGAGCATTTTGATTTTGGTACTCAACTCGCCACATGTTATTAATAGTTTTTAGTGCCACCATTAAGTTTGTCGGGCTTACCAGCATAATATTCTTATCTAAAGCTAGCTGTATCAATTCGTTATCATGCTCTATAGCCACATTAAAGGCCGGCTCAACAGGTATAAACATCAACGTGTAGTCCAGTGATTTTATGCCATGCAAATCATGATAATTTTTACTCGTAAGTTGCTTAATATGGTTTTTAATTGAACTAATATGCTCTTTCAATGCTTGCTGACGAATCACATCATCCTCGGCGTTGAAATAACGCTCATAAGCGGTTAATGCCATCTTAGAATCAATAACGACATCTTTGTCACCTGGTAAATGTACAATAACATCAGGCTTAAATAAGTATTGAACGACCTCAGGGATACAGACAGGCCTTATTAAAGCAACAGGGTATTCACACTCAAAATCAGTTCTTAATTCATTAATGTGCTCATTCAGAGATTGTTTGAATTCAACGGGACTTATTGTTTCGTTGATACGCTCAATATGATTTATAACTGCTAATGAAATGGCTAAATGTCGCTTAGTGGCTACTGGGCGAATTTTAGTAAGCAAAGATATTTTAATGTCAAAGGGGAAGCCTCTGTTTTTTAACGCTTTTGAAAAACAGATACGGGTGAAATAGGTGCAATTAGTGCCGCGAAATAAGTACATTGTCTCAGTCAATCCTGTTGGACTGATTTGAAAACCTTTAGACATAAAAAAAGCCGTTGAATATCAACGGCTTTCTTCATTTTTAATGTGGCGGTGAGATAGAGATTTGAACTCTATATCGTGGATGTTGTGCTACAAACCCTGCCTGTTATATTTCAATAACCAGTACTGTTAATCTAAAACAGTACTGTAAATGTGGCGGTGAGATAGAGATTTGAACTCTAGAAGGGCTACAAACCCTTGCCGGTTTTCAAGACCGGTGCTTTCGACCACTCAGCCATCTCACCTGAAGTTAACAAGAAGCTTTAAAACAACGCAT
>Ga0209081_1002042_pt1 | contig 11850 bp, 10 predicted proteins | sample GOMGulsemesocosm_4_FD_184636 | JGI IMG/M metagenome (GOLD analysis project Ga0209081, IMG submission 184636) | Methane-oxidizing microbial communities from mesocosms in the Gulf of Mexico - GOM15B Gulf of Mexico (SPAdes) (version 2) | ecosystem: Environmental > Aquatic > Marine > Cold seeps... | reverse complement strand
ATAACACTAACAAGTCAACTTCGCGCGAAAACTGCCAATTTATTGAAGATGACAAGCTCATGTTTTTGCGCTTATCATTATTATCACCTGACACCAGCGCAGTGACTTGATAGCTCGCTTGGATATTTATTGATAACTCCTCCGATAGCTTTCTAGAAAGATTCAAATTAACGCGGTCAACCTCATTAACATCACCCAAACTTGATGGTGACACCGACCTCGACAACCCAGCATTAGCACTATTCAGCTCCCCACTATAAGATATATCCAAACCTAAAGATTGACCATTATCTTTATTTATTGTTACCAATCCTGCTAGATCAGTTTGCTCACTTTGTAGTTGACGAAGACCAAGACTACCGCGCATATTCCAAGTGTCTGATAAGTCATAAGCACTCATTAACTGAATACTATAAATATCATCATTCGTTTCTACTGACCGGCCTTTTGATTCAATATTTGAAAATGAAACACTCAAACCTGCATTTAACCGCTCATCAAACTGATGCTGCCAGTTCGATGAAAACAACATTGTTTCATTATCATTAAAATCAACTGTTGAATAATCTCGCTTAGAATAGCTCGCGCTCAAGAACAACGTATCTTGATCCGTTAACTGGAAGCTATAAGACGGTGAGACCGACTTACTTGTTACAATAGCATTTGTTTCAAAATCGCCCGTATCATCCGCGGCATCATTACGACTTGAGCTCTGACTATAATCAAATTCTAGCTGCCAGTCACTACGCTCAGTTTGATACCCAGAGTCAAGATGCCAAAAAGGATAGTCAGCATCTAACTGACTCGCCGTCTCATAGCGATCCAACACGTAGCCAGCGCTAAGCGAAATCTCTGAGCTATCTGACTGCCGACTAATGATCATTGTTGGCGTTATATTTGCTTGATAATCTCCCTTTTTATCTTCACGCATAAAAATATTATCATCATACTTTAGGGAAGAGTTTAAAACACTCGTTAACGACCACTCAGCAGCATATCCATTAGATAAAAATAATAGCATCATAAAAACTGCTATTCTTCGACTCAACAGAGAAACCTTATGGAATGACAATTGTATCGCCACTATTAAGCCTTATATTACTAGACAAATCATCTCCACTCTTTATATCGGCATAGCGTACAGAAAACACTTTTTGAGTGTCAACCTCTTGCCGCAATACTATAATATTATTTTCCTCTGCATAAGTCGACAAACCACCGGCCAAGCTTAAAGCCTGCATAACAGTCAACTGCTGATTCATCACAAAACTACCCGGGGTTAAGACCTTCCCTAGTATATGCACAGTATTACCACTTACTTCAGCCACCACTACCGTTACTAACGGGTCTGCTAAAAACTTCACAAGATTCTTTTTAAGCGCTGCTTCAAGCTCAGTAACACTGCGCCCCTCTGCCATCAGACCGCCAGCCAACGGAAAAGAAATCGTTCCATCCGGCAACACAACAACAGATTTCTGTAGCAACTCTTCATTCCAAACTGAAATATCTAGAACATCACCAGCATTTAGCAGATATCTATCAGAAGCAGCCTCTACACTACTTATAAATAACACACATAAAGATAAAACTTTAATATATAGCGCTATACCTCTCACATCCAACCCCTTATCAATTCTTATTTATTATCGCTAACATTCCAATAAAAAGGGAGCCGAAGCTCCCTTTTTATTAAAACAGTATCCGCTTAACTACTTAAGCTTGCATTGCTGCTTTACGTCTAAAACCTAGGAACCCTAGTAGAGCAGGAGCAAACAAGAATAACGCAGCAGGCACAGGAACTGGTGGAATCACCACCTCATTAACTGACAAAAGATACGAACTAGAACCTATAGAAACACCTGTACCAGTTACTTTAATCAAATAACTTACGAGAGAACCTGTAAGAGTCTGGTATTCACTTTCATTAATCCCCCCAAGGATACTTTCATTTGCGAAATCAACCCAAGTAGTACCATCAAAACTATAAAAGGCATCAAAAGTAGTAAATGTTGGAGTTGACGTTGCTATATTAAACGTTTCTGCCAACGTAGTAGTTGATGAAACCTGCCATACATCTACAAAATCAGACTGGAGATCTGTATGTGTTGCAGTCGCACCACCAATACCTGAGCCATTAGCGGTAGTTCCGCCACCGGTAGAAGAACTACTGGAAAGCGAAATTGTTGCCGCCGACACTGATATTGAAAACAACATACCCACTGCTATAAACATTAATTTTTTCATAACTTTTTCCTTTAATTTAGTTATGTAGTCCAGCCATCTTTAGATTTGCATGCATTAAAGATCTGTGACTTTCCGTCCTTAGCTCACACTAAGTTTGGCTTACGAAACACTTACTTACGATTTAAGCTTGTGTTTTTTTACTTTATATAAAATAACATTGCAAAAGCACATTTAAAGCACCTTTACTCCCTATTGCCAACCAGCATTAAAGCAAGTTTTCTAGAATAACTTTTTTGCTTCATGAAGGCTAACGCAAATAAGGATACAGTAACACCTCCCATAAGCAAGTGTTTTTTACACCTAAAAATTAACTCAGCTCAAATAACTATTTAACACCTTCATTAATAAGCATTTTTATTAATGAAACCTTTAAAAACAGTTAAAAAAATAATTTTTAAATCTAATCGTATCGACCATGTTTGGATATATCTTAAGTCGTATTGAATACGCCCTTCCATTTTATCCAGCGTATCAGTTTCACCCCTAAAGCCACTAATTTGCGCCAATCCCGTAATTCCCGGCTTCACTTTATGCCTTAACATATAACCCAGTATTTTCTCTCTATATTCCTCATTGTGCGCGACAGCGTGCGGCCGCGGACCAACAATCGACATACACCCAGTTAATACATTAAAAAACTGTGGCAACTCATCTAGTGACGTTTTACGTAGAAAAGCCCCGAAAGGCGTAATCCTAGCATCACCTTTTGTTGCTTGCTTTATATGCACACCATTATCCTGAACAGTCATTGAGCGAAATTTCCAAACGTTAATTTCGCGGCCGTCAGCCCCATAGCGCTTTTGTTTAAATAAAACAGGCCCCTTTGATGTTAATTTAACAGCACAAGCAATAAACAACATGGGCAATGAAACTAACGTAAGAATAATCGCACTCAAAGTAATATCTTCCAGGCGCTTAAGGAAGCTATCCAAACCAGCAAAAGGCGTTTCATAAATACTAATTGCTGTAATACCTTGGTAATCAACCCATCGCGAATTTAGCAAATTAAATGTAAACAAGTCCGGCACTAAGTAAACAGAAGCCGTACTATTCGCAAGTTTTTCTGTTAGTAATTTAATACGTTTCTCAGCAGACATTGCGAGTGTTATATAAACAGCATCTACCTTGCCACTTTTGCAGTCCTTTATTAGTTGATCAATATTCCCAACAACAGCGTCCGTATCAGCCAACCTTCGATCACTGGATACTTTTACTCTATCATCATAATACCCAATAAACTTTAAGCCACTCCAATCCATATTATGAAAGGTTTCTTTTAAACGACACCCCAATGAAGTCGCACCAACAATGGCAACACGACGAGAACTATAACCTTTAGATCGATAGTATCGTAACAAACCACGCAACGACGCATGCCATAAAATCAACTCAATTGGCACTAATAACGCCCAACCCTGTATTAACCTTTCATTATAAATAAGACTATTAAAAACCAACCAGTCGATAACCACTAATACAAAAATAGACATTAACCATGAAAACAAGACCACGCTAATTCCTGCTCGAATAGTCACTCCGCGCCAAGATCGATAAGCATCCTGAGATTCTGAAAAAAAGTGAAATAAAACAATGGCGCTAAAAACAATAGGGGCATACTCTACCCAATCGGAAGCATTTAATTTCACAACAGAAACAAAGGTTAAAAATATTATCACGCTATCAATCAAGCGTGAAATAGCATTTATTTTAGAGTCGTATCGCCTGATTTTACCCTGTTCCATCATCCCCTATTCCCTTTTATCATCCGAGTTCCGACCCATCATTCTGAAACATACACTTAAAGACTCCGCATCATAGTACATTTATCCACTTTAGGTCAGAATATAAGAGAGTTAATTACACTTGCTTATAAACTAGCATCAGAAAATCATTCCTCATCACCACCTCACCTTTAAATACCGTACAAAAACCAATAGCGTATTTAGACAAAAAAGCCACTTACAAATGTAAGTGGCTTTTTTATATGGCGTCCCCAAGGGGGTTCGAACCCCTGTTACCGCCGTGAAAGGGCGGTGTCCTAGGCCTCTAGACGATGGGGACTTTGTTCTACAACTTACTCAAGTGGTCGTCTTACCACTGTTACCAATAAAATTGGTGGAGCCAAGCGGGATCGAACCGCTGACCTCAACACTGCCAGTGTTGCGCTCTCCCAGCTGAGCTATGGCCCCTCTGAGCAGGTGGCGAATTTTACGGAAGCTTTTAGTCTTTGTCTAGCCCTGCTGTGCAACTATTTTCACTTTTATAAATTCTATCGCTTTTTTAATATTTTTTAAGCTAGTGTCTTTACCTAGTAAAAACAAGGTTGCATCAATCGCTGGAGACACCGATGTACCTGACAAGGCAACACGTAAAGGCTGTGCAACCTTACCTAATTTCAACTCTAACGCCTCTGCCGTATCAAGCACAACTTGATGAAGCGGTTCTTTACTCCAGTCACTCAACGCTTCAAGTTTAATCAACATCATTTCCAGTGGCTCTACCGCTGCCGCTTTTAAATTCTTTTTTGCTGCTTTCTCATCAAACTCGTCATAGTCTTGATAGAACAACATGCTTTTTTCAGCCATTTCTTTTAATGTTTTAGCTCGCTCTTGCTGAGTTTTTACTATTTCTAATAAGTCTGGCCCATTATCAACATCGCAACCGAGTGTTTTAAGTTGTTCAGCCAATGGTTTAACCAAACGGCTTGGCTCTGAGTTCATAATATATTGCTGATTAATCCACAGTAGTTTTTCGGTATTAAATGCTGATGCCGTTTTGTTCACATCCTTAATATCAAACAACTCTATCATTTGTTCGATGCTAAATAGCTCTTGATCACCATGAGACCACCCCAAACGAACAAGGTAGTTAAGTAGCGCTTCTGGTAGAAAACCATCATCACGATACTGCATAACACTCACTGCACCATGGCGCTTTGATAAACGTGCCCCATCATCACCCAGAATCATCGGAACATGGGCGAACTGTGGGATTTTAGCGCCTAAAGCACGCATGATGTTAATTTGTCGCGGGGTGTTATTAATATGGTCATCACCTCTAATGATGTGTGTCATATTCATGTCAAGATCATCCACCACAACAGTTAAGTTGTAAGTAGGCGTCCCGTCTGAACGCGCAATAATAAGGTCGTCTAGCTCAGTATTACTAATCGTGATACTTCCACGCACTAAGTCGTCAAAGACCACTTCACCCTGCTCTGGGTTTTTGAAACGCACAACGGGCGACACACCTTCAACCGCATCATTACGATGGCGGCACTTACCGCTATAACGTGGCTTTTCCTTATTTGCTCGCTGCTCTTCTCGCACGGCTTCAACTTCTTCAGCCGAGCAATAACAATGATAAGCATCGCCTTGATCAAGCAGTTGCTGAATAATTTCTAAATAACGAGGAAAACGATCTGTTTGAAAAAACGGCCCTTCATCATGCGCTAAACCTAACCACTCCATTCCATCAAAAATAGCTTGTACAGATTCTTCAGTTGAACGCTCACGGTCGGTATCTTCTATGCGTAAAACAAATTGACCGTTGGTTTTTTTAGCATACAACCATGAAAACAAAGCTGTTCTTGCGCCACCAACGTGTAAATATCCGGTGGGGCTTGGAGCAAAACGAGTTCGAACTGTCATTAATATGTACCGCGTTGATAGTGAACTCGATATTCTAACAAAAACTTAAGATACTCGTTTGCTATCCTGAGCATTAATACCGTTGCTTAGCTCGTTTTATTGTGTTTTATTGGGCTTCGTGCCTCCGCAATTGCTCCTGCATCGCCTAATAGCGCCTACTTTTGGCCCTGTAGTCGTCAGCGCCAACAACTGGCATTCTCAGCTATTTAACTTGTAGCGCCATACTAGCAAAGCCTGAGTTACTTTTTCATTTGCTCTCGTCGAAATCTAATTAACGATAACAGTCTCTTTTTTGTCTCATCTAAGACGACTGCCATACCCGGTTTAATGCCATGTTCTGAAGCAACGAAAGCTTTCATGGTATTACAAATTTGCCCACCCAAGCGCACACCAACACCTCTTACACGCATCATATTACCCCAATCCCCAAACATTTGCAGGGTCATTTCGCAGGCCGTGATAAGGAAGGTAACCTCTAGGTTTGGGTGTTTTTGCACTTGACGAACAATCACTTCCCCAATTTGATGCACCGTGGTAATAAAGACAGGTAACACACGCTTTTCTGGCAAGCTATGCACACATTTACCAATAAAACATTGGCCGCAAACAGGGTTATTTAAATCATGTATACAATTTTGGGTAAAACGCTTTGATGGGCATTCAAAAGGTTTATGGCAGTATGAAAAGCCAATAATCAGTAAACTGCTCGGCTTTTCTAAAATTTGTCTGAACTCTTGTTCGTTCTTTAAGCCATAGAAAAAAAAGTCTTCATCACGGTTAAAGGGTAAGGGCGTTAGATATGAACGGAGCAAGTTAAACCCGTGTTTAAATGGGTTTGAGAAGAAGTAACGAATAAAAAAATTTTCTTCGTCGTATTTTGCTAAGTAGTTTAATGCCTTCCAACGCAGGTTCTTTTTCGTTTTAGGCCGTATAGCGGGTAATTCAGGAATAGAAACCAACTGCTGGATAGGCTGTGTTGCTTGCAAACGGCTCGCACGCTGATCCCACGCTTCTTCTGCCTCTTCCCAGTTATTGTAGTTATTCCAGTGTTTACTCATTTTTCCACCTAATTAAGTCTGAGGTAATTAATGATTCACCCAAGCCTTAGCAATTTTAAAATCACTCCCAAAGAGAAAGACCTCCCGAGGCTTTTTTAATTGCTTCAATACGTGCTAAATGTAATTTTATTTCATCTGGATTAGCTTTAACAACCGCCAAACGGGGGCGGTTAGCATCAAATTTCTTTTGCTCAATGGTAATATCCAGCTCAACTTCTTCAGCAAACAAAGAGTTTTGTCCACCGGTTAACATGAGATAAACGTCAGCTAAAATTTCAGCATCCAGTAATGCTCCGTGTAACTGGCGCTGGCTATTATCTATATCAAAACGTTTACATAGGGCATCTAAGCTATTGCGTTGACCGGGAAACTTTTTCCTCGCCATATGTAAGGTGTCGGTTATTTCACACCAGGCTTTCATATCCGGCCGATCAAAACCCATCAAACGATATTCATGATTAATAAAGCCTACATCGAAGGCTGCATTATGAATAACGACTTCAGCGCCGTTTAAATAGTTGTAAAGCTCATCGGCAATATCTTCATAAAGCGGTTTATCGCTTAAGAACTCGCTGGTTAAGCCATGCACTTCAACCGCGCCTTCATCAATATCTCGTTGTGGGTTTAAGTAATAATGAAAGTTATTACCCGTTAAACGCCTATTAATAAGTTCAACACAACCTACTTCAATAATACGGTGGCCTTGCTTAGGTTCAAGACCGGTTGTTTCCGTATCGAGTATGATTTGCCTCATAAGTTATCAATACCTAAGTTTGCCAACTCATCTGCTCGTTCATTTCCAGCATTACCGCTATGCCCCTTCACCCACACCCATTTTATGGCGTGCTCTTGCGCTAGCTGGTCGATTTGTTTCCACAGATCTACATTTTTAACGGGCTTTTTTGCTGCTGTTTTCCAATTTTTCTTTTTCCAGTTCGGCATCCAATCATTAATACCTTGCAACACATATTTCGAGTCACTATGGAGAGTCACTTCACTGTTTTTTGTTAGTGTAGTCAACGCTTGAATAACCGCCATCATTTCCATCCGGTTATTGGTCGTTTCTTGCTCGCCACCATATATTTCTTTAACTTTTCCATTGCAGCTAAGCATTGCGCCCCAACCACCAATACCGGGGTTTCCACGGCAGGCGCCGTCAGTGTAAATTTGCACGTTTTTTGTTGTCATGTCGTATTTTAGTTATTGGTTTTGGTAAAGGTGGGGTGATGAATCGGTTCTTTAAATCCTTCAAATCAAACAGTGATCGACCACCCGATACACGCTTAACCGCCATTACAAAGTAAGCGGCCGGTAAAAAGGGTAAAAAAACTGCTAGATTTTCAGCTATTTTCTGCCATTGTTTATTTTTTTTCTTAATCAGCAAAGGAAATAAACAACACCCTTTGCTTTCTTCAATTTGAAAGTTTAAAAGCTTAAGCCAGTCAATTACCCGATAGCGACTAATAAAACGCCCATTCCAAGGCAGTTTATTTTTTGCCTTAGGTAAAAAGCGCGGCAAATGCCAGACAGACCAAGGGTTAAACCCTGTTAACAGAATAATACCTTCTGGTTTAAGCACTCTATTGGCTTCACGCAGTACACGATGAGGGTTTGCTTCAAACTCTAAGGTATGCGGCATAATAACAATATCAATACTGTGCGTATCAATGGGCAGGTCCTCAAACTCAGCCAGCACTCGCGTATACTTTGTATTTCCCTCTGTTTGTGTATCGAGAATAGTGTAGTGAGAAAAACGCATGGCTTGATGAAACTCATCTTCCCAGCCAATAAAGTCTAGTTGTAACACCTCTGCTCTAAAATTTTTGCTCAGCTTTTTACTCAGTAGAGCAGCCTCGGCATGTCTATAAACTGCGCCAATAGGTGTTTCAAACCAATGGCGAAGTTCTATCGTCGCTTCATTATGAGAATCTTTTTGATCAGGCATCGTATAAACACATTATAATTGACCGGTTTAATTTTTCACTCGCTAACTCAATGCAATATTTAATCACAAATAAAATAATTAGGTTCTTTTTATTTGTCAGCTTTACAGCCCTCTCTTCGTGCTCTTTGCTAACGTTTAAGCCTAAAATACATGCCAAGCCCGGCACGGCTAGTAAAGTAGAGATCAATCAACCCGCAAGCCACAGTATTTACAAAAAAAAGGCTGCGAGCCAAATAGCACCTTTACCTACCGAGCCCAGCTTAACGAGTAAAAATAAACTTTGGCAACGTTTATTTGCTCTATATCAACTCCCTGCTATTGATAATAAGCGAATACAAACACACATAAATTGGTACCTTAAACACCCTGAATATTTAGCGCGTGTACAAAAAAATGCAGAACCTTATTTGTATTTTATTGTGAATGAGGTTGAAAAACGTCAAATACCGGGTGAACTAGCTTTACTGCCCATTGTTGAGAGCGCCTTCAGGCCTTTTGCTTACTCCCACGGTCGAGCAGCCGGCTTGTGGCAATTTATCCCATCGACTGGGCGTGCCTTTGGATTAGAGCAAAACTGGTGGTACGACGGGCGTCGCGATGTCTATTCATCAACTCATGCGGCCTTAACTTATTTAACTAAACTTTCTAAACGTTTTGATAATGACTGGTTACTTGCCTTAGCCAGTTATAACGCAGGTGGCGGCACTATTTCATCGGCTATTCGACGCAATAAGCGCTTAAATAAACCGCAAGATTTCTGGTCATTAAAACTGCGAAAAGAAACAGAAAACTACGTCCCTAAGCTTATTGCTATTTCAACAATATTGGCGAATGCAGAAAAATACAATATTGAGCTACGAGATATTCCGAATGAACCGTTTTTTACTCGTATCAATATTCAAAAGCAATTAGACCTCGCTCGCGCTGCTGAACTGGCAGACATAAGCATTGAAGAACTCTATAAGCTCAACCCACCTTTCAATCAATGGGCAACCCACCCCAAGGGCCCACATTACCTATTAATCCCTCAACAAAAAGCTGAAAGCTTTAGCTTAAGACTTGCAAAACTAGCTGACTCACAACGTTTAAAATGGGTTAGACACAAGGTAAAATCAGGTGAAACATTAGGCCATATTTCTCGCCGTTACCGTACAACGAGCCAACAAATAATATTTGCTAATAAGCTGCGTAATAACATCATACGCGTTGGTAAGCATCTATTAATTCCTACCGCCAGTTATAATAATTCGCTTTACTCTAACAGTGAAGTCATGCGAAAAAAAGCTATTGTTAATCGCAAACGACGTGGGCATAAACTAGAATATTTTGTACAAGCAGGGGATTCTTTCTGGTCTATTGCAAAACAACATAAAGTATCTATTCGTCAATTAGCAAAATGGAATGCCATGGCGCCGGGCGACACTTTGGCTGTTCGGCAAAAACTCATTATTTGGAGCCCACAAGCGAAATCAAACACTTTACTGGCGCCGTCATCGAAAAACCAAACTATTTGGTACACCGTGCGTAACGGTGACTCCCTTTACCTTATTTCTCAAAAATTTAAGGTGACCGTACGTCATTTAAAGCAATGGAACAGACTTAATAAAAAATACTTAAAACCAGGGCAGAAAATCAAAGTAATCGTCGATGTAACACGCTCATAACGTGAACGGATTATGAGAGATGAGTGGTTAAAGAGCCTCTGATCAAGTTCACAGGTTCCGCCAATTACACCCTTTTCAGAGTAATAATTGGCGTTAGCTAAAAACTGTTATGAGCTCAACTCAACTCAACTCATTAACTCTAGCCCATTCTATACATGGCGCACAACTTGTTACCTGAAGGGTCACGCAAGTAAGCAAGGTATAAGCCACCCATATCACTTTCACGTACACCGGGGGCATCTTCACAGTGTTCGCCACCATTGGCAATACCAGCCGCATACCAAGCATCAACCTCTGCCTCACTCTTAGCGGCAAACCCAATCGTACTCCCGTTGCCGTGACAAGCAGATTCACCATTAATGGGTTTTGTCAGGGCAAACATCAAACCATCTGCGACATAAAAACAACGCCCATTTTTATCGTTTGTACCTGCGCTATGCCCCATTGCTGCTAGCGTCGCATCATAAAACTTTTTCGATTCTTCTACGTCGTTTGCGCCGACCATAATATGACTAAACATGTGTTCCACCTTATTTTTTAAGTTAAATGAAGTGTCCATTTAAATTCAGATAATCTTACAAGTAAACACCTCAACGCCTTATACCCAGTAAAACTATCTCGTTATATCTGCGCCAGTAATCTTTTTTAAGCGGTTTAGACAAGTTAAAACATCACTACCGAACTATTCATTCAACCTCATTCAAGGGCATACTTAGGGTTTAATTTATTGTATTGTTTGCTACTTATTGCCAACAAAAAAATCATTAACACTAAGGAGTTTATTGTGGATATTAAAGATAAAGTTATTGCTATTACAGGTGGTGGCCGTGGTATTGGTCGTGAAATTGCGCTTAGTTTTGCAGCTAAAGGCGGCAAGTTAGCATTATTAGATTTAGATGCTGACGCGATGGCTGAGACAGTACAACTAGTTAAGGAAGCTGGCTCAGAAGCAAGAGCTTATGTTTGCAATGTAGCGGAAGAGCAAACCGTTGAAGATACTTTCAAAAAAATTGTAAGTGATTTTGGTGCTATTCATGGCTTAGTAAACAATGCAGGCATCCTACGTGACGCAACTCTCATTAAAGTTAAAGACGGCAAAGTTGTTAAAAAACTAAGCGGTGATAATTTCAGCTTAGTGGTTGATGTTCACATGAAAGGTGCCTTCTTATGCGCACGTGAAGCTGCTGCTCATATGGTAGAGCTAGGTGTTGAGGAAGGCTGTATTGTAAACATGTCATCGGGTGCTTTCCGTGGCAACTTTGGGCAAACAAACTACTCTGCGGCTAAAG
>Ga0209081_1002041_pt1 | contig 11852 bp, 8 predicted proteins | sample GOMGulsemesocosm_4_FD_184636 | JGI IMG/M metagenome (GOLD analysis project Ga0209081, IMG submission 184636) | Methane-oxidizing microbial communities from mesocosms in the Gulf of Mexico - GOM15B Gulf of Mexico (SPAdes) (version 2) | ecosystem: Environmental > Aquatic > Marine > Cold seeps... | reverse complement strand
TTAGTGGGTTTGAAGTTGTTTTAGGGTAGGGCTTTATACTTATTTGGCATGTGCAGCAAAGCCAGTCTAGGAGGGGAGAATGGTTTCAATATTGTCAGCATCGTCACATTTTCAAGCCGTATTGGCATCACGGCCCTTAGTGCCCTCGTCTACAGCTCAGTCTTCAAATCAAACGCCTTTAGCACCTGCTGAAGCCAGTGAGTCGGCCAATACAACAAACTCCCGTTTATCTCGCTTTTCAGACAGTGGAAAAGCCAGTGCAATGCTGCAAATGCAGGGCTACTTTTCGGGCTTAGACTCAACCACTCGGCAACAAACTTTGGCTCGTGCCCACGCAAGTGATAATCCAGATCTTCAAGCAGCGGCCCTATCCTATGAAAACAACGAGGCTCGACGGCCACTGGTGACCACCATAGAGTTTTCTAATATTAATGATCAAGCATTGTCGTTACGGCAGCAAGGCTACGAGATAATACATAAGCCTCAGGGTATACAGAAGGTTGCGGCAATCAATGTACAAAGGCCATTGCTAAACCCTCTTATTCAGCAAATGGCACAAAGTGATCTTGACCAGGCGTTAGACTTGTCTGGTTTACAAAGCAGTAGGCAGGCTCAATCTCTTGCCGCCGATTTTACTTCAATGAAAGAGAGCATTGATTCAACTTTTTCACCGCAGCAAGCCAGTGTATTAAATTACACCCTGGGAATGGGCGTTGGGGTAGGGGAGAGCACCGTGCATGATTTTGATTCAGCGGTGCGGTTTAACTACTATCTCAATACCGCTCGGGAAACTGTTGATACGCTTGTAAAAGCCCCTGCATTAGCGGCCGAAATGCATCAGCTTCTAGACCGTAGTGAAGCACTACAGGCGCAACGTCAGAACGATATTATTAAGGTCGGGAATGATTTGCTAGAGACCAACCGCCTGTCTGGCCAAACGACGTCACTGGTCAGCCAGCGCAGCGCCCAGGCGATGGATGTGCTTAATTTTAACCACGAATATGCAGCTCGCTTTGATACGCCCCTGCCATCATTTGCAGAGCTTAGTGATATTGCCAAGGGGTATCCTATTCCGGGCACCAGTTCCTCCAGTATTGCCAAAACTCTTAGTCATTTCCAACAAGAGCAAGCGCGCCATGAAATGTTTATTAATGGTGAAATAAAAATACAAAATCCAACCCTTTTAGTTGATACCAAGGAAGTCGCTGAGGTAGTGAAGGTTGTATTGCAATTGCAGCGCGAGTTAGAAGTTTAGTGGTTGGCTTGAGTTATGAGAGTTGTTGGGCAGGCCCTGCCTTTTACTAAGCGTACAATGTTAAAGCTTTCTCTTTCCCTTTCCCTTTTGCATTCTTAAGCTGAATACTATTAAATTCATGGGCTCGCTTTAGTCATTTTTTGAAACTTTGGTGAGTGCTATAGAAAACATTGCCGGCAGGGGTAACAGCATTGGATTTAAATACACAAAAAAACAAAGTTAGCCTAGATCACGTTGTGATTATTGTGAATGACCTTAATGAATCCATAAAGAATTTTCGCGAGTTGGGGTTTCAAGTTCAGATAGGGGGCGTTAATGGCCCAGTGCATAATGCCTTAATATTTTTTAAGGATGGTACCTATATAGAATTAACCACCCCCATTTCATTTAAAGTAAGAGGCTTATTTAAGTTTCTATATTCATTGGGTTTGTTAACACTATTAGAAAAAATACGACCCGGATTAACACCCAGGTTTCTGTTTTGGTTTGGTGGCCCCATTGGTTTAAAGGATATGTGTTTACGTTGTGATGATTTAGATAAATCTTTAAACAATATGGCGCAGCAGGGTATGGACGTAACACCGGCGCAGTCATTTTCAAGGCAGCGGGCTGACGGCGAGGTAGCCTCTTGGCGCTTAGGTGGCCCCATTGATAGAACATTGCCGTTTTTAATAGAAGACCTCACACCCGTAGAGGTACGAGTGCCTTTTAAAGAGGCTTGTGAGCATACTAATGGGGTGCTGGGGATTTCAGCTATTGTTATGGAGGCTCACAATGCCAAGCAGCTCATTGAGAGGATCCAGCCTAGTTTAGGCAATACACCTAATAAGGATTATGCTGCAAACCTGTGTGACGTGAAGGTACGTAATGCTGATGAGGCGCCTGTTTCGCATTTGGCTTTGGAGTTACTTGTGGCTAACAATACTCAAACAAGCCTGCCTATGGCGTTAACCTCAAATGCTGCCATTAGCCTAGTGGGGGCTAAAAGGGCGGCATAGGGAATATCTTTAAGAGTTTTGGTTGTTAATTAACCAGATGTTTGGTTTTAGTTCTGTTCTCAGTCAATAAGTGACAGTAAATTGACGTTTAGCACTCGGTAATCATACTTTAGTGTCATGTAATCTCCTGGACTAAATATTACGCTGGTGAAATTACCAAAATAATAAAAGAAGCGTAAAAATGAATCCCGTCCGCAGTATCTCGCTAGTGATCATCAGTATGTTGTTTGCATTTCCTCCTGCTATGGCCAGCGAGTCTTTACTTAAACATGTGCAGTTTACCAGTCAGGCCATGTCGGCTTTGTATATGAAGGGCCTGTCACAGGGCAGTGATAAATATCAGCAGGATCTAGATCAGTACAAACAAAAAGCATTAACGTTTCTTGAAAAATACCAAAGTGAAGGGGGTGAGCAAAGTGATGAACTCATGCGCCAGTGGCAAGGGTTTAGCCATGTTTTAAAACTGAATTATTCAAAGGATTTTGGTTGGGAAATAGACATGTCCATTCGCCGAAATTTCCGAGCTTATTTATCGGATATTTATCAACTAGTAGAAAAAAACAAAGCCAACTACACCTCGCAGCGCGAGCAGTTATTGCTAGCCAATGCTCAGATGGAAGCGATTTCTGCCCGTTTTTTCGATATTTCCAGTACCTATAATGGCACGTTCTCCTTGTTTACAAGTGATTTAGAAAAACTAAACCCTGCCATTATTAATGAAGAGCTTAAAAATACGCTGGATAGTTTGGCTCAAACCAGTACCGATAAGGCTACAAAAAAGCGTATACAATCGGCAAAATTTAAGTGGGAATTTGTTGAAGAAAGTGTAGTGAACTATAGCGATCAAAGTGCCTACTTTGTGGTGTACGCCACAAAAAATAGAGTTAACCGGGTGCTTGGTAAAAGTTTAGCCAGTGTTAACTAATATTGCTTTACCTGGTTTTGGGCCGCAAGGCACCTAACCGGACTGTTCTGAATTTAATAATTGGCCTTGCAGTATGGCTTGCGTTATTCCCGGGCAAGCCAAATTGTGACCGCCCAATGTCTTTTCTATTGTTTCTCATTGTACGACTGTACATGATTAAGCTATGCGAACGTTTCAATTAATGTGTTCGCAATTAATCATAGCGTCCTACTTTGTCCTAGAGTTTATGGGCCAATTAGGGGATATTTATGCCCATAAGAATAACAATACGCTAATCATCAGGTGCCAACCTGAAAGGGATGAATATGATAAGTGATATATATTTTCGCCTACTGCTCGATACCATTACCAAAGATCCCTCGATTATAAAGAAACCAATCGCCTTTAAAGACTTTAGTTTGGGTGAAATTGAAGGGGACCCAGCAACTAGGTATTTTTCATATTTAGTTGAATTTGTGTTCCAAAACAACCCTCAATCGAATATGGGGTTGAGCTTTGGTAAAAATGTGGTGGCCCTGAATTTATGTGACTTCTTTAGATTGATCTCCACCGCCGAAACCGTTGAAGAGTGTTTATTGGCTACGGTTAGCATCTATCACATACTGGGTTTACTTCCTTACCCGGTTGTTTATAAAGGCTCTCAAGTGTCTTCGGTTGCCATTGCTTTTCCTTATGAGCCTACCTGTGAAGAATATACTCGACGCTTTACCAGTGAGGTGTTTTTTGCTTATGGATTAGACCTGTTCCAAAAGGCGGTTTCTAAAGATGTGAAACCCATTAGGATGTTTTTAGACTACCCAAAGCCCGATTACTTTGATGACTATCAAAACCTGTTTAATTGCGAAATTATTTATAACTCGCCCATTTCACTTGTTGAATTTCCCAGCAGTATGTTGTCGGCCTCGTTAGCGAGCCAAAATGATACCCTGCATAATATTTATATGGCCAAAGCGTTTGAGCATTGGGCCGCTACAAAGCGTAATCAGAGTTTTCGTTACCGGGCAATCACACAGCTAATGAGCCAACCTGGGGGCAACTTCAGCAGTGCTAGCCTAGCCAAGGCCATGAATATTTCTACTAGGGGGTTGCAAAAGCGTTTAGCCGCTGAAAACAGCACATATTCTCAGGTGTGCAAACAGGCAAGAAGGGAACTGGCAAAAATCTGTTTGTTTCAAAAAGGAATGGATTTTGACCAAACAGCAACAGCACTGGGCTTTCAAACCCAGGTAAGTTTTAGAAAGTTCTTTAAAGAACAGTTTGAAGGCAGCCCTGAGGCACGCCTCTTATCAAAACCCGATCTATTAGAACTCGCTTAACTCACCTAGTGAATCAAGGTAATGACCCTTTTAATTAGCACGGCCTAACATTATATTGAGTTGCGCCAATGACAGTGAAAACTCAGTTTGAGCCCAGGCATTCACTAACCCATGGTTGGGTTGGTAAATAGAGCAGCGAACCGCGTATTCATTTTTAGACATTCCCTTTTTTATATTTTGGTCGCTGCAAAATTGGTCAATCCAAGCTTTGTCTAAATCTTGTTTTATTTTACTAACCAACCCATTTGAAATAGCGTTTTTCCAGGTTTGCTTGTTTTTAAATTTGGCTCTTAACGGCGAGATGCCTTGTTCTTTAAAGTAAGTGGTGTGCGCTGGAATGAGATGTTTTTGTTTAGAAGACTGTTGATTCGCCAACACTTCACCTTGGGGTAGGGTTCCCTTGACCGATACGGTATGAGAAGACACCTCGGTATATTCTTTACCCTTAAAGCTAACCGCCTTGGGCACCTTTTTACGGTGAACCAATTTACGTATGACCTTTTCAGGGTCTTTTGGATCTTTTACTAATTCCAGGGTTTCATCGTAAACCATAAACTTACGAGTAAAGGTTTTGGGTTTAGAAGATACTGAGTAATTGATACGGCCATTCATAACCAGGGCCATAGATGAGGTGGCATCGCCACTGAACCATGGGTGATTTCTAATATTGCGCTCAATGTGATGGGCGATCTGTTTGCCCGAAATGCCCGCCGCCTTAGAAATTTTTAAGCGGTTATAGGCAATCTTGGGCTGTTTATAGCGACTGGTGTCTTTTGCCAATTTATAATTGGCTTTGGCCGCGAACACTCCACAATAGGTCACCCATACCTTATGCAGGTAATAACTTTGCTGGGTAAGTTGGCGTTTTAAGTCACGGCATTGCTGCTGGCCTTGTTTTAATAGCTTAGGCTTGTATGTATTAACGGTTTTGTCGGCGCCACCGGCATCCAGTATATAATTGAATTGCTTAAGGGTATAAAAGAAGGCGTTGTGGTCTTGGCGCTTGGCAATGGCGGTCAGCTCTTTATTTAACCAAGTACCCCCTTCAAGCACTTCATCTTCAATGGTGGCTTTTACGCCGCTATCGGCAATGATTTTCCAGCGCTTAATGTTGTGTAGGCTTTGATTTAATGCCATAGCGGCCGCACGGTGTTGGTTGGATTGACGCTGTAGGCGTACTTTAATTAAGTTTGCCATCACCATACGGGTTCTGGCTTCATACAGCTTAGTAGCCACCTCGGTATCGCCTGGGTCATCCAGCATGGCTTTTTCGTAATAGCGAACCGCTTCATCAAACTGCTCGGCCTCCATCATGTTATTGCCCTTGCTCAAGTTGCTCGAACAGGCCACTAGCAAATATGACAATAACAGTAAGGTGATTACCCGCATGCCTACATCCTTATAAAAAATTAGTGCAGAGACTACAGTAAGTGGTAGGCGGCATAAATGAATTCTTTTGCCCCGGACAGCAACAGGCCGACCTGTTAGCGCTGGCCCGCTTAATAGTATTAAACCCGGTACGGGCTTAAATGGTGCGCAGTGCCAAAGGCTGGAATGATTTAATAACAGCGCACACAACCGCCAATTGGCTGACTACTCATTGGCTATTGTCACAGTTTCCAATACCCAAAATGTGGCTATTAGGCGCTATCGGGAATTCTGTGCGTCTTTGTACTAAGCTAAATAAGACGTTTAATTTCCCAATTGTGTATCTTGTATTCGGTAACCTAAACCCCTTAGGGGCATGGCGTTTTTTATGTCCAAGCTTGTTGCGAATATTACAAAATATAGCGTTTCATTTTTACCTGCTGTCATTGCCTTTATGCTCTTTGCCGTGAGTCTAATTTCAATTCCGGTATGGGCCCATGATGATATGGACGCCTTTTTCGACATGAGTTTGGAACAACTCATGTCTGTGGTCATTACAGCCCAAAAACGAGAAGAAAAACTCAGTGAAGCGCCAATTTCGGTAAGCGTAGTGACCGGCAGCGCCCTGTCAGAGCAGCGGTTAAACAATATGGAATACATTCAGGGTTTTGCCCCCTCACTCTCGTTTGGCAAGGGGGGGACCACCCGTAACTCAAACTTGATTATGCGCGGCGTGGGCACGGTATCCTTCAGTGTGGCCGCCGAGCCTAGCGTATCGACTGTGGTAGATGGCGTAGTGCTAGCACGGGCCGGCCAAGCCTTCGCTGATATATATGATGTGCAGCGGGTAGAAATTTTACGTGGACCACAGGGTACCCTGTTTGGTAAAAACGCCTCGGCGGGCCTGATCAATATCATCACGGGCAACCCCAGTGACACTCCAGAATCCACTATCGACATTCTACTGGCGCAAGACAACGAAACCCGTGTACAGGGCATGGTATCGGGCCCACTGTGGAATAAGCTCAGCTATCGGCTGGCTGGCTTTGTTAACAAGTTTGACGGCTTTGTGAACAACGCCCATAACGACACCCGTATTTATGGCGTGGACCGGCACGGTGCCCGCCTTAAACTGAAATATCAACCCAGCGAGGCATTTTCAACCCTGCTGAGTCTTGAACATTACCAAGCCGACGATCAATGTTGCGCCGAGGTAATGGTGGCCAGCGATGCCAATGGTAGCTTAAAGGCCGATGCGGTATTGAGCGCCGGCGGCGAGATACTAGGGCCAGATACCCGGGTAACCGCGTTGGATGCCAGCCATGAGACCATAGATAAAAGTGATGCAATCACCTTGCAGTTTGACCACCAGCTGAACAACATGACGTTTACCTCCATCACCGCCCTGAGAGAATGGAAAAATATAGAGTCCCAGGATATAGATGATTCACCCCTGGGACCCACTGTGGGAGAACAGGGCTCCTCAGGTGGCTCAGCTAACAACACCGATTTGGCCCGGGACCTGGGCCCGCAAACTTGGCAGCAAATATCCCAAGAGTTTCGTCTAACCTCGGACTCCCAAACGCCACTGGAGTGGCAGCTAGGCAGTTTCTTCTGGCACTCCGAAGTAGACCGTACTTATAACCGCTTCGATACATTGTGTATCGACGATCCGGCGGGGGATTTTGGCGGAGTAGACTTTACCGCACAGGGTTTAGGTTTTGGTGATGCCTGTCCGGCCAGCAATATTGTCACGCCCTCGGCAAGCGCCGTCATGGGAGTTGAATTTGATAATTTTGCCTTGTTTGGCCAGGCCACTTACTCTTTTGCAGAAGACTTTGGCATCACCCTGGGTGGTCGCTATACCTGGGATGACGTTAGTTATCACCATGCCAGGGAGCGCATAGGTGATGAATATGTTGATCAGTTGGGAAATAATAACGGCGACCCCAACGATGATTCCATAGGGGTATTTGCCCTGCAGGTAGATAAGGCCGAAACCTCAGATAGCGTAGCCGAAACCAATTTTTCTACTAAGCTGGTGCTGCATCATAATGATTCAAATGCGTTGATGAGTTATGCCAGCTATACCCAGGGTTACAAGGCGCCCGCCTTTAATGTCTTTTTTAACATGAAAGATCCGGAGAACTTACCCCCCATCTCGGCCGAGACGTCGGATGCCTACGAGATTGGTTTCAAGTGGCTATTTAAGGCGGCTACCTTCAATATCGCCATTTTCAAAGCTTATTATCAAGGCTTCCAAGCCAATAGCTTTATCCTCACCGGTGGTGCTGTGACTACCAACCTAACCAACGCGGGTGATGTTTCAACCGAAGGTGTGGAAATTGATTTTGTGGTGCAGCCCAACGCCAGGCTAAGATTGAACGGCGGGGTCACCTTTGCCAACGCACAAATAGATAACTTCGATTGCAGTGTGGCGAACGCCGTCAACCTGGACTGCTCAAACCGCAGTGGTGAAGACCTGCAATTTTCTCCCAAGGTGAAGGGTTTTGTGGCCACCGAGTATTTAATTCCTCGCCCCTGGGCAAATATTATTATAGCTTCAAGCATGTCGTTCCAAAGCGAGATGTATGCAGGGGGGAGCGAAAATCAGGACACTAGAATTGCTGGTCACACTCTAGTGAACATGAGCTTAGCGTTGTCACTCCATGACGATGCTTATCGCGCAACTTTATTTGTTAACAACCTGTTTGATGAAGCTTATTACACTTTCAAAAATGGCAACATCGGTCGATTGGCGCGCGACGGGCACCTTTATACAGGTGTTAAATTACGCGCACGCTTTTAAAAAAATTCAGCATGGGGTAACCCGTTCTAAAGCAGAAAATAGACCCGCCGCTATTTTTCTGGGTGAGAATAAACATCTGCTGAATGTTAGTGAGGTATTAACTGGCGGTATTCATTGCAACGGCATGGATCAGGTCTTGCCCTGTAGCGCATTGCTACCTAGCCTGGCAGCTTTGGGGGCAAAATGATTCGCCACTGGGATCCGCCTGCTGGCGGCGAGACTAGTTCAATGGTGCCGTGCAGCCTATCTCTAATCAGGCTTTGCACTATGTTAAGCCCTAACCCTGTACCACCATGATCGCGTTTCGTGGTGACAAAGGGTTCAAATAAGCTGCTACGAATGTTTTCTGCCACCCCCACGCCATTGTCCGTTATCAATATTTCTATGGTGGCATCCACCGACTGCGCCGAAATCTCAATGCATCGATTTTCTCGGCCCTCAAATGCATGTACGGCCGCATTCATCAGCAAGTTACAAATTACCTGAGACAAGTCACTGCCGTGGGTGGTGATATGCAGGGTTTGATCAATATTAAGCGTACAGGTGATTTTGTCCTGTAAAAATTCGGCCTTCATGGAGGTAACCAGGCGGCTCACCAACTGGCTAAGGTTGTGTTTATGCTGTTGGTCATCAATACGATCTACGGCGGTGTATTTAAAGTTTTTGGCAAGTTCAATGGCCCGCTGTAAGTTGGTGTGAATGGTGTCCATAACCTCTTCACTTTGGTTGATGTAGTCGTCCATAGTCGCGACCGTTATGCTTTTATCCCTAACTTCTGTTTTAATTTCTTGCACCAGGTTTTGATGAAAACTAAGGCCCGTATTGGCAATGCCCAAAGGTGTGTTAATTTCATGGGCCACATTTCCGGAAATTTTACCCAGAGAGGCAAGTTTTTCTTGTTGAATTAACAGGCATTGATTGGCTTTTTCGGTTTCATCTTTGGCCCGTAGAGTTTCGGCCGTGCGTTGTTCCACTTCTTTTAACACCCTTTGAAGCTTACTGTTTTTATTGGTGAGTTCTTTTGTTCTGGCGGCCACGGTTCGGTTTAAGCGATGATTAAATACCACAAGAACCGCAATTATAATGATAAGTACGGTAATTATTTTAAGCAGCAACTTCCAGTTGGTGACTTTTTCAGCTGGGGCTTGTGTCCATTTTATGAAAATACGATGTAATTCTTCTTCAGTAATACTATTAAGCGATTTATTTAAAATGGATATAATTTCATCGGGCATGTCTTTTCGAATGGCAATTTTAAGGTGATAAAGGTAATCAAGTTTTAGCGCGATTTTAAGGTCATCAAATCCTTTTTTCTCTATAAAATATTTAGCCGTCACGGTATTAATGGCAAAAACATCTATTTGGTTGTTTCGTATGGAGGCGAAGCCGGCTTGTGTATTTTCAAGTTCTACATAGTCAATATTAGGGTGGCTTTCTTTGATGTACCGGCCTAAACCACTGCTTTTAACAATGCCAATCTTTTTACCTATAAAGTCTTTTTTAATATCGATATAAACGGATTTATCATCAAATTTTGTAATGAGCACCGCTGGGTATGAGTAAATGTCTTTTGATGTGAAATTTAAGTAGCCTTCCCGGGTCTTGTTCTTGGTGATGGCACTGAACATAGCCACCTTGCCACTTTTTACCAGTTCAACAGATTCTTTCCAAGTATTGGTAGGAATGGGAGTGAATTTTATGCCTGTTTTATTACTAATTAGGCTTAAAATATCAGAGATAATACCCGTGTGGTGGTTATCGTTTTTCCATTCAAATGGCGCCCAGTCAGGGTCGTACACATAGGTCAGTGCCTGTTTTTTATCTAGCCAATTAAGTTCTTTAGGCGTAAAGGCTGATTCGGGCTGCGCCTGGGGGGGGAGGGGGGCAGAGTTAAGGGGATCAGAGTTAAGGGGCTCTATTGTGGGTGGTGCTGGGGAGCTGGCAAGCAATGCAAAGGGGAGAATAGCGCAGGACGTCAGTGCAATTAGTAAAGGCGTCCTATATGTCATTAGTGAAGTGCCTAAGTAGTTGATAACTCTACATAAAAACCTCTAATAAGTGCGCTTGATATTAAGCGGCTCATTATCGGTTATTAAGCCTTTTTCAAAAGGTATTGCTCCTTAGCAGTGTAGTTCAGATACAGGCGGTCGTTTATTGAATGCTAAGGGCTAAAGCACTAGGCCCTTGGCGTGTAGGATGGGTGATTTCTAGGCATTTACTCACCCCTATGGTCATTGCTATGAATGTTCACCTCTTGTTGGCGGTTTCGAAGTTCACCTACAATGGCGGTGGTGGTGATTAGGCCAATAATCAGTAATGCGTTCATGTTGTTTATTCCTGCAAGGTTGGGTACAGGGGCATATTAAGGCATGGCCTCTCATGAAACTTGTATAAACCTGCTAACTATTTTCGCAATGGGTCGAAAATTACTTGGCATGATTTGCTAATTAACTATGAATATTAAAAGGCAAAGGGTGGGAATTGGTTCATATCATCTAGGCTGGGTGGGGTGGCTTTAACTTCATTGGTATAACGGCCATAAATATCGGCCATCTTGCCACTCTTATGAATTTTTAATAAAACCCGATTAAACTCATCGACAAACAATTTTTTCACCTGCTCTTTTACAAACACCACATAATACAAATTTTTAATATCCCTGCCAGCAAGGTGTATGTTGTTATTCAAATTCCATTTTTTAATTACATCTTGTCCAATGGTATCGGGGCCATACACCACTGTATTTTTATCAAAACGCCCGGCCGACAGCATCTTAAAGGCCGATTCATACAAGTTTATAATCTTTACTTTACTGCCTGGTAGGTCTTGTGAGAACGCTTCGACTTTTTTAGACATGTTGGTGGGGCCATAGGTCACTATGGTGTAGCCTTTTAGGTCGTTTCGGCTTTGGTATTTTAGAGGATTATCTTGGCGGGAAAATACACCGTAATGTACCCGGTGAACCGGCTTGCTGTAATGCCATTTCTTGGCCCTTTGTTCATTATGGCTCATGTTAAACGCCGCATGGGCCTTATGGGTTTTTAGGTTGGAGAACATGCGCTGAATCGGGTTAAAGGTAAGTTTCACTTCTTGGCCCATGCGTAGGCATACCTCCTTAATAAGCGCCGCCACTGGGCCATCCACTTCACCTTGCTTGTTTAAGTACGCCACTGACGGATAG
>Ga0209081_1002039_pt1 | contig 11857 bp, 11 predicted proteins | sample GOMGulsemesocosm_4_FD_184636 | JGI IMG/M metagenome (GOLD analysis project Ga0209081, IMG submission 184636) | Methane-oxidizing microbial communities from mesocosms in the Gulf of Mexico - GOM15B Gulf of Mexico (SPAdes) (version 2) | ecosystem: Environmental > Aquatic > Marine > Cold seeps... | reverse complement strand
ACTATTCACTTGCCAGACCAAACCCTTAAAACCGCCCCTAACAACCTGCTTTATGGCGACTCCAAGCCCCTGCTCTGCAAGGGGGGCGCATAATGCCACCAGCTTCACGGACCGTCAACAGTGTTTCCAGTAATTAGCCTAAACCATATTAAAGCAGGGCGAGATTGTTCACAGCGAGCCGAAGATAGGGAGACCGGCGATCGCTAAGCTTTTCGATCGGCGCGCAGAGACCAGCACCACATCAACAAGCCAGAAATCGCATAACAACCAAACAGCGCCAGCAATATACGAGGAGGATCAATAGTCACGAGACCGAAGACCAACACAATCGCGAGGATAGCCACAAATGGCACCCGCCCCTTGAAGTCCAACTCCTTAAAGCTGCTGTACTTGACGTTGGACACCATAAGCAAACCCATCAAGCCCGTAATCACAGCTGCAACCACAGAGGGGCGTCCAGCCATCTCAACATCATGACCAACCCAAACCATGGCAGCAACGACAGCGGCGGCGGCCGGGCTCGCAAGCCCAATGAAATAACGAGGGTCCACCTCACCCACCTGGGTATTAAATCGAGCCAACCGCAAAGCTGCACCGGCGGTATAGACAAACGCCACAGCCCAACCAAACTTACCCAAGTCCGACAGCGCCCAACTAAACATAACCAGCGAAGGCGCCAAACCAAACGACACCATGTCCGACAAACTGTCGTACTGCACACCAAACTCGCTGGTCGTATTAGTCATTCGTGCAACACGGCCATCCAAACCATCAAGGACCATCGCCACAAAAATAGCGATGGCTGACGACTCAAAATTACCGTGCATACCAGCGATGATGGCATAGAAACCACTGAACAAGGCTGCCGTTGTAAACAAGTTTGGCAGCAAATAGACACCCTTGTGCCTTACTTTATGCCCATTCTCAGAGACCTCCTCCACATGCTCATCGACCGGTAATATACTGGTTTCATCACGCAGGCGATCCTCTTCAGCCACACTTTCAGGCGAAGTCTTTTGATTCTCTGTCATACATTCCATCCCATTGCAGATACCCACATAATACTGCGTCGACACAACCAAAGCCCAGCATTTCACGCTGGCATATTTTGCACGCACTATATATAGGTATCCCCAAAGCTTCTACCACAGCACGGAGCCCTTACCACAAAACCGTAATCCCCAAAACTGGGATATTACATTGCATTTATTTCAATTTACGAAAGGCACTTGATTCTATAAAGTGCGTGCCTGGATTAAAGGCACCCCGAACACTCGTGTGCCAACAAGAAACAGAGGCTTAAGTAGCCTAAAACCTCAGAACAAGACTTACACATACCTCTATATTGGATACAAATCATGCCAAACAACTACTTCAACACCCTGCCACTGCGAGAGCAGCTTGAGCAACTCGCCAAATGTCGTTTTATGGACATCTCAGAATTCCCCGAAGGTGTTGAAGCACTTAAAGGCAAGAAGATCGTTGTTATCGGCTGTGGTGCACAGGGCTTGGCCCAGGGCATGAACCTGCGCGATAGCGGCTGTGACGTTTCTTACACCCTGCGTCCGGCAGCAATCGCTGAAAAGCGTCAGTCTTGGAAGAGCGCTACCGAGAACGGCTTCACCGTTGGTACTTACGAAGAGCTGATCCCTACCGCTGACGTGGTACTGAACTTGACGCCTGATAAGCAGCACACCGCTGTTGTTAACGCCATCATGCCTATGATGAAGCAGGACGCGTGCCTGTCTTACTCACACGGTTTCAACATCGTTGAAGAAGGCATGAAGATCCGCGAAGACCTGACCGTCATCATGGTTGCACCTAAGTGCCCAGGTTCAGAAGTTCGCAACGAATACGTTCGCGGCTTCGGCGTTCCTACTCTGATCGCTGTTCACGAAGACAACGATCCACGCGGCGAAGGCCTGGCTCTGGCCAAGGCATACGCGGTAGGTACTGGCGGTCACAAGGCTGGCGTACTGATGTCTTCTTTCATCGCTGAAGTTAAGTCTGACCTGATGGGCGAACAGACCATTCTGTGTGGCATGCTGCAGACCGGCTCACTGTTGTGTTTCGACAAGATGATCGAAGAAGGCATCGAAGCCGGCTACGCATCTAAGCTGATTCAGTACGGCTGGGAAACTATCACCGAAGCACTGAAATACGGTGGCGTAACCAACATGTTGGACCGCCTGTCTAACCCTGCAAAGATCAAGTGTTTCGATCTGGCTGAAGAGCTGAAGCAGATCATGCGTCCGCTGTACAACAAGCACCAGGACGACATCATCAACGGCACCTTCTCTCGCACCATGATGGAAGATTGGGCCAACGATGACGTGAACCTGCTGGGCTGGCGCGCAGAAACTGCTGAGACTGCTTTCGAGAAGACAGCAGCTGGCGACGTTGAAATCTCTGAGCAAGAGTACTTCGACAAAGGCATCCTGATGGTAGCTATGGTTAAGGCTGGTGTTGAGCTTGCGTTCGAAACCATGACCGCTGCGGGCATCGTCGCCGACTCTGCTTACTACGAGTCACTGCACGAGACCCCACTGATCGCTAACACCATCGCTCGTAAGAAGCTGTACGAGATGAATGCGACTATCTCCGATACCGCTGAGTACGGTTGCTACCTATACAACCACGCTTGTCTACCACTGCTGGCAGACTTCATGAAAGACATTAAAACTGATGTTATCGGTAAGGGTCTTGAGCTGGACGACCTAGGCGTAGACAACGCTCGCTTGATCGAAGTGAACGCAGAACTGCGCGCTCACCCAGTTGAAGCCATTGGTGAAACTTTGCGTGGCCACATGTCTGCAATGAAAAAGATCGTTTAATCTTTATTAGATGATCACAAGACACCTGTCGGCGCTCGCGTCGACAGGCTGTTGAAAAAAAAGGCCGGGATGTTCTCTTAAGTGAGGGACCTCGGCCTTTTTTTTCAGCAGCTAATATCAGCTTAAGCACAACCGGATTTATTCAATGACGAACCCAGCCACCATCAGCATGAAAGACCTGACCGTTAACTTTGACGATCGCTTTCAGCTCAACAACATCAACTGGCAAATCAACACCCAGCAGCACTGGGTGATCACCGGCACCAACGGCGCCGGTAAATCCGCGCTGACCGCGGTATTGGCCGGCGCTGGGGACGTGTTGTCGGGCAGCGTTGAAGGTGTGCCCGCGCGCGTAGGGCTGGTGTCCTTTGAAGCGCAGGCGCTGCTGATTGAAGCCGAGCGCAAGAAAGACGACGCCGACATCATGGATGTGATTTCTGAAGGCACGCCGGTTCACGAGATTCTTTTTGAAGGTTGCGCCGACCTTGAGCTGGCCAAACAGCTGGCTGATAAGTTTGATATCACAAAATTACTCGACCGCGCCTTCCGCAAGTTATCCACAGGCGAATCGCGCAAGGTAATGCTAATTCGCGCATTGGCCAGCAAGCCAGAGCTGCTGATTCTCGATGAGCCGTTCGATGGCCTGGACGTTAATACATTAGCCATGCTGCAAGAGCACCTGCAAACACTGATCGAAACCGTGCCAATGATCCTAGTGCTCAACCGCTTTGATGAATTCCCTGAATTCATCACCGACATAGCTTTTGTAGACAAAGGTCAGTTGCAACTGCAGGTTTCGCGCAGCGATACCGATGCCTTTGATGAGTTGTATAAACTATTACACCTGAAAACCACAGACCTGCACGTGCCGGAAGCCGACCCAGAAACCGACAGGCCAGCACTCAACTCAGAAGAGCCACTGGTGCACTTAACCGACCTCACCATTAAGTACGATGACCATAAAATTATCGACAAACTCAACTGGACCATCGAGCCGGGCCAGCACTGGCAGCTCAGCGGCCCCAATGGCAGCGGTAAAACCGGTTTACTGTCGATCATCAATGGCGATCATCCGCAGTGCTACGTCAACGATATTTTTGTGTTCGGCTTTAAGCGCGGCAGCGGCGAGAGCATCTGGCAGATCAAACAATTTATCGGTTACGTTTCCACCGCATTACAGTGGGAATACAAAGCAACCACCGGTCTGCGCAACGTGATCCTTTCTGGCTTTCACGACAGCATCGGCCTGTACAGCAAGTCAACCGACAAGCAAAAGACGTTGGCCAATCAATGGTTGGAGCTGCTGGGCATGAGTGATCGTGGCGACGAGATTTTTGGCAAGCTGTCCTACGGTGATCAGCGCCTTCTGCTAATTGCCCGCGCGATGGTAAAACATCCACCGCTGCTGATTCTCGATGAACCGTGCCTCGGACTCGACGACATGAACCGCCAGTTGGTATTGGCGCTGATTGAAAAGATCTGTGCAGCCAGCGAAACCACCGTGCTCTATGTGAATCATCACCCCGAAGATCAGATCAAAGGTATCGAAAACTATCTGGCCCTGGACTGCACCGACACATAACCCCACCCACCGAGCCAGCTATAGACTGCCAGCCTGGGCTCAGATTCCTCATATTGCTCAACACGCCAGTCTTGCGAAAAAAGGAATATTTGCGATACTACGCTTCACTTGATGCAACGCAAATACACGCCCGTTGAGCTGGGGCACCATGCTTCTCACTCGAAACACGCACCAAAGGACACACCATGACTGACTCAGAATTTTTACTTTGTATCATCCTACTTGGCTCTACCATAGCTGGTGCTGGGTGGTCAGGGTGGTACTTGTGCGAGCAGTTTAAAATGAAAGAACCCAGCTCGGAGACACTGGAATACTTAAACAAAGCATCTCGCAGCAGCGTCATTTGTATCCTATTTGGATCAATCACAAACTGCCTCGGCCTCTACGCACTCCTCGACTTCACCAACTACCTGAATTAACCCACCGACCAGAGGTTTTTACTTGTGGATACCCGCTCACTGCAGCTGTTTTTAAACCTATCGGAAACACTGCACTTTGGTCGCACCAGTGAAGAGCTGCACATCAGCACCTCGGCGCTGAGCCGAAACATCAAGCAGCTCGAAGGCACTCTAGGGGTAACATTATTTGAGCGCGACAACCGCCATGTAGCACTGACATCAGAAGGGAGGCTGCTGCAGGTATATGCGCGTGAAACCTTGCAGCACTGGGAAGAGTTTCGCGACTCATTACTCAAAAGCAGCCAGGAGTTACAGGGTTCTATTTCAATCTATTGCTCAGTCACGGCCAGCCACAGCTTCCTTTACGACATTCTGAGTGACTTTCGCCAGAAGCACCCCAAAATAGCACTCAAACTACACACAGGGGATCCAGCACAGGGCATTTCGCGAATCATCAGCGGCCAAGAAGACATCACCATTGCCGCGCGCCCAGATAAACTGCCTGATAACCTCGCCTTTCGCCGTATCACCATGTCACCACTGGTTTTCATTGCGCCGCTGCCCGAACACCAACTCAGCACACCTAAACAAATGAAAGACTGGGGGGAAGTCCCCATGATTTTATCGGAAGAAGGTATTGCAAGGGAGCGCCTAGAGCAGTGGTTTAAGAAACATAAAGTCAAACCTAAGATCTACGCTCAAGTTGCTGGCCACGAAGCCATAGTAAGCATGGTCAGCTTGGGTTTTGGAGTCGGGGTGGTGCCTAAAATCGTTCTCGACAACAGCCCACTGCTCGACAAAGTCCAGGTGCTCACTGACCCGCACGAACTGGGCAACTATGATGTCGGCCTCTGTACACTTAAAAAGCGATTGCGCAGCCCTATTATTGAAGCCTTTTGGGGGTCTTAGTCGACACCAAATTCCAGACAATAAAAAAGGGCCTTGCGGCCCTTTTTTATTGTCTACACACATACGAGTTTACAAGCTCAAGACCTTCTCACCACGAGAAATTCCCGACACGCCCGAGCGGACCACCTCCATGATAGCAGCGTCGCCCACCGCCAACAGGAAGGAGTCCAGTTTGTCACTGGCGCCGGTAATTTGCAGAGTATAAACCGTGCTGGTCACATCGATGATCTGACCACGGAAAATATCCACACAGCGTTTGATCTCCGCGCGCTGAGCACCAGACGCCTTAACCTTCACCAGCATCAGTTCACGCTCAATATGCGGACCTTCACTCAAATCAACCAGCTTAACTACATCAATTAACTTGTTGAGGTTTTTGGTGATCTGCTCAATCTTGTGCTCATCGCCAACGGTGGTCAGCGTCAGGCGGGACAATGTCTCGTCTTCCGTTGGTGCCACGGTCAGAGTTTCGATGTTATAGCCACGCTGAGAGAACAAACCCACAACGCGAGACAAAGCACCCGGCTCATTTTCCATCAATACAGAAATGATACGTCTCATCTTAGGTACGCTCCGTCTTGCTCAACCACATATCACGCATGGAACCTTCAGGCGCCACCATCATTGGGTATACGTGCTCGCCCTGTGACACGTTGATGTCCATAAACACCACCTTGTCCTTCATGGCGAAACACTCTTCCATTTTTTCACGCAGCTCTTCGCGCGTATCAACGCGCATACCCACATGACCATAAGCCTCCGCCAGCTTCACGAAGTCCGGCAGCGAGTCCTCGTAGTGAGTCTCTGAATAGCGGCTGTCATAAACCATATCCTGCCACTGCTTCACCATGCCCAGGGCTTGGTTGTTGAGGCAGATAATTTTTACCGGCAGACCGTATTGGGTTAGCGTCGAAAGCTCTTGAATACACATCTGAATAGAGCCTTCACCGGTCACACAGACAATGTCCTTATCCCGATGAAGGAATGCTGCACCCATGGCGGCAGGCAAACCGAAACCCATAGTGCCGAGACCGCCGGAGTTGATCCACTGACGCGGCTCATCAAACAGGTAGTATTGCGCCGCAAACATCTGATGCTGACCTACGTCAGACGTCACAATAGCTTTGCCCTTGGTGACTTCATAGAGCACAGAAATTGCTTCCTGCGGCATGATCTTATCGCCGCTGGTGTCGTAGCGGGGTGCAACGTTAATACCGTGGCGTTCACGCCACTCATTAATTTGCTTCCACCAATCAGCAATGGATGCTTCATCTGCCTTTTGCTCCGATGACTTCACCAGCGCTACCATCTCTTTCAACACACTGTCTACCGCGCCCACAATTGGCACGTCGGCCGTAATGGTCTTGGATATAGATGCAGGGTCAATGTCGATGTGCACGATCTTGGCATTCGGACAAAACTTACTGGTGGTGTTGGTAACACGGTCATCAAAGCGCGCACCCACACACAGGATGACATCACTGTGGTGCATGGCGGTGTTCGCCTCAAACGTACCGTGCATACCCAGCATACCGATGGACTGCTTATCTGTGCCTGGGAAGGCGCCCAAGCCCATCAACGTACAGGTCACGGGGAAGTTAAGCTCGCGAGCCAGCTCACGCAACAAATCGCTTCCGTTGCCCAGAATCACACCACCACCGGCGTAGATTACCGGGCGCTTGGCTTCCACCAGCAACTGAACGGCTTTCTTAATCTGACCGCTGTGACCGCGAACCGCTGGTACATAAGAGCGCAACTTCACTTTCTTCGGGTATTCAAACTCGAAGAGCTCCGCAGGGTTAACCACGCTCTTAGGCACATCAATAACCACAGGTCCAGGACGACCGGTCGAGGCAATGTAGTAGGCCTTCTTCACGATTTCTGGGATCTCAGAGGCGTGCTTGACTAGAAAGCTGTGCTTAACGATTGGGCGCGAGACACCAATCATGTCTGTTTCCTGGAAGGCGTCCTCACCGATCTTTTCGGCGGGTACCTGGCCAGAAATCACAACCATTGGAATAGAGTCCATGTAAGCCGTAGCAATACCCGTAATGGCATTGGTGGCCCCGGGACCAGACGTCACCAATACAGTGCCGACTCGGCCAGACGAACGGGTATAACCGTCCGCCGCATGCGTCGCGGCCTGCTCGTGACGAACCAGAATGTGCTTGACCTTATCTTGTCTAAAAATAGCGTCGTAGATGTGCAGTGCTGCACCACCAGGGTAGCCGAAGACTATGTCTACACCTTCTTCGTGCAAAGAGCGGATTAACATGTCGCCGCCGTTGAGCATTTCCACCTGATATCCCCTTAATAATTTAGAGTATTCGTCTTTGAATACCGACCATATACCCTAGTTATAGAGGTACAGGCACACCCCAGCGAGTCGTCAGCTAGTGGATGTATCTTTCAATTTGGCATTCGTTGCTTATTCGTAATCAACAGGCACTGGCTTAACTCAGGTACCATTTATATTGATCATTGCTGCTGTCTCAACTGCCGGCGCGGGGTAGCGCTTGAAGCGAGCGAGAGAGGTAACGTCGGTGGACGCCCCTACGCAATCGGGATGGTTTGGTAGGCGGTTGGCCTACCAATGGGTAGCGGGAATAGAGTGGGCAAGCCTTGGCTCATAACCCTCTCTAACTTAAGCAATACCTCTCAAATACGAGAAATTCACTCCCCAGAAGCACCGAGGTTACGGTGCCATCTACTCGCCATCTAGCGAACCGTGAATTCTCGCAACTTGCCTGCTAAAGTCAAGTATTAGGCTAGCTTTTAGCCAATAAAAAATCGATTTTTCCGGAAAAGGTCACTTACGAGGGCAAAGCGAGTGGTACAAGCCCGCAAGACACGCAATAATGGTATTAAGACTCCTCGATACAGATGAGCCTAGGTGTGCCCTACACACTCGGAATCCAGCGCTATCACAACCAGAGACAGCCCCATGAACCGACCGGTTTTCAGACTCGCCCCCCTCTACCGCGCCATCAGTATCGGCCTCCTTTGTTTGCCTGTATTGCTTCTCAGCAACAGCGTCAACAGCAAAGACTTTTACAAGTGGCAAGACGACGACGGTGTCACAAATTACAGCGCCCATCCCCCCAGAAATGAGCGCGCAGCCCAAAAAGTTCGAGCAACCAACTTAACTGGGGCTGCCGCCGCTAAACCTGCCAGCAAAGCTGAAACAAAGACTGAGACGGCCGCTGCAGAGCAAGCCGTACCCAGCAAGAAAAACAGTGAGCGTTGCGCCGCTGCGCAGAAAAATCTTAAAACGCTACAAGAACGCGCACGGGTGCGAATCAAAGAGGGTGACAGCTTTCGCTACCTAAGCCCTGAAGAGAAACAGGACATGGAAAAAAGTACTCGCAAGCAGATTGAGGAAGCCTGCTAACGCCCCTCTCAACCTCACCCCCAGAAAAAAGCCGAGCCCCATTCACTGGGGCTCGGCTGTTTGTGTTTAGGCCCTATCATTAAGTCATTATCGGCGCGGCGCAACTGTCGGCCTTCCTGCGACTGCCCACCCACGAAGCCTCGCTACCCGCAGCTACTCGATACAGGCTCACTCACAGCGTCATTAATTGTTGCGCCTGCTCATCAAGAGTTACGCTGTTTACGCCATCAAACGCCTTCACCAGCTGCTGACGAAACCATCGATGCGCCGGGTCCGGGTCGGTGCGCTGATGCCAATAAAGGTAAAGCTCTGGGTTAGGCACATCAAAGGGCACCGCCGTCGACGTCAGTGGCAAGATCGACATACGGTCTTCTACGTAACCTTTCGGCATAATAGAAAGGTGATTCGAATTGAGCAGCACCTGCAGCGCACTGGAATAACTGCGGCAACGCAGCACAACATTGCGCTTGGCATGGCGCTTGGCCAAGGCATGATCCACCCACTCCATATCCCCTTGCAAGGGGGTTACCAGTACCTGGGAAAAACCCAGGAAGAAACCCTCATCATCCGGGCGCTCAAAAAACGGATGTCCCTGTCGCCCTACGACCGCCAAAGGCGCAGCAAATAAACGCACTTGGTGAATATGCTCAGGCACTAGCTGCGGCAACTCGATACACGCATCCACCTCGCCCTGCTCTAGTTGATTCACAAGCGTGTAGGGCGCCGAAGGTGTCGAATGTAATTTAACGAGCGGCGCCTCTTGCTCTAATTGCGCCATCAACGGCCCCAGCAGCAGTATTTCCAAGGCATCACGCTGACTCAAATTGAACACCTGCTGATGCTGCAATGGATCAAACGCGTGCGCTTCATCCACCGAGCGCCGCAACTCGTCCAGCCCTGCTTTCACCTGCCCAATCACTCGTTTGGTCAAGGGCGAGGGCATCATCATGTGTCCCTGGCGGGTAAACAACGGGTCGTCATAGACCGTGCGCAGCCGAGCAAGGGCGTGACTGACCGCCGACTGGCTCAAATGTAAAGCTTCCGCAGCGCGCGAGGTATTCCCCTCGTCGTAAACAGCTTCCAATACCGCCATCAAATTGAGATCTAGCTTAGCCACTCGATCGCTCCTCCACTGGTTAAAAACTGGGGCTTCACCCCATTACCGAAAAGCACCAACACAGCATTTAATCACTACTTTCCCCACTACGCTGGCGCCCCGAGCTAGAGCGTCTCCCAGCAACTATGTATCAAATTCATCAATATCGGAGTAAATAATTCATTTGAGTCATCAAGCTGCCAACATTAGCATGTTTGCCACACAGTTTGTCGGCGTCATCTGCGCCAGAAACCAACATCAGGATGTAGACAACCATGAACAGCAGCCTTCAGGCAGAATTGAAACGCACCATCATCCGTGACGAGAAGCAGAGCCTCGAGGACTATACCGACCTGCTACCCCCACAAGGTTTTCCCTCACTAAAAGCCGAGCGAATTTACCTAAAACAACGTTTAGCAGGCGCCTTTCGTGTCTTCGGCCATTTGCAATACAACGAAGGCGTTGCTGGTCACATCAGCGTGCGCGACCCTGAACGGAAAGATCACTTTTGGGTAAACCCCATAGGCATGCACTTCTCACTGATTAAAAGCTCGGACCTTGTCCTGGTCAATCACGACGGTCAAGTCGTTGAAGGCCGAGGGTTCGTCAATACCGCCGCCTTTGCCATCCACTCGCGCCTGCACGCAAACCATGAAGGCATCAATGCCGTTGCTCACTCACACTCACCCTATGGTCGTGCCTTCAGCGCTCTAGGCCAGAAGCTCGACCCCATCTCACAAGACGCCTGCATGTTTTATGAAAACCACGCGCTCTACTCTCACTTTCAAGGCGTGGTAGAAGACACTTCGGAGGGCGATGAAATCAGCGAAGCGCTGGGTGATAAACCAGCCGCCATATTACAAAACCACGGATTAATAACCGTTGGCTCTTCCGTGGACATTGCCGTGGGCACCTTCCTTGCCATGGAGAGTGCATGCCAAAGCCAATTGTTGGCGAACGCTGCAGGCAAACCTATTGCCGTCGATCACGAGACAGCCATAAAAACACGTACCTACAACGCCTCAGAACTGGCTCGATGGGCGGGCTTTCAACCGCTGTATCAGTTAATGACACACCAAGACAACAGCTTCCAAGACGAAGGCTAACTGACCATGTTAAGCGTGTAGCTGGTTAAAGATGCCCTTCCTCTCATGATGGCTATCATCATGAGAGGAAGGGCATGACACTTAAAGTGAGTAATTTCTTACGCCTACTGGAAACACCTCGCAGCGTGCTCAGTATTCTCGCGGCCCAGGTGATCGGTAAGAACCTTACCAATAAGTCGGTACTAACCTACGCCGCTGAAGCCCCCACTTCATAGCTGCTGGTCGGCAGTGCCACCGGCCAACAGGGCTTGGCCTACTACGGTTTCTACGACCACCCCGCAGTCTTGCACTGCAAGGGACTCTACACTTCTAACCTAATGAGGTTAGAAGCGCATTAAATTTTTGGCCGGTTAAGCTTTGATCTCTAGCTTTGACCGGCCTTTTTTCTCTCTCTTCTCTCTTCTCTCTTCTCTCTTCTCTCTTCTCTCTTCTCTCTTCTCTCTTCTCTCTTCTCTCTTCTCTCTTCCAGAGTATTGTTATTACCTGCCTTTCAATACTGGCATTTTTTGGCAATAAAAAAGCCCCTTACACGATAAACATA
>Ga0209081_1002037_pt1 | contig 11862 bp, 10 predicted proteins | sample GOMGulsemesocosm_4_FD_184636 | JGI IMG/M metagenome (GOLD analysis project Ga0209081, IMG submission 184636) | Methane-oxidizing microbial communities from mesocosms in the Gulf of Mexico - GOM15B Gulf of Mexico (SPAdes) (version 2) | ecosystem: Environmental > Aquatic > Marine > Cold seeps... | reverse complement strand
GGAAGGTGCCCATAGCGGATAGGTCTTTTTTGGTGGTGTAGCCCACCAGTGACAGACCCGCAAATGCGATCGAGGTGATCAGGAAGACCTGAATGATTGATTGACCAGTGTAGATCAGGAAGATTGAGCTGATCGACAGGCCCATTGTGGCGGCAAAGGCGTAGAAGACCAGTTGCGCGGTGGCGGCCGACATTTTGTTGATCATCGCGGACAGACCAAAGACAAAGGCCAGTGGAGCAAACAAGATGACATATCTCAACGGGGTGCCATAAAGCGTATTGCCAAGTGAGGTCAGGTATTTGCTACCCATCTGTGCCACTGCGGCGGACGGATCTGCGGTTACTGCCAGACCAGCAATGGCCCAGGCAGCTGCAAAGGTGATCAACATGCCGACGGACATCGTGCCGTAGACTTTGTTCATATGGGCGCGCAGGCCCGCGTCGATCTCGACACTGCGGGTGCCCGCAGCAGATCGAATAGTGTCAAATTGTGCCATGTGTCATGGTCTCCGTCTAAATTCGTTGCATCGCCAACTATGGCTGCGCTCCCGCTAAATATCGGGTGAACCGGGAATGTATTCAAGTATTTCATGATCAAAATTGGCGGAAAAACGCAAAAGGGCGGTTGCCGGTTTGGCCACCCGCCCATTTTGTCACATTTAGGGGCTGTGTTGCGCCCTGTTCAGTCGTGCCAAGTATCGGGTGCGTCCCAAAAACTGCGCCGCGCTTCGGTTTCGGCCTCGGCCCGTGTTACACCGATGTCTTCCAGTGCGTGAACGCCCAGGGCCTTTAGTGCACGACGCTGGTGCCAAACAGCAAACCGGGCGGTCAATCCGGACAGAACTGAGGGACGGCTGGCGGCGGCGGGGTAGGAAGTGTTGATATAGGTCATGGTTTTTGTCCTTTCCGGAGGTGCTGATGGTATCGCACGTGTTGATCAATTCTATTGATGTATATGGCGGAGTATGATTGATATTGAAAACGAATGTTTTTGAACTAACCCATCAAGGAATGTGATGATGCGTAATCTCGATATCACCACGCTGCGATCATTTGTGGCCGTTGCGGAAAATGGCGGCGTCACCCGCGCCGCTGGTTTCCTGCATTTGACCCAATCGGCCGTATCGATGCAGCTGAAACGTCTGGAGGAGCTTCTGGGCCTGCAACTTCTGGATCGCTCGGGCCGGACCATTGCACTGACCGCATCGGGAGAGCAATTGCTGGGCTATGCCCGCCGCATGGTGTCGCTGAATGACGAGGTGATCGGACGGTTGACCGATCAGGTCTATGAGGGCGAGATTGTGCTGGGGGTGCCGTCTGACATTGTCTATCCGGCGATCCCGCAAGTGTTACAACGGTTCCATGCCGCCTATCCGCGGGTGCGGGTGCAGTTGGTGGCAAGCAATACCCGGCAGTTGAAAGAGCAGTTCGGCAAGGGCGAATGTGATCTGATCGTGACCACCGAAAGCAACAGCACAAGTGACAGTGAAACACTGGCCGAGCGGCCTTTGCGCTGGGTTGGGGCGCCCGGTGGCTCGGCCTGGCGGCAGCGACCGTTGCCGATGGCCTTTTGTCACTATTGTACCTTTCGATCCAAGGCGATTGAGCAGTTGGAAAAGGTGGGTATCCCGTGGGACATGGTGGTGGATACTGAAAGTGACCGTGCAATTGAGGCTACCGTTGCCGCAGATCTGGCGGTGCAAACGATGATTGATGGCACCGAGCCTCAGCATCTGGCGCAGATTGATCACGGCGGTAACCTGCCGGACCTGCCGGTGCAAATGATCAATCTTTATGGCGCAGAGTCGACAGGTTCGCATATCGTGGCGGAACTGGCTGTGTTCCTGCGTCAGGCCTTTAGCAATGTGACAACACCGCTGGCTCCGGCCCAGTGGCAGGCTGCATAGGCGGGGGTGTGATCATCAGGCCTGACGCTATGGGGCTAGATCCAAAACGGTCATAAATGACGCAGTGGTCTTGGGGGGCTAAGCCGAATGAACCGGCATGGTGATCACCACCTTGCCGGTTGATTTTCGGCTGCGCAGCAACTCCATGCCCTCTGCCACCCGGTCCAGCGGTAGGGTGTGGCTGATGTGTGGCTGAAGCCGACCTTGGACATACCAATCCAGCAGGCCCTCCATCGAGTTGCGGACAATTTTGGGGTGGGATGTCATGTAGCCGCCAATATAGCAGCCAATCACCGTTAGGTTTTTGACCAGTAAATGATTGGCTGGAATTTGCGGCACTTGACCACCGGCAAATCCAATCGGCAACAAGCGACCGCCGGGATTGGTGGCGCGAAAGGCGGCTTTCCACACGTCCCCCCCCACCACGTCATAGACCACATCCGCACCGCCAAGCGATTTCACCTTGTCACGCAGATCTTCACTCGCGTCGATCAGGTGATCTGCACCCGCCGCCCGCGCGACATCCAGTTTATCGGCCCCGCGTGCCTGCGCGATTACCCGTGCGCCCATCTGTTTGCCGATCTCAACCGCTGTCAGCCCGGCACCACCCGCCGCGCCGGTCACCAATAGTGTCTCACCGGGCAGCAGGCGGGCACAGTGTTGCAGCGCCACGTGACTGGTGCCATAGGAAATTTGAAACGCGGCGGCATGTTCAAAGCTCATCTGGTCAGGGATCTGAACCGCGCGGCTGGCATCAAAAACGCCGTGCTCGGCCAAACCGCCGTGACCACAAAATACCGCCACCCGGTCGCCCAGATCAAAACCTGAAACCTGTGACCCCAATGCGGTTACCACCCCCGATATTTCCATGCCCAGAGTAAATGGCGCCTCTGGCGTGTCCTGATATGTTGAATTTTGCATTAGTAGATCTGCGAAGTTCAACCCGCAGGCGAATATCTCGACCTGAATCTGGCCGGTTCCTGGCGAAGGGCGGTCAATTTGAACCAAATCAGCCGCAGCATCAGAGGTAGGCATATGGTACGCATGCATATTAAAAGTCCCTGTATTTCCGCTACTAAGAAGAAATCGGTGCTAGCTGTCAAACGAGAATCATCAGATCCGTGCCTCGCTATTTTTGGGGAGGAGTCGGAGGGGCCATTTACCCGAAAAAGGTGAAAAAAAAGATGGGTGAAATCAGGTATTTGGAATAAGGCCACCGGAAACCGGGTGACGGTGGGCTTGAATTCAACCAAGAAGAGCGTACACTTAGTCTTGTGGTGGTTCGGATTGTTGGATGGGGGTGGACGAGAGACGGCGCAGGGTGACCTGGGGCTCGATTCTGGTCCAGGTTTGGCATTCCGGGCGTGAAACCAATAAACTAAATAAGGAGATTGGTATGGCTCATCCCGTAGACGTACATGTGGGGAAGCGTATCCGGCACCGCCGGTGGTTGACTGGAATGACGCAACAACAGCTGGCCGAACAGGTCGGTATCAAGTTTCAGCAAATCCAGAAATATGAGACCGGGGCCAACCGGGTTAGCGCCTCGCGGCTGTGGGATATTTCTGACTCGCTGACTGTCCCGGTCAGTTTCTTTTTTGAAGGCCTGGATGGCGAAGATAAGAACAGTGCCGATAAATCATCGGTGCCCGCTGATCTGATGGGCGACAAGGAAGCACTTGATCTTGTTCGCTCCTATTACGCGATCCCCGAGAACCAGCGCCGCCGCTTGTTTGAACTGGCGCGCGTGCTCAGCGACGTCGCCTAACAGCGACTGGCCTTTGGGCTTGCAATGAACGCGGTTGAGTGGCAACCGATGGGGATGACCTCAACCGCGTTTTCAGATCTCGAGATTGCCCATTTGCTGGCGGATGCCGCCCGCGCGGCGATCCTGCCACATTTCCGCTGTTCCAACCTAAGCGCCGAGAACAAGCTGGTTGAAGGCTTTGATCCCGTCACCATTGCTGACCGCGCTGCCGAAACGGCGATGCGTGCGCTGTTGCACCAACACCGGCCTCGGGATGCGATCTGGGGCGAGGAGTTTGGCCAGACGCCGGGACAATCGGGGCGCACATGGGTTCTGGACCCGATTGATGGCACCCGTGGGTTTATCAGTGGCACCCCGACCTGGGGTGTATTGATTGCATTGTCCGATGACACGGGCCCGTTTCTGGGCATAATTGATCAGCCCTACACCGGGGAACGGTTTGTCGGGGCGCCGGATCTGGCCGAGATGACCGGCCCACTTGGGCGCCTGCCTTTGCAAACGCGTTCCACCGGTGATCTGGCAGAGGCAATATTATTCACCACCTTCCCCGAAGTTGGCACGCCAGATGATCGCGCCGGGTTTGAACGCGTCTCGGCTCAGGTCAAACTGACCCGCTATGGCATGGATTGCTATGCCTATGCGCTGCTGGCGATGGGGCAGGTGGATCTGGTGGTCGAGGCCGGACTGAATGCCTATGATATTCAGGGGCCGATTGCAGTGATCCAGGCGGCTGGCGGCATTGTCACTGATTGGCGAGGCGGCCCGGCACATGACGGTGGGCGGGTATTGGCGGCTGGAAATGCACAGATCCACGCCGCAGCTCTAGAGCTCCTAATCAAGGCTTGAGCGCAACTCGGCTGTCGGTTATGGTCCAAGCGCGCCGAGCCCTTTGCCCCTTCTGTCGGCCAATATCACACTTCATACCGAAGCGGGCCTAAATGAAGTGTGAGGGGCGAATGCCTGAAATTCTGATTCAAAATGCCGATACTATCATCACAATGGATGATGGCGCACGGGTGCTGCACGGCGCTGACCTACTGATCCGTGACGGGGTTGTCGCAGCAGTGGGGCCGGGGCTGCACTCTGAGGGAACGATTGTCTCGGGGCGCGGCTGCGTGGTGACGCCGGGGTTGGTGAATACCCACCACCACCTGTACCAGAACCTGACCCGCGCGGTGCCCGGCGCCCAGGACGCGCTGCTGTTTGGCTGGTTGCAACGGCTTTATCCAATCTGGGGGCGCTTTGGCCCGGATGAGATGTTTGTCTCGGCGCAACTGGGGCTGGTCGAACTGGCGCTGTCCGGTTGCACTCTTAGCGCCGACCACCTGTATCTTTACCCCAACGGAGCGCGGCTCGAGGACACAATTCACGCCGCCGCCACAGTGGGCTTGCGCTTTCACCCCACCCGCGGTGCGATGAGCATCGGCGAGAGCGACGGTGGCCTGCCACCAGATGCATTGGTCGAGCAGGAAGATGCCATTCTCAACGATATGATCCGGGTGGTGGATGCCTTCCATGATCCGGCTGAGGGATCCATGTGCCGGGTCGGCCTTGCGCCGTGTTCACCATTTTCAGTCAGCCGCGATCTGATGCGTGACACCGCACTGCTGGCCCGCGACAAGGGGGTGATGTTGCACACTCACCTGGCCGAAAACGACGAGGACGTGGCCTACTCTCTGGCCCAGTTCGGCTGTCGACCCGGTCAATACGCCGAGGATCTGGGCTGGACCGGCCCGGATGTCTGGCATGCGCACTGTGTGAAACTGGACGTGGTCGAAATTGACCTGTTTGCCCGATCGCGCACCGGCGTGGCGCATTGCCCCTGTTCCAACTGCCGCCTTGGCAGCGGCATCGCCCCAGTGCGCCAGATGCGCGACGCTGGGGTTCCAGTCGGGCTTGGCGTAGATGGGTCAGCTAGCAACGACAGTGCCAATCTGATTGGCGAGGCGCGCCAGACCATGCTGCTGCAACGGGTGGCAAATGGCGCCAACGCGATGGGGAATTACGAGGCGCTGGAGATCGCCACCCGAGGCGGTGCCGACATCCTTGGCCGTCCCGATTGCGGTCGGCTGGCCACAGGGAAACGCGCTGACATCGCCATCTGGGACACCACCGGAGTTGCCGCAAGTGGCAGTTGGGATCCTGCGGCGCTGCTCCTGGCCGGCCCTACTCAGGTGAAACATCTGTTTGTCGAGGGCCGCCAGATCGTGCGCGATGGGGCAATCACCACTCTGGACCTGCCAGGGCTGTTACAACGCCACGGTGATTTGGCACGCAAACTGGCCACATCTTCTGTTTAAAAATATCCCTGCCAGAGGCACAGGCGCGTTAGCGCCTGTTCCCTTTATACTCGCATCCCGCCAATCCAAACCTCAGCCACCGCGCGGTCGTCACCCATCATTATGGTGGCAAAAACCGCTTCCCACAGATCCTTTGCATTTGCCGCGCGCTGGGCAATCGCCGGGGTAGAGGCCAGATCCAGCACCACCAGATCCGCCTCCATGCCCTTGGCAATATTGCCGATCTTATCCTCCAGCCGCAGCGCCGCTGCGGACCCTTGGCTGGCCAGCCACAACAGCTGCGCTGCGTGCAGCGGGGTGCCGCGCAGCTGGCCAATTTCATAGGCCGCCGCCATGGTCCGCAGCATCGAAAAGCTAGAGCCGCCGCCAGTGTCCGTCGCCAGCCCGATCCGCTGCCCCTCCGCCATCAACCCCTGCATGTCGAACATTCCCGACCCAATGAATGTATTAGAGGTCGGACAATGCACCAGCGCCGCGCCGTACTCGCGCAACCTGTGGCGCTCGCGTTCCTCCAGATGGATGGCATGACCATACAGCCCGCGCGCGCCCAGCAGGCCAAACTGCTCATAGGTATCCAGATAGTCGCGGGCCTGTGGAAACAGCGATCTGACCCAGGCAATCTCGTCCAGCTGTTCGCTCAGATGGGTTTGCATCAGGCAATCGGGATGCTTGGCCCAAAGCGCCCCCATCGCCTCCAGCTGTTCAGGGCTAGAGGTCGGTGAGAACCGGGGTGTGATGGCATAATCCAACCGATCAACCCGGTGCCAGCGCGCAATCAGCGCTGCAGAATCGTCATAAGCCGTCTGTGGCGTATCACGCAGCCCTTCGGGGGCATTGCGATCCATGCAGGTCTTGCCCGCCACAATCCGCTGGCCTCGGGTCTGCGCTGCTGTGAAAATCGCATCGACACTTTCAGGATGGATGGTGCAGAACGAACAGACCGTGGTGGTGCCATTGGCGGTGGTCAGATCCAGATAGCGGTTGGCCACCTCGTCCGCATAGCTGCGGTCACCAAAGCGCATTTCTTCGGGAAAGGTATAGGCATTCAGCCAGTCAATCAGCCGCTTGCCCCAGCTGGCGATGATGGCGGTTTGCGGGTAATGGACATGGGCATCAACAAAACCGGCCATGATCAGATGATCGCCATGATCCACCACCTGCGCCGCAGGCTGCAACGCCTGCATATCTTTGAACGCGCCAACACCGGCCACAAGACCATCTTGAACCGCCACTGCCTCATGTAGCTGGGCGGCCTCTTGCGGTGCCTCGCCCTCAAAGGGCGAGCCGCCAAAAGACAGAACCTGCCCCCTCAGGATAATCTGTGATGCCATGATGTCCGTCCTTTCCTTGCCAAACAACTCGTCGCAAGATAGCCGCCGCATCGATGGCGGTAAATTAAACCATTGTCATTGTTTTCTGGTAGCAGCTTCTTCTAGGTTGCAATAAATCAGGCGGAGGCCAGCCCATGACCACAGGCAGCGATCAAAGCGGCGGCGATCTGCACAGCGAAGAGGTTTACGAGCTGGACCGCAAGGCGGTTGCGGCGATTCTCTATGCGGTTGATGTGCAGGATCAGGCCCAGCTGACCAAGCTGATGGAGCCGCTGCACGCGGCCGACATCGCTGACCTTTTGGAACAGATCAATGCCCATGACCGGGCACAATTGATCCATCTGTATGGTGGTGAATTCGACGGCGAGATCCTGACCGAGCTAGAGGAATCCGTTCGCGAAGAGGTGATCCCAATCCTCAACCCGCAGGTTTTGGCCGAGGCGGTGCGCGATCTGGAAACCGACGATGTGGTCGATCTGGTCGAAGATCTGGAGGAACCACAGCAAGAGGCGATCCTAGAGGTTCTGGAGGACGCCGACCGGGTCGCGGTTGAGCAGGCTCTGGCCTATCCGGAAAACTCGGCTGGCCGTCTGATGCAGCGCGAGGTGGTGATGGCACCCGAGCATTGGAACGTAGGTCAGGCGATTGATTTCCTACGCGAATCAAAGAGCCTGCCTGAGCAATTCTATCACATTGTGTTGGTGGACCCACGGCTGAAACCAATCGGCAATGTCACCCTGGGCAAGCTGATGGGCGCGCGGCGCGCGGTCTTATTGACCACTTTGATGGAAGAAATGTTCCAGGTGATCCCGGTGGATCAGGATGAAGAGGACGTGGCCTATGCGTTCAACCAGTATCACCTGATTTCGGCGCCAGTGGTGGACGCAGATGATCGTCTGGTGGGTGTTATCACCATCGACGATGCCATGGTGGTGCTGGATGACGAACACGAAGAGGATATTCTGCGCCTCGCCGGGGTGGGAGAAAGCTCGCTTTCGGATCGGGTGAAAGATACGATTAAGCGGCGGTTGCCTTGGTTGGCAGTGAATCTGATAACGGCGATACTGGCCTCGATGGTGATAGCCCAGTTTGAGGCCACCATTACCAAATTTGTAGCACTGGCGGTGCTGATGCCGATTGTTGCCTCGATGGGCGGCAATGCGGGCACTCAAAGCCTGACAGTGGCGGTGCGGGCCATTGCCACCAAGGATTTGACCGGCTCAAATGTTTGGCGGGTGATCCGACGCGAGGTGCTGGTGGGGTTGGTCAATGGCATTATCTTTGCACTGGTGATGGGGCTGGTAGGGCTGGTCTGGTTCGGCTCTGGGGCGCTGGGTCTGGTGATTGCAGTCGCAATGGTGATCAATATGGTCGTGGCTGGCTTGGCCGGAACGGTGATCCCGGTGCTACTGGAAAAGGCCGGGATCGACCCGGCGCTGGCCTCGGGGGCCTTCGTGACCACAGTGACGGATGTGGTTGGATTCCTGGCCTTTCTGGGATTGGCAACCTCGGTTCTGTTGTAGGAGAGATGGCATGAGCGACCTGAAAACACGCAAAGCCTTGGCGCGTAAGGCGGCCTTTGAGCGGCGCAAAAAGACCCATGCGATGCACAAACCAGGCGTTGCCGGGCATCTGTCCGAGGTGCTGGCCGGTTATCGCGGCGTGCCGCTGGCAGGCTATATGCCGATCCGTACCGAGATTGATCCATTGCCGACAATGGCAGAGGTGGCGGCGCATGGAATGGTGGGGGTGCCGGTGATCCAGGCGGCAGGACAGGTGCTAAGGTTCAGCCGCTGGCAACCCGAAGCCCCAATGCGTGACGGACCGTTTGGGGCCAAGGTGCCTGAGGTGGATGACTTTTTTGATCCAGAAATCTTGATAGTGCCCCTGGTTGCCTTTGACCTCAGCGGCGGTCGTTTGGGCTATGGAGGTGGCTTTTACGACCGCACGCTGGAAGCTCTGCGCCACCAGCGCCCGACGCTGGCCATCGGCTTTGCCTTTGACGCGCAGGAAGCTTTGGACCTGCCGCTGGAGACCACCGACCAGCCACTGGACATGCTGATCACCGAAAGCCGGGTGCTGCAATTTGGTCGCTGAATCTGGCCGGACAAGCCGGAATTTTTGAAAATTCCGACCCATTTTTTTCAAAAAAAATGGACAGTGCCGCGTCGGGCCTTGTTCTGTTGGTCTGTGCCCACTAGGAGACCCCTATGCGAATTTTATTTCTAGGCGATGTGATGGGCCGCGCCGGGCGCCGGGCTGTCACCGAAAATCTGCCACGTCTGCGCGACGAATGGCGGCTCGACTTTGTTGTGGTCAATGGCGAAAATGCCAGCAATGGCATGGGGCTGAGCGGCGATCACGCCAAGATCCTGCTGGATGCCGGGGTGGATTGTCTGACCCTAGGCGATCATGCCTTTGACCAAAAGGACATGTTGCAGTTCATCGAGAAAGAGCCGCGTATCATCCGGCCACTGAACTATGCAAAAGGCGCGCCGGGCAAGGGGTATCGTTTGTTCAACGCACCGGGCGGGCGCAAGGTGCTGGTGCTGCAGGCGCTGGGCCAGGTGTTCATGAAACGCGCCTTTGATGATCCGTTCTCAGCCGTTGAAACCGTGCTCAGGTCGCATCCGCGCGGTGGGCTGGCACAGGCGGTGATTGTGGATATGCACTGCGAGGCGACCTCTGAGAAAATGGCAATGGGCCATTTCTGCAATGGCAAGGCCTCGCTGGTGGTGGGTACTCATACTCATGTGCCGACGGGGGACGCCCAGATCCTTGAGGGTGGCACCGGCTATCTGACGGATGCTGGTATGTGCGGTGATTATAACTCGGTGATTGGCATGGAAAAAACCGAACCCATGCGTCGTTTCATCACGGGTATGCCCAAAAGCCGCTTTACCCCGGCAACAGGCGAGGCGACCCTGTCAGGCGTGTTCATCAACACCGATGATCGTACCGGCGCTGCCAAAGAGATCCGCATGATCCGCGATGGAGGATTACTACAGCCATCGGCCCCGTGATCCTGCGTTCCTTCCTGGCAGCTGTGCTTGCACCTGTCGCCAAAGCGGGTCAGAATATAACCCAAAATAGGCGACGGGCGGTGTGATGGATTTACTGACTTTTTCTGAAACCGGCGGAGCGGTTGTGACCCTCGCCGTTGTCGCAGTGATGTTCATCCTGTTTATGCGCGAAACCTACCCTGCCGAGGTGGTCGCAATTGCCGGCGCGGGAGCAATGTTGGCGCTGGGTGTTTTGCCCTATGAGGCCGCGTTGCATGTCCTGTCCAACCCCGCCCCATGGACAATTGTGGCGATGTTTATTGTCATGGGCGCTTTGGTACGCACTGGCGCGCTGCAGTGGTTTACCCAATATGCCGAAGCACAGGCCGACACCCGCCCCGCCGTGGCGATTGGTACGTTGATGGTCTTTGTAGTCTTGGCCTCGGCCTTCGTTAACAATACGCCGGTTGTTGTGGTGATGATCCCGGTGTTTGTGCAACTGTCGCGAAAGCTCAATATCTCGGCCAGCAAGATGCTGATCCCGTTAAGCTATGCGGCTATTCTGGGCGGTACACTGACCTTGATCGGCACCTCGACCAACCTGCTGGTTGACGGGGTGGCCCGGGCCAACGGTATGGAACCGTTTTCTATTTTTGAAATCACCCCGCTGGCGATTGTTCTCGTCATCTGGGGAGGGCTCTACCTGCGGTTTGTGGCCCCGCGTCTGTTACCCGACCGCACAAGTATGGCAACTATGCTGTCTGGCAAACACGCGATGAAATTTTTCACCGAGGCGGTGATTCCACCCGAAAGCAACCTGATAGGCCGTGAAGTAACCGGCGTGCAATTGTTCAAACGCGCAGGCGTGCGGCTGATCGACGTGATCCGCGGCGATGTCTCGTTGCGGCGCGAGTTGAAAGGCGTCGAATTGCAGGTCGGTGACCGGGTGGTGCTGCGCACCCAGATGACCGAACTGCTGAGCCTGCAGCGCAACAAGGAGCTAAAGCGGGTTGATCAGGTTTCTGCGGTTGAAACCTCGACCGTTGAGGTGCTGATCACGCCGGGTTGCCGCATGGTTGGGCGCTCGTTGGGGGCGCTGCGTCTGCGTCGTCGCTATGGCGTCTATGTGCTGGCGGTGCACCGTCGCAACCAGAACATTGGCCAACAGTTGGACGACCTGGTGGTGCGGGTCGGCGACACCCTGCTGCTGGAGGGATCACCTGCCGATATTCAGCGCCTGGCGGCTGATATGGATATGGTTGATGTCACCAAGCCTTCGGCGCGGGCCTATCGCCGCAGCCACGCGCCTATCGCCATCGCCGCCATTGCGGGCATCGTTATTCTGGCCGCCCTTGGCGTGGCGCCCATCCTGTTGCTGGCGGTGCTGGCCATGGCCATTGTGTTCCTGACCCGGTGTATCGACAGCGACGAGGCGTTCTCGTTCATTGACGGGCGATTGCTGGCGCTGATCTTTGCCATGCTGGCGGTGGCCACGGCACTTGAGACCTCGGGGGCGATTGATCTGATCGTGCATGGGATGGCGCCGCTGATTGGC
>Ga0209081_1002034_pt1 | contig 11873 bp, 9 predicted proteins | sample GOMGulsemesocosm_4_FD_184636 | JGI IMG/M metagenome (GOLD analysis project Ga0209081, IMG submission 184636) | Methane-oxidizing microbial communities from mesocosms in the Gulf of Mexico - GOM15B Gulf of Mexico (SPAdes) (version 2) | ecosystem: Environmental > Aquatic > Marine > Cold seeps... | reverse complement strand
TGGATTTCTCTAAAAAAGTTAAACAGAAGAAATAAGACTCCCGCCATCCTCGCCCAATACATTCGACCACAGATGCGGCAAAGCCAATTCTTCTAACCAGTTTGCCCCCTGCTCTTCTTTGAGCATGGCAATCGTTGAGGCACTCCCCGCGACCACACAAAAATCGCCGACTACGCTAACAGAAGACATATATTTGACCGGCCAGCCCGTTTTTGGGTTCAGTACATGACTGTAACGGACACCATCAAGCAAAATGAATCGCTCATAATCTCCACTACTGGCTAATGCACCATGACTAAGATTAAGTGTTTGCAGTATGGCATTCGGTTCCCGAGGATGCCGAATGCCAACTTTCCAGGGACTACCATCGGCTCGCGGGCCAATAATTTTAATATCGCCACCTAAGTTGATAATGCCATGATAAATACCCGCCTGACTACATAAAACGGCGGCTCTATCGACCGCATATTCTTTGACAATACCCCCAAAATCAATTTCCATACCCGCGATAGAAAAATCCAACACAGGTGGACTCCAATCCAGCTTATCCCAGCCAATTTGCAGCAATAATTTATCTATGCTGCTTTGAGTAGGGATTCTTCTACTATCAAAACGCCAGGCCTGACGTAATTTCCCAGAGGTAATATCGAATAATCCATCGCTTTGCTGATAGCAAGTGGCGGCGTAATTTAGCAAGCCTGCGGTTTCTGTATCCACGCTAATCTTTTTACCGGTGGCGGCATGGCGATTAATTTTCGATAAAAAACTGTCTGCGCGATAACGTGAATACAATACTTCGAGGCGATTAACATCTTGGATAACCTGATTCGCGGCCTCGCGTGCTTGGTTTTCATGGGTCGCATATAGCTGGATTTCACAAGGCGTGCCCATTGCCTTGAATTTAAAATTAAAATATTGCATGCCCATTGATGAAGCGAAATTAGAACGCATAACTCCAAGAGGCAGTTAAAGCACCTTGGCGTTGCAGTTGATAGCCGTTAACATTATCTACAATCGGCTGTAACCACTCAAAAGCAAAACTATTACCCACTAACTCACCACGCGGAATAGAGGCATTAAGCCCAAAGCCTATATCACCAAAATGACCACCATGATTGGCAGGGAAATCCATTGGCCCGGCTCTGCCGCTGTAAGTATTAAAGTCGCCTTTGATAGCGGATTGTGTGCTGTAAATGCCACGAATGGATCCTGAAAGCCAATCAGTGAGTTTATAGCTTCCCCAGACACTGCTTTCTAGCTCATTGCCAAGGCGATAGCCGGATTCATTTTGCGCTTGCATGCGTACTTCACCTTTAACTTGTGCGCCCCATGACCAATCATTGTATTCGCCCGTGTAGGTAAGGTTGGGTAAAAAATCCCAAGTGCCACTGCCTAGTTGCATGGCGAAATGCACAATACCACCGTCTTCACGCGCGATACGCCGAAATTCAAGATCGACATCCCCGGTTGGCGCACTGACGCCTAAACCAAGATGCAGATGATGTCCCGGTTGATCGTATAATTTAAATAATGAACTCAGCACGGTATCGCCGACACCACCTGTGGCATGACCGCCAATGCCAGTATGCTCATGCACACCATCGACAGGCGGCGGGCGGCCATTGAGTTCTCTTAAGTTCATTTCCATATCGACAAAGGTGGGCATAATCATCAGGTTCAACCAATCAGTCGGGGCATACATTATATTGATCATATGCATGCTCATTTCCATATAAGGCTGTATAAATCGGCACTGTATTGCATCGCTACAGCCATTATTAACAATCTCTAAGTCACTGACGCTGTCAGTGCCGTGCAGCACATCTCCCGCTTTACGGCCGTACATATAACGATACCCGACCATAATATCACCCGCGTTAGGCAACATATGACTGTACATAACACCTGCAGGCGCAGTATGCCCGCTGTGCTGCGCATGATCACCGTGGCCTGCGTGCATATTCTGCATTCCCTGCGCGCTGAGTGCATTAATATCGACAATGATGGCGGCATTCGCAGAAATAGAATCAAAATTGGAATAGTTACCTTCGCCACCGCCGCCCAGTTTTAATGAACCCGCATGAGTATAATAGTCAAATCCTCCTTGCAAAGTCAGTCCTTTAGTAATCAATTTAGAAATCGTAATACCGGCGCTAATCGCGCCATAACCTGATAAACGCTGATCGCTAGAGAAATTTTCAGGCAGTTGGGTTGGGTCAAAAAAATCCGTTTTATTGATAACATTGAGCACACTTTCATCGACGATCTGTCCATTTGAATCGACCAAATTAAAGTTCTCATCCCGATAATACTCGACACCATTATCCGGATTACTCGCATCTACCCAGATTTCTCTGCCCTGCTCATCCAGCGCATGACTGCTATAAGCCTGTGCGCTCGTCAGATAAGGCTGATAAAAATTAGCCGCATTTTGCGAGTAATATCGAACTCGGGGCGTAACTGTCCAACCGCGCCCTAAAGGTTGCACCCATTCCGCCTCAAAAGTATGCGCATTAACGCCCCAGTCATCATGCGAATATTGATATCCCAGATGTAATGCAGCATGAAGCGGATCTATGTATTGTACGTATTTCGTGGCCAAAGAAACCTGGTTACGTTTATCAGGTCGCTGTTCTAACAATGCGCGCACATCGCCAGTAATGGGAATTTTTGGATCTGTTGAAATCGTATTGGGGTCAATAAAAACCACCGCTGTGGTTTTATACGGATTTTCCATAAAACCTGAACTATGAATATAGCCTAAATTAATATCGACGAACGCGGTTTTATTCAGAATCTGAGTGATACCGAAATTGCTCGACCAATCTTCTTTATTGCCATGTAAAATTTCTGAGCCACCACGAAATTCGATTTTATCCGTATAGGCCGTTTTGGTAATATAAGGCGAGGCATCATGATCGATAATGGCTTGAGTGTTACTTTGACTGTAGCTTAAACCCGATTTAAGCGTAGTCAAGCCTTGGTTTACATCCCAGCGCCCACCGACACTTCCGTAGTAGGATTCATAATCATTTTCCAGTGATAAACCACCACCGATATTAACCGCTGCCGTATCCCATTCATAAGCCAAGCTAAAATCACCTTGTTTACGTGTTTCGGGCGAAGCGGAAGAAAGCACATGCACCAGTTGTGTTTGCGTACCTAGAATTTCACCCGTGATCGGGTCTTGAGCCAAGGGCGTCAATTGATGATCCATTAACATATGACTATTAATAATCGGCGATGCGCCCACCGTTGTAACACCGCCACCTGTGGTATTCTCTTGAACGGGATGATTGCCGCCAGCAACTAAAGGTGAAGTCGTAACAGGCGTAGCCCCAGACCAGGTATCTTGAGTGTAAGTGAAAGCAAATTTTATTCGATCTGTCAGGCTTATTTGCGAATCAAGATGAAAGGTATCGGCTCTAATCGGCGCTCTGGTGTTGGGCACATTATAAAGTTCACGCGCACCTTCACTAAAATAATTGTACTGCATACTGACGCTATCATCTGCCACCGCCTTTGCTGGCGAGACAACTAAACCGGGCAATACCAGTGCTGCTGAAGTGAGTGCCTGTAATGCAACAGAGCAAACACTTTTTACAGCCGTTTGATTAAGGTGCGGAGGGTCAATATTTTTCTCTTCAGTACCGTCATTTAGCCGTAAAGACTTTACGGCATCAATAACACCCACAACCACCGCCTCCTCCTGATGCATTACTAGCAGCGCCGGCTTCACGACTCCCATAATGATGTCCACGCTGGATACTTTGCAATGGATGTGGATCTAATGCCATCTGTGGCTTGGCTAAATATCCACGCTCCCAAGGGGCGACATGTGAGCAGCCAACAAGTGCAACGTTACTAAAAAGCAATATAAGGGTTAGGCTAGTTTTTTTTATTGTCATACACACCTGAATCTAAAGTACTGGCTCAGCGAGTAATTGCTTCACTTTTTCGCGCAACTCTTCAGTTTCACCCGCACGAAACCCCAAATGAATATGCCGAATAATACCGTTACGGTCAATTAAATAGGAAGAAGGCATTGCAGTAACTCCGAGACTCTTTGTGCATTGCTTAGTTGGGTCGCTCGCAATGGTAAATTCAGCGGGATGTTCTACTAGAAATTTTTCCGCTTCACCAGGCTCTTCATCTGAATTAATGCCAATGACTTGCAAGCCGTCATTGTGATAGCTTTGATGTAATTCATTTAAAAAAGGAAAAGATTTTGCACACGGCGGGCACCAAGAGGCCCAGAAATCAAGGTACAGGACTTTGCCTGCAAATTGATTCAACTCAAGCGGCGACTGACTGTTGCTAAATTTACTTAACGAACACTCACTTAACGGCTGACCCACTTCTGCAGATTGCAGTGACGCAATAGGCATCAGCCCAACAAGACTCAATAATAATAGTTTACGTTGCCAGTTCATAAAAATTACTGAAACTGCCTGACTGTAATATCAGTCCCTGTATGTACATGATCCTTAGTCATACAGTGCCAGATAAGATCAAACCGTCTTGGTCCAACATCCGTTTTATTTAATATCATCTGGTAAACACCAGGACCACCGTTAAGTTGAATACCTTCACTATAATCAGCATCTCCCGAAACAGTATCGGTAATACTGATTGCTTGAATACCTTTATACAATTGAATATTAATTAATAACCCTGGCACTGGTTCTGACAGGTCTTTTATTTGGGTAAATAAACTTTCAGGCACACCATTACCATCATCAAAACAAGTAATAGCCGCAAGAGCTGTAGCACTCGCATTAGTACCATCAGCACCTAAAGTAGCACCGGCACTGTGCCCAAAACTAATAGCACTAAACGTACTACAGGCTAATAACAGAGCTGTTTTGAGTAATATTGGGGGATGTGGAATTAAAGTCATAGTCATCTCCTATGATGTTTATGTTGCCACATACTTAGAGATATTATGGCGAGAATATAGTAGAGAGATAGAGTGGACTTTAATCTACTGGTATCAAACGCGAGGTTTGCACAAATAAATTAAAACCCACTCTACTAATTGATATTCAATAATACTAAAAACTGATTTATTGAATACAGGTCATGACTAAGGCAATGGCCAAGCTTGAGCACCATTGACTTCAATCGTCATATCACGATCAAGTTGAGCCGCTGACGGCGTGACTACAACATCTACACCTGCACCACAAGCTTCAGGTAGCGCACTAGTACGATTAACGGTAAGTGATGCCGGTGAATTATAACCATTAAGGTCTTCAGTACCATCAAATATTGAACCAACAGCTGGCGTCCATAGCATCACAGTTGCATCATTAAAACCACTGACATTAGTTAAGGTACAAATATCCGCAATCGCAACGACAAACTTCACAGTTTTCGCGCAAGAAGTAGGTTCAATGACTACACCACTTGTTCTAAAAGGAATAACACCAGTTAAACCACCTTTCAAACCACCACCGGCAGCCCAGAAGCCAAGAACATTACCGTTAGAATCTTTAATTTCCTCTTCTGTGGTAAAGACATCTTTGTTTTGAATTTTCTGTACTGGACTTCCCCAGTTGGTAACAAAATCAATTAGCGTTTTATCACTCGCTTCACCATCTACAGTAATACTACTGTCAACACCATCAGGAAATACCACAACAGTCCCAGCTGTGTCTATATCAGCATGACCAGTTACAGGGTCTTTACATCCATGACCAATGACCTGATTATTATAATTGCTTCCGTGCCTTGCTGAATTCTCATCAATAGTAGGAGTCTGTAATCTTGTGTGTGCACTTGCCATTTGACTAGCAACAAGCACTCCACCCGTGATCGCAGTTAGTACTAATTTCTTTGTTATATTTTTTTTCATTTTTTAAATGCCTCTATGTTTTATGAGTGTTTTCAAAAAGCACCCTACACCAATTCTATTGCATATTTTGTGCCAAAAATATTATAAACCCGACTATTAAATAGCGACTATTTTTAGGTGAACCTCAACAATAACGATTATCAACAACATTATTATTTTCCCAAATTATGATATTGTCACTACACCTATAATACCAACAAACAATAAAAACAGGTTATATAACCTACTTTTTTTAAAAAAATACACCATATCGGCATATAACTTAGTATAAATAACCTATATAACATAGTTTAATTAAATCTATATCTCAATAACTAAACATTGCGGTAAACATTTTCTTCATAAGCGTTTTATTGGTCGCACAAAACGATAAATACTTACAAAAATATTTAGTGAAATTTTTATTTTGATCTAAATTCTAAGAAAAGATGGCTTCCCACTTAAGCCGGCACAAAAATAAAAAACGAGTCGCCCTATTTTAGTATTATGTGTTGATGACTAAAAAAACAATACAACACAGAAAATACGCACGACGAGTCGACGCGTTATCAATGAACTGAACAATTTCGTCAAACGAAGCTTTGAAAAAATTGCTCAAATAACGGGCACTAGCAAAAGCAGTGTGCGCGACACATAAAAGCACAGAAAAAACGCAACTAATATCCCAAATCATTCTTTTTGGAGACTGAAGCAGGAGATGCGTGGCTACGATTATTAGTTTTTGCCGTTATCTATAAATTTGGCATTGGAGGTGGAATAGGAGCGGAAAAATTATCCAGTTTTTTCAAGCTCATTCGGCTGGATACGCATATCGGTGTTTCGCCATCGGCTGCCGGTCAACAGTTAAAGCAGATGGAATGATTATTGCCCCAATTTCAGGAAACCTGTGAACAACAGGTGAAAGGTGGTCGCTATAAGTCAGTTGTCGCGACTTTCCGTTTAAGCCGGCACAAAGCTCAACAACGACTATACTCATTACACTTCAAGGTGCAGAGGTAAAATAATTTAATCAGTTGTTATAGAAGGATTTACAAGATTAAAATACTGCATCTTCAAGTAGTTTGGGTATAGATTAAAGCAGATAGGTGAATTGGCCATTACCCCTAAAGTAGCTCGATTTAAGGTTGCAAGCATGCCCCCTTTTTAAACTACTAGCCGTACCGGCTTAAATGGGAAGCCTTTTCTTGGCTATTAGAGAAAATGGGGGAGCTGCCATTGCCTAGAAAAGGTCGGACTAAGGTCACGCATGACCCCTTAAAATTACTGGCTATACCGGCTTAAGTGGGAAGCCGGAAGTAACAGTGCTGAGGAAAGCTTTACAAAATGCTGGTTTTGATAGCTCTACGAAAAATAATACAAGATAGAGGAGCTGTTTTGGAAAGAACCTTACGACTCTTAGTTTTGGTCAAGAAATTTTAACCAGAAATCGACCAGAAGAATTTCAGGCAAAAAAGGGCGGGTAAGAATTGCGCTTACGGCCTGCGCTCACTGAAATTATCGGTCTTGCTCGGCCACACAGCCACACACCATTGATTTACTCGCTCACTGACACCGCATAGCGCATAAATTTAGGCGACAATTCCAACAATCGCTCCAACGTCACTTCAACCTGATCAAACTTCAATACCGACCCCACTGAATATTGACCTGAATTTAAAAATAATTCAAATGTATGCTCATGCGACAATAACAAAGCAGACCTCGGCACGACAAGATGTGACTGCAACAATACTGACACCTGCCCCATAAACAACTGCACCACCGATTGTTGTATTCGGTCACTCTGTCTCCCATCAGTTCTTCGTGACATACCCAAAACAGGCCTTAAGCTCGAATCATAAGCAACAAAAAGATCACCCTCGACCAAATGAACCTGCATGGTTTCAGCCACATAAAAATGCGTTTGAGATGTTTTCCGCAATTTCATAGCACCGAATTTCACCTCTACCTTTTCTTTTTTAGCCTCTGCTTCACCCCAGATGTCTGCTGCAGAAACACGCTCTACCCTTGACGCCTTCACTGTATCCTGAACTAACTCCAAGCTCGTGAAATTAAGGTCATTAGGCAGCGGCGTATTCAATCTTAAAATTTCATTATTACGCACATGGCGAGCAAAAAACACGCTGAGCTGTTCAAATCCACTTGCAATGACATAAGTCTTAGCCAGAAAGAAATTAGTATTTTTAATCAATGACTTATAATTACTCAAGCGCATGAAAAAAAGCTCACTCCCAACGATAGATAAACTCTTTTTTTGCTCAGAGTGTAATAAATCATTGGCATGAAATAAAACACATTTCTCAGGTAATCTGATCGGTTTAGGATAAATAGCTTGCAAGCAATCACTCTGGCTATAATCCCAACAAAAAACAGGCTCTACCGCTAAATTCGGGTTAACCAAGCTTACTAAATGGCTATTTAAGGTACAAAAAACAAAAAATTCCTGAATATCTTGCTGGCTAAAACGATAAGGATTAGCAACCCCAAATAATAACAAACGCTTTAACGCCAAATTAACTGTAGCTAAGGTATGAAACTCAGCTAAAGATTTTTCTACTGGAATATCTAAAAGCCTATTAACTGAAGCCAAGGCATAACACTCCCCCATATAATCCCACAGAACGGTTGACGGACGCTCATAACTTAAAGCTGACAACTTAAAGGCAACGCCCAAAACTTGCAAGGCATAACTTAAATGCAAGACTTGCTGATCTTGTTGTTCTATACGCTTAGCCAGGCATAAATGTAAAAACGCCAAATGACGTAAGATACGAATACTAATTTGCGAAATTTTACGCTGCCGAGCAGACTTCAAAATTGCTTGCTCCAAAAAGCCAGACAAAGACATCACAAGCGGCGTTAATCGCATAACAACCAACCTTAAAGCCGTCGTATCAATAACCGCCTGTTCTTTTTTTAAAGTAGATAAGACATTATAAATTTCATTACTGGTCAACAATACATCAGAGAATTTAAGTTGCTTAAGCCAATCAACAATAGACTGATTCGTCAATTCAAAAGGTAAGAGAAATGGATATGACATTACACGAAATCCAGTTATAAATTAAAAAAAACTAATACCTAAAATATAGAGCTTGACTAGCTTAAGTCAAGCTCTATATAACTAAACCACGTCTATCATTTGTTACTCAAGCACATTTATTTTTCTTATCGATAGGCTTGTGCAGCGCTTGCTCCCTAATTCCATCGCTATGAATGAATCAATAGAGATCGGGAACAACAGGAGAATAATAGAGGGTCAGAGTAAAATTAAATTCTGATATAAAAGCCGAATCCAGCGATTTTTCCAGCTATAACCAAAAAATCAAGCTGATAAGCTGATTGTACGAATTTAGGATGTTATGTTGTATTTTAATACTGGAATCAAATTCAAGTACTCAACAAATGGGATCAAGTCTTTATCAGAAAAAAGCAATGGGAGTTGGTTATCTATGCAAAGGCTAACAATAATAACATCCACTGTTTTTCTAGTGGTAATGCCTTGCTTTCTTAAAGCACGGTAATTGTCTGCACATTTATCAACTCTTGATGTCTAAACATCTCATATTGCTCCAAGCTGACAAGTGTTCTTTTTGCTTTATTGTAGTCATTATCATTTCTGAAGCCTTGAAGTATTTCTAATAACATTAAATCACCAATAGCATAATGAAACACATCAAACAAGCTGCCACTTCAGTTGACTATTGAAAATATACTACCTTTTTCAATATGTCCGACACCCTTTAAATCAAAGGTCGGGCAGCATCCTTTTGCCCTCCTTGATAAACTAAATGCGAGCAAAAAAGCCCAGCCACTCTACCTAGTTATCTTTTTAAATTATCACTAAAATGCGGTTCAATTAATTGGTAAATTAGCTGATGCATTTTTGGGTTAGCAGCAATAATATTGCCTGATTCTAGGTAATTATCATTAAAAGCAAAATCGGTTACGACACCGCCCGCTTCTTTCACAATTAATGCGCCTGCTGCAATATCCCATGATTTTAGATCGATTTCCCAGAAACCATCTAGGCGCCCCATTGCTAAATAAGCTAAATCAATCGCAGCAGATCCGGTACGACGAATACCTGAAGTATTAGTACATACTGCTTTGAACATGTCTAAATAGGCATCCAAATACTTTTGCTGCGAGGCTTTAAAAGGAAAACCTGTGCCAATTAGCGCGCCTTGAAGGCTTGCTTGCTTGGTAACTCGGATACGACGGTTATTAAGCATAGCGCCCCCGCCTCTCGTTGCGGTAAATAAGTCGTTACGCGAAGGGTCATAAATCACGCCAACTTCAAGACGATTTTTGTGTTTTAAGGCAATAGAAACAGCATAATGCGGAAATCCATGCAGGAAATTAGTCGTGCCATCTAAAGGATCAATAATCCAGGTATATTCATTACCTTCACTACCTTCATGTTGGCCGCTTTCTTCACCAAGAATGGCATGATCAGGAAAAGCCCCTCTTAGGACTTTGATGATTTCATTCTCGGCTTGGCGATCAACTTCGGTAACGAAGTCATGCTGCTCTTTGTTATCAATTTGGATCTGGCTGACATGTTCTGATGCACGAAGAATTATGTCGCCCGCGTTTCTCGCAGCGCGGGTAGCGATAGTGAGCATTGGATGCATAGCTGAATTTATAATGAGCGGTTAGAAAACCGTATAGGATAGCAAAAATTTTGCTAAAATTAACGATTTTTATTCTTAGGATAAGACTTTGCTATCAAATATCCGGATTGTATTGGTTGAAACAAGCCATCCAGGCAATATTGGTGCCGTTGCTCGGGCCATGAAAAATATGTATATGAGTGAGCTATACTTGGTTTCACCAAAAATATTTCCAAGTGCGGATGCGACTTCAAGGGCATCCGGTGCGGATGATATTTTAGCTTCTGCGGTGGTCTGTGATACTTTGCAAGAGGCAATTGCCGACTGTCACATGGTCGTTGGTGCCAGTGCTAGATCACGAACAATTACTGTGCCTGATGAGTCGCCTAGAGACTGCGCGGAAAGACTGGCAGTAGAAGCGAAAGATAAAAAAATTGCCATTTTGTTTGGTCGTGAAAATTCAGGACTGAAAAATCATGAACTGGATTTATGCCAAACTTTATTATCTATCCCTAGTAATCCCGAATACAGCTCACTAAACCTGGGTGCTGCAGTGCAAGTCGTGTGTTATGAGTTAATGGTTGCAGCTCAACTAAGTGCTCCTGAGCCAAAAGCATTAGAAGCGCCTTTAGCGACTTCAGAGCAAATGGAATCGTTTTATGATCATTTATACCAAGCCCTAGAGGAAATTGGTTTTATTAATCCTGAAAAATCGACCTCAATTATGCGCCGCTTGCGTCGAATTTATCATCGAGCGGCTTTAGATACTAAAGAAATAGATATTTTGCGTGGTATTTTGAAAAAGTCTACCGCCCTATTACATCAAAAACATGATTGATTTAATCAAAGAAGATATTGCCTGCGTTTTTGAACGCGACCCTGCCGCACAAACGATTTGGGAAGTGATTTTTGTTTACCCTGGTTTTCATGCAGTTACCCTGCATAGACTAAGCCACTTGTTATGGAACAAAGATTTTAAGTTTATCGCGCGTGTTATTGCGCATGCGGCACGCTGGTTCACTGGCATAGAGATTCACCCTGGAGCTGTAGTCGGGCGACGATTTTTTATCGATCATGGCATGGGTGTCGTCATCGGTGAAACCACCATTATTGGTGATGATTGTACGTTATATCATGGCGTTACTTTAGGCGGAACTAGCTGGAATAAAGGCAAGCGCCACCCTACTTTAAAAAATGGCGTGGTCGTGGGCGCTGGGGCGAAAATATTAGGCCCTATAGAAGTAGGCGAAAATGCGCGCATTGGCTCCAATTCTGTGGTTTTAAAAGCAGTCCCAGATGGTGCGACAGTTGTCGGAATTCCCGGTCATGTCGTCGGCGCTAAAGATAAGAAAGTGACTGAGATTGCCAATAAAATGGGCTTTGATGCCTACGGCACTACA
>Ga0209081_1002026_pt1 | contig 11893 bp, 12 predicted proteins | sample GOMGulsemesocosm_4_FD_184636 | JGI IMG/M metagenome (GOLD analysis project Ga0209081, IMG submission 184636) | Methane-oxidizing microbial communities from mesocosms in the Gulf of Mexico - GOM15B Gulf of Mexico (SPAdes) (version 2) | ecosystem: Environmental > Aquatic > Marine > Cold seeps... | reverse complement strand
TCACACTCAGGGCAACAATAAATAAACCCAGGGTGCTGGCAAAGTAGCGGTGCACCATCTCTGGCCAGGTCTTATCCGTATCCACCGGCATATCGGGATAGAGGGCATCGGCTCGGGCCACATCTTCGACCTCCGTCGGCCACATTAAATGCCCATAACAACCGGGCCAGTCAGGACAACCCAGGCCGGCATCGGATAAACGCGTAAAGGCACCGAGCATTACCACCACGGCGGCAAGGCAGGTGGCAAACAGTGCAAGGCGATAGCCTGGCCTGGGCACTGATGATTGAGAGTGGGCCATGGCTTATAGCTCCGGAGAGTACTTAATGAGGTGCTTCAGGTCGCCAAGTAAATCACTGCCATCGTGCTCAGGGGTGTAATACATCATCGCCACCCCTTGCTGGTCAACGAGAAACAAACGCGAGGTGTCACCTGTCCACTGGGCGTTCGTCGAACCAATAAGTGCCGAAAAGGCTGCCAAATCACCGCGTACAACGGTCAAATAAGGGTGCTCTCGTTTGAGAAAGGCATTCATTTCATCATCGAGGGGTGCGCCAAGATTCAGAAACACGCGCTTTACCCGTTGGGTTTTTTTGTCGAGACGAATATGAACCTGCCGCGAGGTGTACAAAAAATCGCGGCAAGCACCTTCACAAGTCCCCACGAAGGGTAATAGCAAACGCCACTTCGGGGCCTGTTCCTGCCACAACCAGGCTTCACCCTGTTGATCGGTGAGTGGCATATCTTCCATTAATACGATGGGATTGAGTAAGACACCGCGGTTATTCGTGCCTAAAACCGACAACAGGCGATCCCGCTGCCCATCATCATTGGGGAACAGCAAAAAGCCGCTCGCCATCACTGCAAAGGTGGTGAAGATAATCAGCCATAGCGGTAGCTTGCTGGCTTTAGACGTTTCTTCATTCATTGGGTGGCTCTCAATTAAAGACTACTCATCAAGCTTTGCCGCTGAATTGCGAGCAAAACGGGTGCTAATATTCGAATTGGCAAACACGGTCAAAATCACCAGGGCAAAGGCCATGGCAAACCACTGCACAGCGTAGGCCGTATGTTTTTCGGGCTGGACATTAACGATGATCCAGCGAACTTTCAACTCTCTATTGGGACTCTCTTCCAGGCGCAGCGAATAGGGGTACACCTTAGCGCCGAGATAACGCTCCAGCTTGTCCCGATCAAAATGCTGAATCACCAGGGGTGATACACCCGGCGTCCAAATATCATCGGCCAGCATCAGATGTTTACCAAAGGGTTGATACAAGTAACCGCTGAATGTTGATGCCTCTCCCAGAGACGGTATCGCCGGTAACTGACTGCGATCCAGGCCACCAGCAAGCCAACCACGATTGACCATTAGCCAAAACGCTTCACCCCCATCCATTACTACTTTGAGGGGTACCAGTACTTCATAACCCGGGCGGCCACCATGCACGCGATTATCAATCAGAAAAACCTGCTGCGGGTGAATTTCGCCGCTGGCCGTCACTCGAAGGTAACGTTGAGCTAAAGGGCTGTCGCTGTGCTCTGACGAAGCCGCTGGTTTATTGCCCTCCGTTAGTTCGTCGCCATTACCTACACTGGCAAACGCAACGGGGGCATTGGCATGCAATGCCGACTGATCGGCCAGTATTTCCCGCTTCTCCTCAGCACGGTGCAATTGCCAAAAGCCGGCGCTTAAGGTCACGGGCAAGAAAAACAACGTGAAAGCCAGAACCTTCCAGTTCCACTGCCATTCGAATTTCTCGGGGGGAGTAATCTGCTCAGGACTGGCCATATGTGCTTAAATAAAAACCCCATTGATGAGGAGATTTGTAATGTGGCTGAAAGTCGTCATTGTGCTGTTATTTATCGGCATTGTAATCAGCTTAAGTAGCGGACTGGTATTTCTGGTGAAGGATTTTGGTAATCAAAAGCGACGTACACTTTACTCACTGGGTATTCGCATCACCCTGGCCAGCTTGATGATGGGCCTTATTGTATACGGTTACTATACCGGCCAACTTTTTAGTACGGCGCCATGGGACCAGAAAATCCACGGTCAACACGCGGAGCCGGTGGAAACACAACCGAAGCCATAAAACGGCCACAAATAACAAAAGGCAGTGACAAAAATGGCCAGGTAAATACCTGGCCATTTTTTATGTAGAGCTTGAAAGTGCTATTTAAGCCAGTACATAAACAGACAAAAACAGTCCCACCCAAACTACATCAACAAAGTGCCAGTACCAGGAAGAGGCTTCAAAACCAAATTGGTCATCAGAGCTGAAGTGCCCTTTAAGGCCACGAATCAACTGAACTAAGAGCATGAAAGTACCCATGGTGACGTGGAAGCCGTGAAAGCCCGTCAACATGAAAAAGGTGCTGCCGTAAATTCCAGACTCCAGAGTCAAACCCATTTCAGCATAAGCTTCGTGATATTCCTCATACTGCAGGAAGAGAAAGATGATGCCGAGAAGGACAGTAACCGCTAACCAGATATTAAATTTCTTACGGTCATCGTGCTTCATCGCATGATGGGCAAAATGACAGGTAACACTCGAGGTGAGCAGAACAATCGTATTCCACAGGGGCAGCCAGTGAAACAGCTTGTCCCAACCCGGAAAGCTCATGTTTGCATCGGGGCCAACAAACTCATTACTACCCGCAGCCTGAGCCGGTGTTTCCATCAGCGGCCATTGCGCTGTAAATTCTGGCCACACCAGGTGGATCATATCGCTCTTGTCACCTTCACCGCCCAACCAGGGTAGTGCCAGGGTGCGAATGTAGAACAGCGCACCAAAGAATACGGCAAAGAACATGACTTCAGAAAAGATAAACCAGCTCATGCCCCAAACGTAGGAACGCTTTAACTGGTCGCTGTTCATGCCCGCAATATTTTCGCGAATCACGGTTCTAAACCAAATATACATTACCGCAATAAGCAGGGCCGCTCCGACCAAAAGTATGCTGCTACCATCGCCGTTGAGCAGAAGCCCTGCGCCGAGCGCCATCAAGCCAAGGGCTAACGCGCCAAGTACGGGTAAGCGGCTCTCCTCGGGTACGTAGTAATTACTATCTGTTGCCATTTTTATTTCTCCAATACGCCGCATTATTAAAGGCGGTAACTAACAGGTGATTAGTTTGTTGTTGCTGCTTCGGCTTCCGTCGCTTCTGTCACATCAAACAGGGTATAAGACAAGGTAATGGTCGTAACGCTGGCCGGCAATTCCGGATCAACGATAAACACCAGTCCCATTTTTGTCTCTTCACCCGCTTTTAGTGGCTGCTTGTTAAAGCAAAAACACTCTGTTTTGTGAAAAAATTCTGCTGCATTATCGGGTGTGACATTAGGTATTGCCTGAGCAACCATATCTCTCGACGTCGGGTTTCGTGCATAAAACTCGACGGCCGTTTTCTCGCCCGGATGTACACGAACCTGGTACTCCACCGGGGAAAACTCCCAGGGCATTGCGCCATTATTCGTCGTGACAAACTGAATTTTAACTTCCCGCTCTGCATCAACAGCTGCCACTGTACCCTCGTACTGCCCTTTGGTTTTGCCACCGATACCGGTGATCTCACAAAACACATCGTACAAAGGCGGCATCAAAAAGACTGCAAAGACAAACATGCCAATCGCTGCCACCACTAATTTTATGGTGATTTTTTGCGTCGCGTTGATTGGCATGTCAGGTTTTCTCGCCGCGCCTACTTAACTTCAGGTGGCGTTGAGAAAGTGTGGAAAGGTGCCGGTGTGGGCAATGTCCACTCCAAACCCTCTGCGCCTTCCCAGGTTTTCTCTTCGCTAGTGGGCTTGCCAGCAACGATGGTATGGATGACGTTGTAGAGGAACATCAACTGCGCTGCGCCGTACATAAAGGCGCCAATGCTCGACACCATGTTCCAATCAGAAAACTGCAGGGCGTAATCCGCGTAACGACGTGGCATACCCGCCAGACCCAAGAAGTGCTGAGGGATAAAGGCGATGTTGAAGCCGATAAAGGCAATCCAGAACTGCACTTTACCCATGGTCTCGTCATACATTCTGCCGGTCCACTTTGGCAGCCAGTAATAAATACCCGCTGTCATGGAGAACACCGCACCGGCAACCATCACATAGTGGAAGTGACCGACCACAAAGTAACTGTCGTGGTACTGAATATCCGCCGGAGCAACCGCCAGCATCAAGCCGGTAAAGCCACCAAAGGTAAACAGGATGACAAAGGCAATGGCGAACAACATCGGCGTTTCAAAGCTGAGCGAGCCTTTGAACATCGTGGTAATCCAGTTAAAGACCTTCACACCTGTGGGTACGGCAATCAGCATAGTGGCGTACATAAAGTACAGCTCACCCGCAATCGGCATACCAGTGGTAAACATATGGTGAGCCCAAACGATGAACGACAGGAAGGCAATTGCCGACGTCGCATAAACCATCGATGAGTAACCAAACAGTGGCTTGCGGCTGAATGTGGGAATGATCGCAGAGACCACACCAAAGGCCGGCAAGATGATGATGTACACCTCGGGATGACCAAAGAACCAGAAAATATGCTGGAACAAGACCGGATCACCACCACCCGCTGCATCGAAGAAGCTGGTACCGAAGTTAATATCCATCAACATCATGGTAACCACGCCAGCCAGAACAGGCATTACAGCAACTAACAAGAAAGCTGTGATCAACCAGGTCCAGACGAAGAGCGGTAATTTCATCATTGTCATGCCAGGAGCGCGCAAGTTGAGCACGGTGGCGATGATATTGATGGAACCCATAATTGATGAAGCACCAATAATGTGTACACCAAAGATGAAGAAGTTAACCGTATCGGGCGCATATGTGGTGGACAGTGGCGCATAGAAAGTCCAACCAAAGTTAGGCGCACCGCCTTCCATAAACAGCGTGGAAGCCAGCAGGGCAAAACCGAAGGGTAAAATCCAGAAGCTGAGGTTATTCATCCTCGGCAGAGCCATATCTGGCGCCCCAATTTGCAGGGGAATCATCCAGTTAGCCAGGCCAACGAAGGAGGGCATAATTGCCCCGAAGACCATTACCAAGCCGTGCATAGTGGTCATCTGATTGAAAAACTCAGGTCTAACTAATTGCATACCCGGTGCAAACAGTTCGGCGCGAATAATCATCGCGAACGAACCACCGAGTAAAAACATTGCGAAACTAAACCATAGGTACATCGTACCGATGTCTTTGTGGTTCGTTGCGAACAACCAACGACCAATACCTTTTGCGGGACCGTGTGCCATGTTAATTCTCCCCTATTGGCCTTGTTTGAATTTAAGTACGTCGAGAGGCTGAACCATGTCACCGACATCGTTGCCCCAGGCATTACGCTCATAAGTAATGATCGCCGCCAGATCGACTTCTGACAATTGCCCGCCGAAGGCTTGCATCGCCGTACCGCTGGTGCCGTTGATCACAACATCGAGGTGCTTGTCCACCGGGCCAAGTGCAATAGCACTACCTTTCAGAGCCGGGAATGCACCAGGGATGCCTTCACCATTCGCCATATGACATGAAGCACATGAACGGTTGTAAGCCTCTTCACCTTTCGCCATCAACTGCTCAAGCGTAAAGGTTTTCTTTGCCATCTCGCGTTCAGCTGCAGCAGCAAGCTTTTTCTCCGCCAGCCAGGCATCGTACTCAGCTTCGGGAAGCGCGTTAACAACGATAGGCATAAAGGCGTGGCCTTTACCGCAGAGCTCAGCACAAAAACCTCGGTAGATACCGGGCTCGTCAATCCTGGCCCAGGTTTCGTTGATAAAGCCGGGGACCGCATCGCGCTTAACGCCCAGATCAGGCACCCACCAGGAGTGAATCACGTCTTTGGCGGTAATCAGGAAGCGTACCTTTTTGCCAACAGGCAATACCAGTGGCTCGTTAACCTCCGACAGGTAGAACTCCGTCTTCGGCTCCTGATTATAAATAGCGGGCTCAGAGGTGGTCAGCTCACTCATAAACTCAACGCCTTCGCCGAGATACTCGTACTGCCATTTCCACTGATAACCGGTAATCTTAATATCGAGATCGGCTTCGCTGGTATCGTAAAGCTCAATCAAGGATTTGGTGGAGGGGAAGGCAACCCAGATCAAAATAAGAACGGGAACAATCGTCCACAACAACTCGACCGTTGTACTTTCGTGGAAATTTGCAGCCTTGGCTCCTTTAGATTTGCGGTGGGCAAACATGCTGTAAAACATCACACCGTAAACCACCACCGAGATCCACACACAGATCCAGACAACAATCATGTGTAAGTCATAAATATCATTACTTACACTGGTGACGCCCCGGGGCATATTCAGCAAACTCCACCCACTTTTATGTGCATCTTCTGCATGGGCCATCTGCCCCACAAAAGATAGCAGCAACAGCGGGCTTAGCGCATACACGACAAGCTGCTTTACTCTAGATACCATTACCTATTCTCTCCGTATTGCTTTATTGATCTTGTCCAGAAACACAAGAAATCGCTTACAGCGAGCCTTGAATGACTCACATTGACCGATTGATTGCCTGAACCCTCTATATTCCCCGCGTTATATTCTTTATTGCGAGCAACACCTGCGACATTCTGTCACTTCTCTCACCAGTAGTCAGGGTCTATTATGAAGCTGTCTCTCCCTACCCACGACAAGCGTAATACTGGCGCGGCGCGCATTGTATCAGAAGGTTTACATAAAGGTCACCGCCGAAAACACCTATTAATTCATCATCCACTGCAGCGGCACGTCAGGCACTTGACATAAGTCAATTGCAAAACTGATTGCTCCTTTATTACCAAATTAATCTCAAGCTTTGTTTGCAGGCACTGCGACAAGCTTGCTTTTTTAGCGTTATTGACTAAATTTTAGTGATGAACACCATCGAGCTCCGCCAGAGCATTGAACGAGCCAGGCTATTAGAAAAACAAAACGGGCAGCTCGCCACGCAGCTATCACTTAAAACATCATCCCTGCACCACGCCATTAAAATGCCGCCCGACAACGCCGTATCGGTGCTGCTCGACTTTGTCGTGTGCTATACGGAGCATGTTGCGGAATTTGTCGATGTGCTAAGCATTATCGGCATCAATGCCAACTGTTGCGAATACACCGAGGCGGTGGTGAATTTTTGCACCGGCACATTTGATCAGCCCCCCACCTTATTACAGGGGCAAAGTGAACTCGCTACCCTTATGGCTCAGGCTTATATCGCCCACCGGGTGATTGAAGAGGTGAATGAACACTTTTCCCAGCAGTGTAATGAGCCACTAATCCCGATGGATATGACGCGCTCCAACCTCATTATTCATCAGCTAATCGGCGAACCCCTGGCCAATCAACTCGACCTTGTTGCCCAGGACGTTGCCGAACAACTGGAGCGGGACTACCTGCGTTTAGATAGCGGCATCTTCGATCAAAATGCCAGCCGGGAAATTGCCTGGGGTATTGAGGTCACTCACTGGCCCTGTCTCACTGACACGCTAGCGATAGATTTATTATTGGGGCAGGGCAGTAGCAAGGCCGCCAGCATTCACTGACCCTGAACAGTTCGCTCTATTTTTTCACCGAGGCATCGACGAACTTTATCGGCTGTCTATCCAGATCACGGTTAGCACGGGTTTCAAGATCTGCTGAGGGCTGAGTAAACAAGGTCTCCTCGGCGAAGTCACAACTGACACACTCACGACAGTCTTTCTCGCCCTGCCGATACACCACCAACTTGTCCATCTCACCACAGCGCGGGCAAACAGCGCCTGCAATAAAACGTTTAACCACTTTTGCCACCGTAGACTCCCGTTCAAACCCAGTAATAAAGCCCGCTATAATAACAGCTCACACAATTTCAAGGACATCACCCATGCCACTCGACAATACAACCGCCATCCGCAGCTTTGACGGCCACACCCCTAAACTCGGTGAGCGCTGCCTTGTCGACACGGCGGCAACAGTTATCGGCGATGTCGAACTTGGTGACGACAGCTCGGTCTGGCCCGGCGCGGTGATTCGTGGCGACATGCATTCCATTCGTATCGGCCAGCGCAGCAGCATTCAAGATGGCACAGTCGTTCATATTACCCACGCCAGCGACTACAACCCCGGCGGCTGGCCCACCACTATCGGCGACGATGTCACCGTTGGCCACAATGTCACCCTCCACGGCTGTACACTAGGCAATTGTATTTTGGTGGGTATTGGCTCGACCGTTATGGATGGTGCGGTAGTAGAAGATAATGTGATTATCGGTGCCGGTACTTTAGTGCCGCCCGGCAAAACGCTAGAAAGCGGCCACCTCTATTTCGGCAGCCCCTGCAAACAGGCCCGTGCGCTGACACAAAGTGAAATTGACTACTTTCCCTATACAGCGGGCAACTATGTGAAACTAAAAGATCAGTATCTGGCGGAACAGGATTAGCCCAGGAATTTCAGGCTCAACATCTAAGCCGCACCATCGAGCGCGGCTTAGATATTAAAATCTACAACATATCGTCGTAGGGATTTTCACCAGTCAAAGGCACGGGCTTACCGTAACCCGGCAGGCTGATGGCCTGATCGGAAATCAAGACCTCATCGTCACCAATAACACCCTCACCAAAGCGATAAATCGGCGCTAGTTCGCCACGGTCGGCGCGAGCTTCATAATCTGCCGCCTGCTCGCGGGTTGCCTCACGGCGCTGGCAATAGTCGTCCCAGCCACTGCTGTGGCGTTTGGCGAGCATTTGCTCAGCAACGCGACCAGAGAACAACACCCCCGTCGCATTATTGCCGCCAAAACCTTTGGCATTAATAAAGGCAACATCTTTTTCAGCGGGTAAATCTTTTAACGGAAAGTTCAGGCGCTGCTGATAAACATCATCGGCGACGGCATCCATAGTTTTAATGCCGGGGATCAAGCCATGACGCATCGCACCGATGGCGGTCATTATTTGGTCACCACTAGCGGGAGCCAGTGAATGCCCAACAAACGCCTTCACTGCACACACGGGCCAGTCACTAATACCAAAGGCTTCGGCAACACGTTCAAAAATGATCGATTCAGTCACTCGATTCTGCGGCGTGCTTGAACCGTGAGCCATAACAAAGCTGCGCTGACGCACGGCCTCTTCACCGAGAATATTACGCGCAGTGGCCACCGCCTTACCAAAACTAATGTAGTTGCCCGGCCCCGGCCCAGAAATCGACTTCTTAATACCATCGGCATCGACGTGCACATCGGGCACCGCGCCAAAAACATCGGCACCTAGCTCGATCGCCAGTGCATCGTCCATCAGCACAATATATTGCGCCGACTCGCCCATCACAAAACCGGCATTCTCGCCAAAGGGGCGGCTATAACGACGGGGGTCACCATCGCCCAGAGCTTCCATTTCCGCTTCTGTAGCCAGGGCGGTCATGTTGGTATAACCCTCCATAATCTCGGGCAGAATCGGCGCTTCGCCACAACCCACAACCGCCACACGGCGTGCGCCGCTGCGGATATCACTCACCGCCGCACGCAAGTTGTATAGGAAGCTAGCACAGGCACCGGCGACCGATTCGGTATGACCAAGGTTGCCCAGCACATAAGCATTCACAAAATCAGCTGGCATGCTGGTCAAACCCATTGGCACCTGTTTAGAGGTAGGCCGACCACCCAACTGGCGCGAAGACATCAAACCACCGAGGCCTTCATCGGCCAACTGACCCATGGCACTAGAGGCGTATACGCCAGTTTCATCGGGCTGCACGGCGTCGCAAATGGTTTGCCAGTCAATACCTATCGAGCGCACCGCATCGGTGGCGCCAAACAAGGCCAACTGTAAGCCGCGAGGCTGAAAGCGAGAATTGTAGAGTTCACCCGGCTCAAAGCCACTGGGCAACTGGCCCGCCGCTTTAACCGACATATTACGCGTAGTGGGGATGCGCCATTCCTGCTGACCTTTAATAGTAACTTCCACCGTACCGTCTGCAGCGTCCGTGACTTGCCAGCTTTCCGGTATCTCTTCAGGCAGACTTTTCCGGCGGGTGCGAAATGTCATCGCCGCTTCAGAAGAATCTGTTACCAGCGTCTTTTGGCAAAAGGCAGCATCGGGATCGTAGTGGTTTGATTCGATACGACGGATCAAGGTTTTGTCGCACACCTCGGCGGCATAGCGCGCAGAAACTTCGGTGAGGGTCAGCGTTTTGCCAGCATCATCTTCATAGGCGGAACCATTCCAGCTAACCAGCTTCATCATGCAAGCCAGACCAGCAATGGTTTTTTCCTGCTCTTCCTGAGCCAGGTTTTCCAGCACCATACGGCGGTAAGCCTGGTCAAATGAGCTTCTTCCGGCGGGGTTAACACCGCCGTATCCAACAATAACGGGCAAAATTGACATTGTGTGTTGCTACCTTATTCATAGATTGAACATAACCTGGCTGAGTTTAAGCGGTGCGAAGGCTGTCATTAATGGCTATAGTGGCCATTTCCTATAGTATTTCAGCCAGGCCACCCATAATCGGAGCTCATGATGGATGAACCCTACCGCGTTGCCGTTCTGCTCAGCGAAAACCTGCTCGCAACCAGCGCCACCTTGCCGATTGAAATCCTCAACACTGCGGCCGGTTCAGCTCTTGCCAACAGGCGCGATGCCCGCCCCATAGAAATTCACTCCATCTCGCTAAGTGGCGAGCCTGTGGCCTCATCATCGGGTTTTAGCCTTACGCCGACAGCATCTCTGAACGACGATATTGGCCGCTACGATTTAATCCACATCCCCGGTTTCTGGCGCAACCCCCGCCCCATCATTCGTCGCCACAGCGAATTTTTGCCCTGGCTGGTCAAGCATCACGAACAGGGTTCTATTATTAGCGCCGTCGGCACTGGCTGTTGTTATCTGGCTGAGGCAGGTCTGCTCGACGGCAAAACCGCCACCACCCACTGGCATTATTTCGATCAATTCCAGCGCGACTACCCCAAGGTTGAGTTAACCCGCCAATATTTTATTACCCGAGCAGGCAACCTCTACTGCGCTGCCAGCATCAATGCCCTGGCTGAATTAATGGTAAATATCGTCTATCGCTGGTACGGGCGAGCGGTGGCCAATATCGTGCAGCGCAATTTTTTCCATGAAATTCGCAACTCATTCGAACCCACCAAATACTACAGCGGTGAGGCTACCCAGCACCCGGACGAACAGATCGTTCAAGCGCAGATATGGATGCAGGATAACCTCCATAAAACCATTCACATCACCGCTCTGGCCGAGCAGTTCGAAATGAGCCTGCGCACTTTTAACCGGCGCTTCAAAAGCGCCCTCGATAAAAGTCCGCTCAATTACCTACAGGAATTACGCCTCAATGCGGTCAAAGACTTACTGCAACACAGCAATCTGTCGCTGGCGGAAATCGCCAATCGCTGCGGTTATCAGGACGTATCTTTTCTAACCCAGCTCTTTAAGCGCCACTTCAACGTGCCCCCCGGGCGCTACCGCGACACCGTGCGGGCGAAGTTATTCAAGGCTACAAACGACTAGAGCCAAGGTATATGCTCAGTCCATTCCTCTGTCCAAAAAATAACTTATAAATAGAAGGAGAAACAAACATGGCTATTAGTGAAATTCACCACGTAGCACTCACCGTCGCAAACCTCGACAAATCCATCGCTTTTTACACCGGCGTACTGGGCTTTCATAAAACGCTGGATATGCCTTTAAAAGGCACCATTACCGAGAAATTACTCAAACTCAAACCCGGCACTGTCGGCCGCTCGGTGATCCTGCAACAGGGCGAAAGCATGGTGGGTGAGATTGAACTGATTGAATTTGATCCGCCCGCAGCAAAACAAAACGGGCCGAGCAGACCCGGCGACCCCGGTGTGTTTCTGCTGTCTTTCGAGGTCACCGGCGAAACCCTGCAAACCACTTATGAACGCCTGCAA